>Ga0180429_10001001_pt1 | contig 24418 bp, 19 predicted proteins | sample SS_ome_FD_132428 | JGI IMG/M metagenome (GOLD analysis project Ga0180429, IMG submission 132428) | Hypersaline lake sediment archaeal communities from the Salton Sea, California, USA - SS_1_S_1 metaG | ecosystem: Environmental > Aquatic > Non-marine Saline and Alkaline > Hypersaline > Sediment ...
ACCAACACGCCCCGCCTGGGGACCGGCGGCCAAGGAACGGTAGCTACTGGAGCCGAGACTCAGCTCTCGACGTGCTTGAAGGCTTCGCCGTGGTCGAAAAACGCATCGACGCTATTCCAGGGGGCGTCGGGATCGTCGGATCGGTGTAGAACGCCAGGTTCATGAAATCGGTCCAGGGATTGACCAAGCCGTAGACCCCGACGTAATCGGTGACATCGACGATGCCCACCACATTGGCGAAGCGATTGTCATGCAGCGACTGAAGCCAGTATAGATTCGTCAACAGCGAACCGGCATCGCTGAAAGGCACCGCGGTAAGGCCCGCGTATTCCAACTCGCCGCCCAGTGCCTGTGGCGCGATGTCCGTTCCCAGGCGATGGCGGTCCTCCACCTTGAATTCTAACGACCCGGGATGGCCCGATCCGTGATCGAACAGCTGCCAGCTGCCAAAGAGGCGCAGCGCCCCTGCTCCCGCATGCCGTTCCCCGGGGCTTTTGTCCGCATGCTGGTGAAGCAGGTTGTAATCGATGCCGAAGGTGAGTCCGGATGTGCTTTTCAGCCACTCCTTGAAGTCATGGTAGGACCGCTGGGCAGCAGATGCCATGTTGGGGCGCACCACCGGCGCCTTGGGCTCCGTGTCCGAGTGGATCTGCCCCCGGACGCTGCTCGGACCTCCGAACGGGGCATGGTCCACCGCGACCTCGACCACGGAATCCGCAGGCACGGACCATTAATCAGCGTCCGCCACTTGGCAGGCGGCGCATGAGACCGATATCAAAACGACAAGTAGACCGGCTAACGGCTCAAGTGCAGCCCCAGCCCCCTTCTTACCGCCATTGCCTGCTCCAACGCTGAAGGCCATAGGCGTCCATAGCGTGATTCCCCTATGCATTGTCGAGCAATAGTGCCTTAGCGATCGCCCTTTTTTGCCCGGATCAAGGAAATTCCTGCCCGGATTGTCAAGGCCGCTTTCTAGCGATAGGGCTCCACCTGGGAAGGCTTCATCACGTTGACGATCGCCGCCTGGTTGATCGCCAATGCAGCGCCTTTCTTGATACCTCTGACCATGGTAGATCCCTCCGTTATGCTGACAACGGGCGCTGCGCCGGGTGCCGGCGTTATGCCTGCCCCCAGCCCCATGCTGCAAACGGCGCACGCGCCGCGTTTGCGATCCCCTGATCGTGGCAGAGGCTATCCCCGCGACATTGAAATAACGCAATCACGGGTATGGCATGACTCGAATGCGGGGCCCTACCGACCACTTAAAATCCAATCTTGCGAACCGCGAGTGAGCCATACGGCACCCGGGACTGGCTCCGGCTGTCGGAAAGTCTCTGCGGCATCCCGGGCACTTGTCACTCTGCGGATACTCTCCTCATACCGGCGCGTGCACCTTTCCACAGATCAAGTTACGCTTTACCTACATTGGGTTTTTCATGATGGAGTCCCGGCGATGGCCACAATCAGCAACGAAAACGAGTTCAAATCCGCTCTGGCTGAGCAGCCCTTGGATCGGCAGCGTCAACTGGCGGCAATCTTCATTGAGCAAGTGCTCGACCTCGCCCAGGACGCGCGCGTCAGTGATGCGGTGAACCTGGTAAAGGCCGGCGGAGCGGATGCCGAGCAACTGCATCGGGCGCACCAGGCGGTCCATGCCTGTTATGTCGAGACCCATCCCCGCTCTGACCTGCTGGAGCTGGACTTCAAGCGCCAAGCCGCACACTTCGTTACCGAGGCCTGCCTTGTCTGCCTGTCACCGGTGTTCCACTGTGAACAGAAGATCGCATTGGCCCACAAGGCTGCCATGTACTGCCGAATGGCCCGTACTTGCGCCGGCATGAGACACGACCAGGAACAACCTGACCTGGGCGACCTGGGGGACGTCATGGGCAGTCACGTTCACCAGCAATACCAAGCCGCCGAAGCATTCCTCAACGCTTGATCCCCCCGTCTGTCCCCGCTGTCCGGCGGTTGCCGCGTGGTTGGCAACCATTGCCGTCCAGTGATGGCTGTGTGGACGGCTACCGGCGCGCGGGAAGAAACGCGATTCGTGACCGTGGGATCCGCAAAATCTGCCTCAAACAATCCTTGCCTGCAATGCGGGGGGTCGCCAGGGACCCAAAGCAGTTCCGGAAGCCTGGCGAAGATCGACCGGGATGCATGCCATGGTTGGCGTATGGGCTGCAAAGCTCAGGTGTATTTCACGACCAGGTCGTGCAAGGCCTCCCCCGCATGTGCCATCCGATCGGCCGCATTGGACAGGTGTCGATAGACCTCGCGGCGCTTCATCCGGTCGAACACTATCTCGACACACGCCCTTCCCGAGACGGAGAACTCTTCCTCGCCTGAATTCTGTAAAACCGCCTCAGCGAAGAGATCTGCCAGGGCCTTGCGGTACAGCGCTTCCACCTCGCGTTCTGCCCGGCGTGCACGTGTCGCCAGTTCCTCGGCGCCACCGTTCCCGGTGCGAAAATATTCAAACCCCTTGCTGAGCGCCGCGGCCGCCTCGCGCAGCTGTACCACCATCGCTTTCATCCAGTCATCGGCCGACACGTTGAGCAGCTCGACCTCCCGCACCGAGGTTTCGCAATAGTCGAAAACATGATCGACGCGCGTGATCAGGGTGTAGATATCCTCGCGGTCGATGCGCGTGACGAACGAGCGATGCAGTAGATCGAGATCCTCCTGCGCCAGCGTGTGTGCCCGTTCCACGTGCCGGCGAACCTCGGCGGCCCCCTCGTCGCGCGGTTTGTCGAGGAAGGTCGCGAGAGCCTCGATGGTCTCTTCCAGCAGGCGCGCCTGGTCCGCTACCAGGAGCTGGAAATCGTTGACCCTGGGAAAGACTTTTCGCCAGATGGCTTTGATCCGGGAAGTTTCCTGCGTGTTCATGCAAGCCCCCTCAGCAGCCTCCAGATTGCCGCACCCAGCAACCCGGTGCCAGGCACCGTTACCAGCCAGGTGAACAGCAGTTCGCCGGCCTTGCCCCAACGGACCGACTTGGGCCGGTCCGCCGCACCGATCCCCATGATCGCAGAGCTGACCACGTGGGTGGTGGAAACAGGGCCCCCGAACGCGGCGGCCCCCCCAATGACGGCCGCAGCCGCGACCTGGCTCCCCAGACCATGCACCGGGCGCAGCTTGTAAATCCCGAAACCAACCGTGCGGACGATCCGCCAACCGCCCGACATGGTCCCCAGGGTGATCGCGAGCGCGCACACCAGCATCACCCAGAAAGGCACTGCAAAGTCGGCGATGAAGCCGCCGAGGAGCAGCACGAGCGTGATGATGCCCATGCTTTTCTGGCCATCGTTGGTGCCATGAGAAAAAGCCAACCAGGCCGCCCCGAGCCATTGCAGCCTGCGCAGCGGCTTGTTGACGGCGGGAGTGGCGCGCCGCAGCAAAACACCGTGGATCAGCTTGAAGAAAAGGAACCCTGCGATGAGACCGGCCAACGGGGACAGCAACAGCGCCGCGATGATCTTGGTCACACCGGCCCACTCACCCTCTTCCAGCAACAGGCGCCAGCCCCAGTTCACGTAATCCGGGCCGGCAGAAGCCACGACCGCACCCACCAGCCCACCGACCAGTGCATGCGAGGACGAAGAAGGCAGGCCACGCCACCAGGTCAACAGGTTCCAGGCGATGGCCCCGCTCACGCCCGCCAGGACAATCGCGATGCCGGCGCCCGGCGCATAGTCTTTGAGCTCCACGAATTGCCCCACCGTTTCGGCTACAGCCGTGCCACCGAGGATCGGCCCCAGAAAGGTGAAAACGCTGACGAGCGCAATCGCCTGCGCCGGCGACATCGCCTGCGTGGCCACCGTCGCCGCGACCATGTTCGCGGTATCGTGAAAGCCGTTCGTATAGTCGAATACGACGAGCAGCACGACACAGGCCAGGGTCAACCAGAAGATAAGGTCCATGTCGGCCCCGGGCTGTTCCCCTCAGATCGCCAGTTCATCATGCAGCGCCGGCAACAACACCTTGCTGCCCTGGGGCAGGGCAGCAGCGAAACTCTGCATGGCTTCCGGATCGCCGTGCACCAGGACAGTGGTCCGCGGCGGTTTGGCTGAATGCCACCACGCCAGGAGTTCCCCGCGGTCTGCATGTGCAGAGAAGCCACCGATCGTGTGAATCCGTGCATTGACCGGGGTCTCCTCGCGAAAGATGTGCACCGACCTTGCGCCATCGATGATTCGCCTTGCCAGGGTGCCGCGCGCCGCGTACCCCACGAAGATGACACTGCTGTCGTGGCGCCATAAATGGTGCCTCAAGTGGTGACGTACCCGCCCGCCGGTACACATGCCGGAACCGGCCAGAATGACCGCGCCCCCGCCGATACGGTTCAGTGCAATCGAGGATGCGGTCTCGCGGGTGAAATGCAACCCGGGCAGGGCGAAGGGATCGCGCCCTTCCCTAAACAGCTCCCGGGCTTCGGCGTCGAAGCACTCTGGGTGACGACGGAATATCTCGGTCGCCGAGATCGCCATCGGCGAGTCAAGAAATACCTGGATGCTTTTTGGCAAATGCCCGTTTTCCATACCTTCGCGCAGGTAGTACAAAAGCTCTTGCGCGCGCTCCAGGGCGAAAGTGGGCATGATGACATTGCCACCCCTGGCGAAGGTTTGCTGCACCGCCTCGTAGAGTTCGTCGATCGAGGGCTGCAGCATCTTATGGGCGCGATCACCGTAGGTGGTCTCCATGACCACGACATCGGCCATGGGACGCGGTGCCGGGTCACGGAGTATCGGACGTCCTGGAGAACCCAGGTCACCGGAGAAGAGGATACGCCGCTGCCCTTCGCCATTGTCCACCTGCAGCAGAATACTGGCCGAGCCTAGAATGTGTCCGGCATCGACAAAGGTTGCGACAATTCCCGGCGCCAGTTCCAGGGGCTTGTCGTAGCTTGCGGTGCGCCCGAAATAGTCCAGCGCATTGAGCGCATCGAGGACCGTGTACAGTGGCTCGACCTGCTTGTGTTTCCTGCCATGACGCGACGCGCGCCGATTCTGCCACTCGGCTTCCTCTTCCTGCAGATGGGCGGCATCGAGCATCACCAGCTTGGCCAGTTCACGGGTCGCCGCCGTAGTGATGATTTCCCCGCGGAATCCCCGTTCCATCAACAACGGGATGCGCCCGCAATGATCGAGGTGGGCATGGGTCAACAAGAGGTAGTCGACCGTCGCCGGGTCGAAGCCTAAAGCATCGCGATTTTCCTCCTGCAGTTCCCGCCCACCCTGGTAGAGGCCGCAGTCGATGAGAATCCGCGTATCGCCGCATTCGAGCAGGTGACAGGAACCGGTGACACCCTGATCTGCACCGTGGAATGCCAGCTTCATGGTCTCTCCCGTAGTCATGGCGGCGGAACGCCCTGCTTCCATTTTAGTCCGCATGCCTTGGCCGTGCATTGCCGAAGCATAGCCACTCGGCCGCGGTCAGCTGCGGGCCGGCAGATACTCGCCGCCGACCTCGGACCGACTGCCCGAGGTGCTAATCAGCCGTTTCCTCGGGTCCCACATTCGCCCCCTCCGACTCACATGCGAAAGCTCGCGAGCCCATCCGGGGAGGCTGCTTGCCTGGTGTTACAGCGACAGCTAGTCTGGTAATTGAAGAAGCGTATTGGCGAGCAACCGCCGCATTGGGAGCAAGGCGGAATTGTTCGCCTTGCCAGACCGTGGCCTGCTGATTTTCCCGTCAGGGCGGGCGGTCATTGCCGTTTCAGGAAGTGACAGATGCCCGCTGTGACAGCATGAGTAACCTTGAGCACGGATTTCATGGCCGATCAATCCACCGAGCAGTTTCAGGATCTCGACAACGAGGAGGTCCTGCGCACCCTGGAATCCGATATTCACGGGCTGGACAGTGAGGAAGCGCTGAAGCGACTCGGTGAATACGGGCCCAATCAGATCGAGGAACGCGAGGAGCCGCTCTGGCACCGGGTGTTTCGACGCTTCTGGGGTCCCATTCCCTGGATGATCGAAGCCGCGGCATTGCTGTCGGCCATCGTGCAGAAATGGGACGACTTCACCATCATCATGATCATGCTCACGGTCAATGCGGGCCTCGACTTTTTCCAGGAGCATCGGGCCTTGAATGCTTTGGCTGCACTCAAGGCAGGCTTGGCCAAGACGGTGGTCGTCCTGCGCGATGGGCACTTTGCGACCGTGATGAGCCGCGACCTGGTGCCTGGAGACATTGTCAAGCTGAGGATCGGCGACATAGTCCCCGCCGACGTGAAACTGCTGGAGGGGGATTATCTGTCCATCGACCAGGCCGCCCTGACCGGCGAGTCGCTCCCGGTCTCGAAGAAGTCCGCCGACGTGGCCTACGCCAACACCATTGTCAAACAGGGCGAGATGCTGGCGGTGGTGGTCAACACCGGCACCCGCACCGCCTTCGCCAAGGTGGTCTCACTGGTCGCGCGGGCCAGCCTCAAGGAGCGCAGTCATTTCCAACGAATGGTGATGCAAATCGGCAACTTCCTGATCCTGGTCACCCTGGCGCTGGTGGCGCTGATCATTATGGTGGCTCTGTTTCGCGACGAAAGCCTGCTGGAGATCGCACGCTTCTCGCTGGTCTTGACCGTCGCCGCGATCCCGGTGGCTCTACCGGCCGTGCTATCGGTGACCATGGCGGTGGGTGCGGTCAACCTGGCGCGCCGCCAGGCCATCGTCTCGCGACTGTCGGCGATCGAGGAGCTGGCAGGGGTCGACGTCTTCTGCTCCGACAAGACCGGCACGCTCACGCAGAACCGGATGCAAGTGGCCGACCCTGTGCTGATGGATGGCTTCGATGCCGACGACTTATTTCAAACCGCGGCGCTTGCCTCGCGGCGCGAGAACAACGATCCGATGGAGGTGCCCATTTTTGCCTACCTGGAGAAACAGCTTCCACACCTGGACCTTTCCACATACCGGCAACGGCACTTTGTGCCCTTCGACCCGGTACGTAAACGCACCGAGGCGGTCATCGACGCAGGGCAAGAGACCTTCACCGCAATCAAGGGGGCTGCGCAGGTCCTGCTGGCAATGACCGACCTGTCGGACGAGCGGGGCGCGCAGATCGAGAAAGAGGTCGACCGGCTTGCGGGGCGAGGCTATCGCACCCTCGTGGTGGGACGCAAAACCGGCGATGCGCCGTTGCAGTTGATCGGCCTGATACCCCTTTACGATCCACCACGGGATGACTCCGCGGAAGTCCTGCAGCAGATGCGTGAGTACGGAGTGCGCGTGAAGATGGTCACCGGCGATCACTTCGCCATCGCCCGCGAGGTCGGACGGCTGTTGGGACTGGAGCAGGAAACCATCCGGGCGCGTGAGCTCAAGGGATCCGGGAGCCAAGCCCTGCTGAGCCTGGCCGAAGCGCTGACCAGCGCGATTTACCGGCGCCTCGAGGGCGATGCTTCGCTGCACGCGGCCCGGCGCTTCGCCGCGGAGGTGATGGAGACGCTCAGTGAGCTGTACGACACACGGCTGCTGGACCGCGAATTCATCCACACCCACGAGTCGGCGATCGTGGAAATGATCGAGTCGGTGGACATCTTTGCCGAGGTGGTGCCGGAGGACAAGTTTCGTATCGTCGATACCCTGCAGAAAGGCGGCCATATCGTCGGCATGACCGGTGACGGGGTCAACGATGCGCCGGCCTTGAAGAAAGCCGATTGCGGATTTGCGGTCGACAATGCCACCGACGCGGCGCGTGCGGCAGCGGACATCATCCTGACGGCGCCGGGACTCTCTGTCATCAACGAGGCTATCGAGCAGGCGCGGATCACCTTCGAGCGCATGCAGAGCTATGCGATCTTCCGCATTGCCGAAACCATTCGCATCATCCTTTTCATGACCTTGTCGATCGTGTTGTTCAGTTTCTACCCGATCACGGCGCTGATGATCATCCTGCTGGCGCTGCTCAACGACATTCCCATCCTGGCCATCGCCTACGACCGTACCCGGGTCGAGCGCAGGCCCGTGCGTTGGAACGTTTACCAGCTGACGACCCTGGCCGCTGTGCTCGGAGTGATGGGGGTGATCGCCTCCTTCCTCCTTTTTTACCTGTTGCAGGACTGGGGCTACTCCCACGACGAGATCCGCACGTTCCTGTTCCTGAAACTGATCGTCGCCGGCCACAGCACCCTGTATATCACCCGCGCCCGCGGCTGGTTTTGGCAGAAACCCTGGCCCGCACCGGTGCTGCTCGTTGCCACTTTCGCCACCGAGATCGTCGGCACCATCTTTGCTGCAGAGGGCTGGTTGATGGCCCCCATCGGGTGGGAACCGGCTTTGTTGATCTGGGCCTACGCCCTGGCCTGGTTCCTGGTAAACGACGTGGTGAAGGTGATGGTCGCGCGTCTTATCCGACAGGCCCGCGGTGAAACCGTCCAGGGTATGGAGGGCGCGCAACCGGAAACGGCGCCGGGGCGCTGACAGCCCCTTGGTCCCCCGGCCTGTCGCTTTTCGCGCGATCCAGGTTCCGCGCCGGGAGAAAGCCGGAGGTGCCCTGCCGCTCCTGACCAAGACCGGGATTCCGCTGCCTGCAGCCTACCCAGCTTTAGGAGACACCCATGCAGCCTGTTCGCTATCTCCCGCGACCGGTACCCGAGGCCCTCACTGGCCTGGTGGACTTGGCCCTGGACCTGCGCTGGAGCTGGAATCACAGCGCCGACACCTTGTGGGCGAAAGTCGATCCGGAACTTTGGGAGGCCACCGGTGACCCGTGGCTGATCCTGGAGAGCGTCTCGCAAGATCGATTGGAGCAATTGGCCAAGGACCCGCAGTTCCTCGCCATACTAAAGACGCAGGTATCCGCGCGGCGCGAGTACCTGGCACGGCACCCCTGGTTTGCGGGGGTCAGCGGCCGGGAACATCTCGCAACGGTAGCCTATTTCAGCATGGAGTACGGTCTCAGCGAGGCGCTGCCCATCTACTCCGGGGGGCTCGGCGTCCTCGCCGGCGACCACCTGAAGACCGCCAGCGACCTCGGCATTCCCCTGGTCGGAATCGGCCTGCTCTACCAGCAAGGCTATTTCCGCCAGACGATCGACGCCATGGGCTCGCAGCAGGAGCTGTTTCCGTACAACAACCCTTCCATGCTGCCTGTATTGCCCCTGCGCGATGCGGGGGGAAGCTGGCTACGGGTCGACCTGCAACTGCCGGGCAGGGTACTGCACCTGCGCGGGTGGGAGGCCAGGATCGGTAGGGTACGCCTCTACCTGCTCGACAGTAACGACCTGCTCAACAACCCCGGGGACCGTGGCATCACCGGTGAGCTCTATGGCGGTGGCCAGGAGCAGCGGCTGCAGCAGGAGATGGTCCTGGGAATCGGCGGCTGGCGGCTCCTCGAGGCCCTGGATAGCGTCCCGGACGTCTGTCACCTGAACGAGGGGCACCCGGCACTCGCGGTGCTGGAGCGGGCTCGCACCTTCATGCTGCAAACCGGCGTTGGCTTCCGCGAGGCGCTTAGCGCCACTCGGGCCGGCAACCTGTTCACCACTCACACCCCGGTGGCGACAGGCTTCGACCGTTTCCCCCCGGAACTGGTAGCTCAATACCTTGGCAGCTATGCGCGGGACCTGGGCCTTTCCCTGGCCGAATTCCTGGGGCTCGGGCGCGCCGATTCGGCGGCTGTCGCGGAACCCTTCAACATGGCCTATCTCGCGGTCCGGGGAAGCGGTGGCATAAACGGGGTGAGCCGTCTGCACGGGGCTGTGTCACGCAAAATCTTCGCGCCCCTTTTCCCCCGCTGGCCCCTGGGCGAAGTCCCCGTCGGACATGTCACCAACGGCGTACATGTGCCGTCCTGGGACTCTGCGGCAGCAGACCAGCTCTGGACCGGGGCCTGCGGCAAGGCCCCTTGGCTTGACGAGTTACAGAAGCATGGGGAGATGATCCGCGCCCTCGACAACGGTGCCCTGTGGCGCTTGCGCACTGCCGGTCGGCAGGCGCTGGTGGAAGCGGTCCGCACGCGCCAACTGCGCGAGAACGCCGAGCGGGGGCGTGCCGGCGCGACGGTCCCTGAGCCCCTGGACCCCAACGTGCTGACCATTGGTTTCGCGCGCCGTTTCGCCGCTTACAAACGTCCGGATCTGCTCCTGTATGACCCGGCGCGACTGGTGCGACTGCTCACGCACCCACAGCGACCGGTCCAACTGGTCATCGCCGGCAAGGCGCACCCACAGGATCAGGTCGGGCGCCGGCTGATACGCCGCTGGACGAACTTTGTACGCCGACTGGAGCTGCATGGCCGCGCCGTCTTCCTGGCCGACTACGATCTAGCCGTGGCCGCGGATCTCGTTCAGGGGGTCGATCTCTGGGTGAACACTCCCCGGCGTCCCTGGGAGGCGAGTGGGACGAGCGGGATGAAGTTACTGGTCAACGGCGGATTGAATCTTTCCGAGCTCGATGGGTGGTGGGCGGAGGCGTGGTCTCCCGAGGTAGGCTGGGCCCTCGGCGATGGCCAAGAGCATGGCGACGATCGGCACTGGGACGCCACCGAGGCCGATGCCCTTTACGATCTACTGGAACAGGAGGTAGTCCCGGCCTTCTACGGGCGCGATGTTCAGGGGATACCCTGCGCTTGGGTCTCGCGCATGCGCGAGAGCATGGCAAGACTAACCCCCCGCTTTTCCACCAACCGCATGCTGCGCGAATACACCCAGGAGTACTACCTGCCCGCGGCAGCAGCCCAGCGTCGGCGTACCGCCAAAAAGGGCAAGCTTGGTGCGGACATCCAGGCCTGGCGTGAGGCCCTGGCTCAAAACTGGCCCAGGCTGCGCTTTGGCGTCGTGTCGGTCGCCCGTTCCGGTTCCCGGCTGATTTTCGAGGTCCAAGTGTATCTATCTGACATTGGGGAAAACACGATCCAGGTGGAGCTCTACGCAGAGCCATCGCAGGTTGACGAGGCACCGGTGCGCATTCCCCTGGCACCTGAGCGGCAACTGTCGGGCGCGGTCCATGGCTTTCTCTACACGGCCACGTTCGAAACGAGCCGTCCCGCTTGCGACTTCACGCCGCGGATCCTGCCGGCCCATGCAGAGGCCGCGATACCCTTGGAAGCGCCGTTTATCCTGTGGCAGAAGTGAAGTTGCCTGGCAAAAGCAATCCGCGCCTAAAACCCCCGGCTGTCTCTTGTCGTCCACTTGCCTTGCGCAGGGTTCGAAGCAGGCGCGCCGAAAGTCATTGTCAGGGCTTCGAAGCGGCCTATGCTGTGCAATAGGGATAGACTTTAAAGAGTACAGGCCCAAGGCGGTGACTATCGTCCCGCACGTCAACCGGTCGAGCGTTGAAGAAAGTGCTTATCCTTCCGCTAACGGCTGCAGAGGCGCTCTGGGCCTTACTTCATGGTTGCCTTACCCGACTTGCGTCCCAGGAAGCCGAGCCATGTCCGACAGCACGAACGCCCTGAGCTATGCGGTACGTTTGCCTATACTCGGCCGCTACCTCAGCCAACTGGCCTTGATGCTGGCCCTGCTGAACCTCGTGCCGCTGGCGGTGTCCATCGCCCTGGCGGAATACGCCTTCAGCCTGCGCTATGGGATGGTGGTCATCACGCTCGCGCTGATCGCAATTCCGGGCCTGCGCCAACCCGAACCACAGCAGCTTCAGGCTAACGAAGCGATTGTGATCGTCAGCCTGGCATTCTTGCTGACCCCGCTGGTCATGACATTTCCAATGAGTGCAGGTAGCCTGCCGCTGGAGGATGCCTTGTTCGAGGCAGTCTCCGCGGTGACCACCACCGGCCTGTCCACGACAGGCTCGGTAGAGGGACGGTCGCCCATGCTGCTATTTAGTCGATCCTGGATGCAGTGGTACGGCGGCCTCGGAATCGCCGTACTTTCTGTGGCGCTGCTGATGGGCCAGCACGCCGCGGCGCGGCGCCTCGCCGAGCCGACCGAGGCCGACAATATCGCCACAACGGCGCGCCGCCAGGCACGCCAGGTACTAGAGGCCTACGCCGCATTGACTTTGGTGGGTGGAGTGTTGCTGTGGGCGGTTCTCGGTGAGCCGATGATCGCCGCGACGCATATCCTGTCGACTGTCTCCACTGGTGGCTTCTCGACCTATGACAGCAGTCTTGCCGGCCTGCCCTTGCCGGCGGCCTGGCTGCTGACGCTGTTCTCGCTGTTCGGCGCGATACCACTGTTGCTCTACTTCCAGGCCATGCGCGGCCGGGCGCAGGAATTGTGGCGCGATCCCGAGGTGCGCGCCCTGCTGCTGGCGGTATTGGCGATGACCACGCTACTGGGCCTCACCCTGCATGCCAACATGGGGATGGCATGGGAGCATGCATTGCAGCATGGCTTGATGCTTGGCGCCTCGGCGCAAACGACCACCGGTTTCGCGAGCCTGCCAGTAGAGGAACTGGACGATACGTCCAAGCTGCTGATGATTTGCAGCATGTTGATCGGCGGCGGCAGCGGATCCACGGCCGGCGGATTCAAGCTGCTGCGGCTGCTGGTATTGCTGCGCCTGTTGCAGTACTTCTTACGCCGCACCGCCATGCCCCCACACGCGGTGGTCCAACCGCGACTCAGTGGCAGGATCTTGAAATCGATCGAGGTGGAGCGGATGGTGCTGGTGATCGCGCTGTTCGTGGCCATATCCGGATTGTCTTGGTTAGCTTTCCTTGCCTACGGCTATGCACCCCTCGACGCATTGTTCGAGGTCGTGTCCGCAACCGGGACCGTCGGCCTTTCCACCGGTATCAGCAGACCGGAACTCGAAACGCCTCTCAAGTTGCTGCTCTGCGTCAACATGCTGCTCGGTAGATTGGAAGTGCTGGCACTGCTGGTGCTACTCTATCCACGCACCTGGATTGGCAAGCGAGCCCCCTAACATGCGAGCTGTCTTCATCGGCGCGGGCGTCCTGGCGGTCACCACCGCGCGCTACCTTCTCAAGCGTGGTCACGAGGTGGTGGTCATCGAGCGGGACAAGGAGCGCATCGAGGAACTGTCGCTGGAACTTGATTGCGGCTTCATCCATGGCGACGGCAGCAAGCCAGCAATTTTGCGCGAAGCAGATCCCGAATATACAGACACCTTGCTGTGTCTGACCAACAGCGACCAGGCGAATATCATCGCCAGCCTGGTGGGCCGTTCGCTCGGCTTCAAGCGGGTCGTCACCAAGATAGACGATCCCGAGTTCGAGCACATCTGCATCGAACTCAGCCTGGAGGACACGATCATTCCAGCACGTACCGTCGGGCGCCATCTGGCCGACATGTGCGAAGGGCGCGACCCTCTCGAGCTTTCCACGATGATCCGTGACGAAGCTCGGGCCTATTCTTTCGTGGTACATGGCGAACATACCGGGCCACTGAGCGAACTCCCCCTGCCAGGCCAGGCACGTGTAATCTGCATCTACCGTGATGACCGGCTTATCCTCCCAGAGGCCGATACCGCGCTCAAATCCGGGGACGAGGTGGTTCTGCTCACCTATCGCGAACGCCTGGCGGAGTTGCAGGAGCGATTCGCGCCACCGGCCTGAATGTTCCCGGAGGGAAAACCACCGCCATGTTGCAGCAATGAACGAAAACACCAAGAGCACCCTGCAGTTGCGGCGTGTCGCCATCGACACCTATAAGGAGAACGTGGCTTACCTGCATCGCGACTGCTACGTTTACCGCAGCGAAGGCTTCCAGGCACTTTCCAAGGTCGAAATCAGCAGCAAGGCCAACGGGCGCACCGTACTGGCCGCGCTGAACGTGGTCGACGATGCGTCCATCACCGCGCCGGGTCAGTTGGGGCTGAGCCTGCAGGCGTTCCAGCAAATGGACCTGCCGGAAGGTGCGGAAGCCACCGTCGCCCACGCAAGGCCGCCCGGTTCGCTGCATGCCGTGCACCGCAAGATCGCGGGCGAAAGGCTGAGCTATGCCGACTACCAGGCCATCACCACGGACATCGTGGCCAACCGCTATGCCAAGATCGAAATGGCGGCCTTCCTGGTGGCCTGTACGGAGACGGGCATGGAGCGGGACGAAGTGCTGTACCTGACCCGCGCTATGGCCGACAGTGGCGAGAAGCTCGAGTGGCATGAGCCACTAGTCGCCGACAAGCACTGCATCGGCGGAATCCCGGGCAACCGGACCAGCATGCTCGTGGTGCCCATCGTCGCCGCCCATGGCATGTTCATCCCCAAGACCTCCAGCCGGGCCATCACTTCACCAGCGGGTACAGCCGATACCATGGAGGTACTGACCCAGGTGGAGTTGCCGCCCGAGCGGTTCAACGACATCGTCCGCTCCCAACGCGGCTGTCTGGCCTGGGGCGGCACGGCCAAGCTGGCCCCGGTGGACGACATCCTGATCTCGGTGGAACGCCCGTTGTCGCTGGATTCTCCCGGTCAGCTGGTGGCCTCCATCCTGGCCAAGAAGATCGCCGCCGGGGCCACCCACCTGCTGATCGATATCCCCATGGGGCCCAGCGCCAAGGTGCGCAGCCAAGCAGATGCCCTGCGCCTGCGCAAGCTGTTTGAATTTGTCGGCGATCGCGTTGACCTGCAGCTAGAGGTGATGATCACTGACGGCCAACAACCAATCGGTCGCGGCATCGGGCCCGTGCTGGAAGCCCGTGACGTGATGCAGGTGCTGCAGAACGATCCGGAGCAGTCGCGCGACCTACGTGAGAAGGCTCTGCAGCTGTCGTCACGAATACTGGAATTCGACCCGGACGTGCGCGGCGGGCAAGGCTACACGCTGGCCCGTGACATTCTTGAATCCGGCCGTGCGTTGGCGAAGATGCGTGCCATCATGAAAGCTCAGGGCAGAACCGACATCGAATACCAGCCAGGGCAGCTGTGCAAAAAGATCACGGCCGATCGCGCTGGTATCGTGATCGCAATAGATAACCAGCAATTGGCACGTATCGCCCGCCTGGCCGGGGCGCCGATGGACAAGGGCGCCGGTGTGGACCTGTACAAGAAAGTCGGCGACACCGTAGAGCGCGGCGAACCCCTGTATGGGATCCACGCCGAGTTCGATGCAGACTTTGTCTTCGCTTGCGAGGCGGCTGAAAAAAGCAGCGGATTTACCCTGACCCCATGAGCACTTCGCCAGGCCACAATAACATCGCGGATGCCCTGGTGCTGGGCTGCCCGAGCTACCGGGAACCGGCACAGCGCCTGGCCAAAGCCGCCGACCTGCGCTATGCGGATATCTCCGTGCATCGTTTCCCCGACGGGGAGAGCCTGGTGCGCCTGCCAGGGACCCTACCCGACCGGGTTATCCTGTGCTGCAGTCTAGATGATCCGAACACCAAGCTGGTGGAAATTGAACTGGCGGCAGCGACCGCCCTGGAGCTGGGCGCACGGCAACTGACTCTGGTTGCACCTTACCTTTGCTACATGCGCCAGGATACGGCCTTTCATCCCGGAGAGGCGGTCAGCCAGCGTATCATCGGCGCGCTGCTGGCACGGCACTTCGATACTGTGATCACGGTGGACCCCCACCTGCACCGCACCCGCGACCTGCATCAGGCGATACGGGTGCGGCGCGCCTTGGCGCTGAGTGCGGCACCGGTGATGGCTGACTGGTTGACCGCCCATGCCGAGCGGCCGCTGCTAATCGGCCCGGACGAGGAATCGGAGCAGTGGGTGCAGGCTATCGCCTCCCCTGCCGGGCTGGATTATGGTGTGGCACGTAAGCAGCGCCTCGGTGATCGTGATGTCCGCATCGAATTGCCGGACCTGCCTGTCGTTGGCCGTAATGTAGTCTTGGTGGACGACGTGGCCAGCACCGGCCATACTCTGGCTGCAGCAGCTCAGAAGCTGGCCGACCATGGCGCTGCATCGGTATCAACGCTGGTCACCCACGCATTGTTTGTCGAGGATGCTCTGGCTCGCCTGCGCGCAGCCGGTGTCAGCGACATCTGCAGCACAGACAGCGTTCCGCATGCCAGCAACAAACTGCAGCTTGACGCTTTGCTGGCAGAGGCGCTGCTGGCAACGAGTACACGATGAACAACACCTCAGAACACCGAACTACCCGTGTCACTCTTGTTTTGATGCAGAGCGTGAGCCCATGTCCAGTCGCCGCCGCGGATTGATAGCCGCCTCCGTCGTCATTCTCGTCCTATCGGTCGTTGCAGCCGTAGTTTATGGATTGAAACGCTCTGGGGCCCCGGTCGGCGAGGGTCTGCTGTCGTCGGTTTTTCTCGACGAAGATCTGCCGGAAGGCTTTGCCAGCAGCAACGGGCGTATCGAGGCAACCGAGGTGGATGTGGCGAGCAAATTTGCCGGACGGCTTACAGCGGTCTTACCGCGCGAGGGCGACAGGATCGAGGCGGGCGCCATCGTCGCGCAGGTCGATACCGAAAGTCTCGAGGCGCAGCTGCGCCAGGCCCAGGCCCAACGCAACAGTGAGTACCAGGATAGCGAGCATGCGAAGGCCGTCGTGGCGCAACGCGAGAGCGAGCTGGAACTGGTGCGGCGCGAGTTGAAGCGCCTGCAGCGCCTGTCATCCCAGGGACATTTCGCGTCCGAGGAGTCGGTCGACCAGGCGCGAACGGCGGTGCGTACGGCCGAGGCCGCATTGCGCGCCGCGCGCGTGCAGGTCGAGGCGACAGCAGCGGCAATCGAGGCGGCTCAAGCTACTATCGAGCGGATCCAGGTGGACATCGACGACAGCGCATTGCGTGCGCCGCGCAGCGGCCGGGTGCTGTACCGGCTCGCCGAGCCTGGCGAAATCGTCGGCATCGGCGGCAAGGTGCTGACGGTACTCGATCTCAGCGATGTCTACATGGTGATCTATCTGCCGGAGACCGTCGTCGGCCGCGTGCCGCTGAACGGTGAGGCGCGGATCGTGCTCGATGCGGCACCCGAGTACGTGATACCGGCCGAGGTCTCGTTCGTCGCATCGCGTGCGCAGTTCACGCCGAAGCAGGTCGAGACGCGCAGTGCCCGTGAAAAGCTTTCTTTCCGCGTCAAGTTGCAGATACCCCCCGAACTGCTGTCGCGCTATGAACCCCTGGTCAAGACCGGTGTGCCGGGCGTCGCCTACGTGCGCCTGGACCCGGATCTCGTGTGGCCCGAATACCTGTCGCCAAAGTTGCCTCCATGGAAAGAACGCACAGCGGTCCCGCCGTCGAACTGAACGGCGTCCGCCATGCCTATCGCGGCACCACGGCACTCGACGGTATCGATCTCACGCTACCCGCGGGTGCGCTGAGCGGACTGATCGGCCCGGATGGGGTCGGCAAATCAACCCTACTGGGGCTTATCGCCGGGGTGCGCCGCCTGCAGCATGGCCAGGTTCGCGTTCTCGGTGCCGACATGGCCGCCCCGGAGCGCCGCGACGCGACCATGCGCCGCATTGCGTACATGCCACAGGGGCTTGGCCGCAACCTGTATGCCACGCTGTCGGTTCGCGAGAATCTCGACTTCTTTGGTCGGTTGTTCGGACAGGACAAGGCAACCCGTATTGCGCGCATCGCCGAGCTGACTGCGGCAACCGGGTTGGCCGATTTCATCGATCGACCGGCAATGAAGCTGTCGGGTGGAATGAAGCAGAAGCTGGGCTTGTGTTGCGCCCTGATCCAGGAGCCCGACCTGCTGATCCTGGATGAGCCGACCACCGGTGTCGACCCGCTGTCACGACGCCGCTTTTGGGAATTCATCGCACGTCTCCGCCAGCGGCGGCCCGACATGAGCATTATCGTTGCGACCGCCTACATGGAGGAGGCCGAGCGCTTCGACACGCTGGTCGCGATGGATGCCGGGCGCGTGTTGGCGACCGGTAGTGCCAGTATGCTGAAACAGCAAACCGGCGAGGCCGAGATGGAAGCAGTTTTCGTCGCGCTGCTGCCCGAGGAGCGTCGGCGCGGGCATCGGCGCCTGACGGTGCCGCCACGTGTGTCGGGAGACAGGGGACCGCCGGCAATCAAGGCCAGGGGCCTGACACGCCGGTTCGGTCATTTTACCGCCGTTGATGGCGTGTCGCTGGAGATCCAAAAGGGCGAGATCTTTGGCTTCCTCGGCTCGAACGGCAGCGGCAAGACCACGACGATGCGCATGCTGACCGGTCTGCTGCCGCGCAGTGACGGGCAGGCCTGGGTATTTGGCACACCGGTTGATCACAACGATCCGACATTGCGTCATCGGCTCGGCTTCATGTCGCAGTCGTTCTCACTGTATGGCGAGCTCAGCGTGCGCCAGAACCTCGACCTGCACGCACGGCTGTTTCGCTTGAGCGACGAACGGCGACGTACGCGGATGACCACGTTGACCGAGCGCTTCGGGTTGGGGCATTACCTCGACCGGCGCGCCGAGCAATTGCCGCTCGGCGTACGTCAGCGCTTGTCACTGGCAGTCGCGATGATTCACGAACCGGAGTTGCTGATCCTCGACGAGCCGACCTCGGGGGTCGACCCGGTTGCACGTGACGCGTTCTGGGAATTGCTTGTCGAGCTGTCGCGTGAGCACGGCGTGACGATCTTCATATCGACGCACTTCATGAACGAGGCAGAGCGCTGTGACCGCATCTCGCTGATGCACGCCGGCAAGGTGCTGGCACAAGGCACACCGAATGAGCTCAAGGAGGCGCAGGATTCAGACTCGCTCGATGACAGCTTCATTGCGTACATCGAGCAGGCAACCCCAGCGCAGGTGTCCCACGAAGATGCCGGACGGTTGGTCGATAGCACCGTGGACAAGGGAGAAGAAAGTGCAGCAGGGATCTCGCTGCGCCGCCTGTGGGCGTATGCACGGCGTGAAGCGACCGAGTTGTGGCGTGACCCGATCCGTCTCGCCTTCTCGCTGATCGGCCCGATGCTGCTGCTGCTCGCGATGGGTTACGGAATCTCGTTCGATGTCGAGAAAATTCACTATTCCGTCCTCGATCACGATCGCACCCCTGCAAGTCGCGGTTACCTTGAGCACTTCGAAGGGTCGCGATACTTTCATCGCGAGCCGGACATCGCCAACGACGATGATTTCTGGCGGCGCCTCGTCGCCGGGAACCTGACAGTGGCGATCGAGATTCCGCCCGGTTTCGGTCGAGCACTGAAGCGCAGCGATCGGACCGAAGTGGGTTTCTGGATCGACGGCGCATTCCCATTCCGGGGCGACACGATTGCCGGTTACGTACGGGCGATTCACCGTGACTTTCTGACCTCGCCGGACACGCTACCCGGCGGCGCGGCAGCCCTCGAGACCCCGCTGCAGGTCGAGACGCGATTCCGTTACAACCAGGCCTTCGAGAGCGTGTATGCGATGGTCCCGGGGATCATGATGCTGCTGTTGATCATGATCCCGGCGACAATGACCGCAGTTGGGGTCGTGCGCGAGAAGGAACTCGGTTCGATCACGAACTACTATGCGACGCCGACGCGCGGCACCGAGTTCCTGCTCGGTAAACAGCTGCCGTATGTCGGCCTGGCCATGTTGAGCTACCTGACCTTGTTGATGCTCGCACTGCTGCTGTTCCGCCTGCCGATGCAGGGCAGCTTCATGGCGCTGTCACTCGGCGCCCTGTTGTTCGTGTTCGCCAGCACCGGCCTCGGTTTGCTGATGTCGACCTTCATGCGGACGCAGATCGGTGCCGTGTTCGCGACCGCGATCGCCAGCACCATCCCGACCATCCTGTTCTCGGGCATGCTGGTGCCGGTGTCTTCCTTGAGCGGGCCGGCGCGCACCATGGGTTTCGGCTTCCCGAGCGCGTGGTTCCATCACGTCAGCGTCGGCACCTTCACCAAGGGCCTGGGGATGGCCGACCTGTGGCTAGACTACCTCGTACTGGCCGCGTTCGGCGTCGCCTTCATCGTGCTCGGTCGCCTGTTGCTGCCGGGCCAGGAGCGTTGATATGCGCTTGAACAACGTTTACCGGCTGGGACTCAAGGAGATGATCAGTCTGCGCCATGACCCGGTGCTGGTGCTGCTGATCATCTATGCGTTCACGTTTTCGATCATCGCCCCGGCGCGCGGCGTCAAGCTGGAACTGGTTAACGCCTCGGCCGCAATCGTCGACGAAGACCACTCCCCGGTGTCGCGGCGCATCGCGGACAGCCTTCGCGAGCCGTATTTTCAGCCGCCGGTGCAGATCGACGTTCGCGATATCGATCAGGCGATGAATGCCGGCGAGTACACTTTCGTGCTCGACATCCCGCCCGGTTTCCAGGCTGATCTCGCGGAGGGCCTGAAGCCGGCTGTCCAGGTCAACATCGACGCGACGGCGATGGCGCAGGCTGGTGCCGGAGCGCGCTATATCGAGCAGGTACTGGTTGAAGAAACCCGTGATTACCTCGCCCATCACCCGGTTGAGCCGGTACTCCCGGTCGAGGCAGTGACCCGGCTGGCATTTAATCCGAACGGCAATTCCACCTGGTTCATGGCGGTCATGCAGCTGGTTAACATGAGCACACTGCTTGGGATTCTGCTCACCGGTGCCGCGCTGATTCGGGAGCGCGAGCACGGTACGATCGAGCATCTGCTGGTCATGCCGCTTGGCGCGACAGAAATCATGCTTGCCAAGATATGGTCGAACGCACTGGTAATCCTGGTCGCCGCGACACTGTCAGTCCTCATCGTCGTACGCGGCGTGCTCGATGTGCCGATGGCCGGTTCGCTGCCGCTTTTCCTGACCGGACTCACGGCCTACCTGTTGTCGCTGACCGCGATCGGCATCCTCCTCGCCACGGTCGCCCGCAGTATGCCGCAGTTCGGTCTACTATCGATCCCTGTTTTCCTGGTTATGTACATGTTGTCTGGTGCCATCACGCCGCTCGATACGATGCCAGAGCTGCTGCAAGGCGTCATGCTCATGTCGCCGACGACGCACTTCGTCGCGTTCAGCCAGTCCGTCGTGTTCCGCGGTGCAGGGATCGAGACGGTTTGGCCGGAGCTGCTGGCGACCGCGGCGATCGGTGGGCTGGCCTTCGCCGCGGCACTGATGCGCTTTCGTCGGACGGTTACGCTAACTCGGCTTTAGTATCCATGCGCATCCTCAAGCTTCTGTTTCTGAGTGCCCTTGTTAGCGCCTGTGTCATCGGGGGCACGCGGACCGGTATTGGCGGCCAACCTCAAGGCAGGCAGATGGAACACAGGGAGATATCAGAAGCAAGAGGTATCGCCTGTTCGCAAGTGCACGATGGCGTAGCCTGGGTAGTCAGTGATCGAGCCAACTCGCCCACGCTCCATGCGATCGACCCTGCGGGAAAGCATCTTTCCTCCTGGAAAGTTGAGGATGTGGAAAACGTGGATTGCGAAAACATCGCGACTTTCACATCCCAAGGGCAGGCCTACGTCCTGATTGGTGATATCGGCGATAGCCAGACCCTGGGAAGCGTCCAACGCTACCGTTCCTGATTCTTTCCAATACCAGTGTCCTGTATCTTTTCGAACCTTTGGAACAATCCCACAACCCACGACTTGGGGGCTTACCCATGGACATGACCCTTTCCCTTGCCGGACCACCGCTTATCTCCCTGATCGCGGGCATCAGTATTCTAATCTGGCCCCGTTTATTGAGTTACATCGTCGCTTTTTATCTCATACTCTTCGGCATGTTGGGGCTTTTTCCGCTGCTGTTGATCTGAACAACCGAGCAGCGCTTCTCCTGTATCCACGACGTCGAGCCTGCGCCCATGAACGGTTTTGCCAACCCCTATTCACTAGTCCCGCCCGTAGTCAAACTCCTGCTCATCAGCAACGGACTGATGTTCGTCTTGGAACTCGTCTACGGCCGCTCCCTCATCATCAACTTCGCCCTGTGGCCGTTAGGAAACACGATGGTGCCCGAACTGGACATCAGCCTGCCCCACTTCCAGCCCCATCAGCTGTTGACCTACAGCTTTCTACATGGCGGCGCTTTGCACCTGCTTTTGAACATGTACGCGCTATGGCTGTTTGGCACGAGTATGGAGAATGTCTGGGGCTCCCGCATCTTTACCTTCTACTATTTTTTTTGCGTGGTCGGTGCCGCCCTCGTCCAACTGCTGGTCTCTTCCCTGAGTCATGACCACTACCCAACCATAGGGGCGTCGGGGGGCATTTTCGGCGTCCTGCTGGCCTTCGGTATGCGCTTTCCCAACCAAGTCCTGATGCTGGTATTTCCGCCCGCGGCCTTGAAAGCCAAGTGGTTCGTGGCGATTTATGCGGCCATCGAGCTGTGGGCAGGCGTCACCGGTTCTGAGGCTGGAGTGGCGCACTTCGCTCATCTCGGCGGCATGTTCTTCGGCCTTCTGCTCATACTCTATTGGCACCGATATCCGCCGAGGTTCACTTGAGGCCTGAACCAGGCCGACATGAAGCTATCCCACGAATCTGAAAAAGCAGCTCGGATAAATCTGGGCCTTTCCAACATATGCGCAAGGAAAGCCTGAAAAGCAAGTCGATTTTTGTTGGTGAAGCCAATTCACCCAATGACGGCTTGGGCTCGATTGCTGCCTACTGCACTGCACAACGTGACCGTCCGCTCTTTCTCCTGCTGAGCCGATGGGCGCAGATTGGGAACAAAACGACTGGCTGGCTCGTGCTGGGCTGCAAAGCGGACCTTGCCCAGGGGGCAGCCCTCGGCGAAGAGCGGACGCTAACCCTGAATTCACCAGCGCGGATTTTTACGTCCGCTGGAATGACTTCTTATGTGTGAACACCTGCTCGTTCCCTACTGCTAGGAAAAACACTGCCAATCACTCTCAGAACAGAAACTAGCCGCAATAAAACCAGCTGTATAGAGTAGGCGAAGTACGTTTCTCTTTGGCTCAGTAAACGATTTGGGTGTTCCGTGGAAAAAGCCTAAAAGCCCAAACACTGCCAGCAAGGCACCCAGCTTCGCTGTCAATCCCGGTGGACTCAGATCACCAATTTGGAATTCATTCAGCGCACTGGGTTGCGTGTAAGCGGCGAACAAGATCATTGCGCACCCAAGGAAACCGGCTATCAGAATTCGATCGGCGTTGCTCATTTGATCCAATGTCGGAGAATCCGTGCGCTCATCACACATAACGTCTGCGTTCAGCCGTGCGTAGCGAAGCGGAGCGTCGGCTGGAACGCATTGTTAGAACTTACTCCGCTCGACATTGCATTGGAGTACTCCAGGCAGTGTTGCACTGTGCGAAGCAAGGCATATTGTTCTGGCACTGCCGCCTTTGCTACGCGCTTACCTCCCAGGCCTTCTGCGACTACCGCGTAGAACTCCGCTGCCGTGGCCACGATTCCGCCGCCCACATGTTTGTGGTTGGTATTGCTGCCAAATACGAATAGAGCAATTTGATCGATCTGGTCGGGCATTTCGATACCACTGAACAGCTCCGGTATGTATTTCTTTCCTAAATCGAATTTCTTCGTGAATCGTTCTTCTCGGCGCCCCCATGCATCGGCATCAAGCGAGGGCTCTATGTGTACCAAATGATCTGTCTGCGGATTGAAGGCGACAATATCGAGCTCTCCTTCATAACCACCTTTTAATCTTTTACCAACAAGAACGTTACGGCGAACGAAGTAGCCGCTGTACTCATACCACTCGCCAACAATTTGTTCCAAATGATTCATAGAGTTCTAACAGCTAAATAGGGAGCGTCTCCCTATGCAGGTAATAGAGGGCGTCACTCTATTTCGATGTGTTTGGTAAGAAAGATTGAGCGTATGTGATTGATTCACGCTGATTACCTTCCGTGATTATTGGAGCTGGTTGGCCGACATAGCGAGAACAATAATCCCTTTTATTGTGCAGGGCGACAAGCCTTCCGCTGATCGTGAAATGAAAAGACTCAAATCTCGCCTATTAGGGGCCTCAGATGGCAGCTTCGGCTCGACAACAGTCATAATTGCGGATTGCTGAAGGTCCGCTTTTCTGCTCGAGCCCAACGACTACTAGACAATTCATCCGGTTTCGCCGAAACCCCTTCGGCTGGGTACTTGTGCAGGTAGTTGTCTCACGAGCGCTTCCCGACTCAGGTGCCTCCGCGGTTTTTCAGGGGAGAATCGATGGCCGAGTTGGCTGCTGCCGCGAATACCGCTGAAACCCACGCTGACTGCTTTCTAAAGAACGCCCCGCTTTTACTGCCTGACCTCGCCGCAAAACCGCGGCAGCTCTGAGTGGCTGCGCGTCAAAAAGACCCGCCGCAATTATCGAAGAAACCCTGAAGAATGGGCATTTGCGTGGGTACGCTTGCCCCCGCGTTACGTGCGAGGACTTCACAGGAAGGAGCGACAACTACCAACTACCGCCCCGGCGAGAGAAACAGTGACCTGCAAGCAGCCACAGCCCCTCCCTCGAACGCTTTTCTGTTTCTAACGCAAGCCCACGCAGAAACCACCAGGCTGTAACCTGATAGTGCACGTATTAAATATCGAAGAAACCCAGAATCTTGGAGATCGAGCAAATGGTTTCGGCCACAAATCAATCTGTGAAGTGGGACGCCCACTACAATCGAGCTTAGCTCGCGAAGCTCCTGTCTAACCTCTCTCCAAGTTGGGTGATATCCGTAGTAGG
>Ga0180429_10001002_pt1 | contig 24392 bp, 23 predicted proteins | sample SS_ome_FD_132428 | JGI IMG/M metagenome (GOLD analysis project Ga0180429, IMG submission 132428) | Hypersaline lake sediment archaeal communities from the Salton Sea, California, USA - SS_1_S_1 metaG | ecosystem: Environmental > Aquatic > Non-marine Saline and Alkaline > Hypersaline > Sediment ...
CAAGGCTGCCGTTAAAGATTATCAGAGTAAAAACGAAGGTTAACCAGGAATTGCCATGGCAATTACATTAAGTGAATCAGCAGCTAACCGGGTTTCGTCATTTCTGGAAAGTCGTGGCAAAGGCGAGGGCGTACGTCTCGGTGTTAAAACATCCGGATGTTCAGGTCTTGCCTATGTTCTCGAATTTGTCGACGAAATTGATGACGACGACGTGGTATTCGAAGATCGTGGTGTTAAGGTCATCATCGACCAGAAGAGCCTGGTTTATCTGGATGGCACCGAGCTGGATTATGGCAAGGAAGGCCTCAACGAGGGCTTTATCTTCAACAACCCGAATGTTGCTAACGAATGTGGTTGTGGCGAGAGTTTTACTGTTTAATCAAACAATCATCAGGAGCCGTATAGCCTTTCCAGAAGACGCCGTAAACATATCCCTATAGGCTTGACTGCAGCTTCCCTGCTGCGGACACTTCTGGAAAGGTATTCCGGCTCCTTTTCGTTCAGGAAATATAGTTTTTCAAATCCATGCTTGATTTTACCCAAAACTATTTCGAACTTTTTGGTCTGCCTTCTGATTTCAGGCTGGATCTTGATGAGTTATCGTTGCGCTACCGCGATCTTCAGAAAGTTGTGCATCCTGACAAGTTTGCCAGTGCCAGTGAGCATGAACAGCGTGTTGCCATGCAGAGTGCGACGTTGGTTAATGAAGCCTATGCTGTACTGAAAGATCCGTTAAAGCGAGCCCAGTATCTGCTGTCCTTGAAAGGACGAAACGCAGAGGGCGAAAACCTGACAACTACTGATGCTGCGTTTTTGATGCAGCAAATGCAGTTGAGAGAGGCCCTGGATGAAACCCGTGAAGCTGATGATCCTCTTGAAGCACTGGATAAGCTTCTGGATACTATAAAGGCTGCCATCAATGAACAGATAGCCAAGTTAACTATTCTGCTGGAAACTTCTTCACAGCAAGATCTCGATGCAGCGATGGAGTCCATATTTAAAATGCAGTTTCTTAAAAAACTTTACAGTGAAGCCGAAGCTCTGGAAGCCGAGCTGGAAGACATGATTTAAACAGGGAACGGGTCAGGCATTACTCTCAGGAATTACTCATGGCATTGCTTCAAATCGCAGAACCGGGACAGTCGGCAGCTCCTCACGAGCACAAGCTTGCAGCAGGTATCGACCTGGGAACCACCAATTCGCTGATTGCCAGCGTAAGAAGTGGTAAACCCTCGACCCTGCCCGATGAAAATGGCGAACACATATTGCCTTCGGTCGTACGCTACCTTGAAGATGACGTCGAAGTCGGAGCTGCAGCCCGGGATACTGCTCAATCCGACCCCTTAAACACGATTGTTTCCGTAAAGCGTCTGGTTGGCCGTGATGTTTCCGAGTTGAAAACCCTGGGTTCGCAATTACCATACGATTTTGTCGATCTCGATAAGCCGGTACCACGTATAAAAACGGTGGCCGGCAATGTTACTGCCATAGAAGTCTCGGCAGAAATTCTCAAGGTTCTTGGTAAAAGGGCAGAAGACACACTTGGCGGCGAACTCGATGGTGTAGTGATCACCGTACCAGCTTATTTTGATGATGCACAACGCCAGGCTACCAAGGATGCGGCGAAACTGGCCGGGCTGAACGTGTTTCGTTTATTGAATGAACCAACAGCAGCTGCTGTTTCCTATGGTCTCGACCAGGGGGCTGATGGCATTCATGCCGTTTATGATCTTGGTGGTGGCACGTTTGATATTTCCATTCTCAAGCTTAACAAGGGTGTGTTTGAAGTGCTTTCCACCGGTGGTGATTCGGCATTGGGCGGTGATGATTTTGATCGTGTTGTCGCTGAATGGATAATGACTAAGGCTGGTATCAGTGATGATGCTGATCATGGCACATTGCGACATTTAATGGATCTTGGTCGCTCACTCAAGGAGCGGCTATCTGATTCTGATTCAGCTGATATTTCAATCAATATTGCAGGCAGTCAGTGGTCCGGCTCCATTACCCGTGAGCAGTTTAACGAGCTGATTGATCCTCTGGTCAAAAAGACCCTGCAGGCCTGTCGCCGTGCTGTACGTGATGCAGGCATCAGCAAGGAAGAGATCAAGGATGTTGTTATGGTCGGTGGGTCTACGCGCGTGCCGCGTGTCAGGGAACTGGTTGGTGAGCTGTTCAATAGCGAGCCGTTAATCAACATCGACCCGGATAAAGTGGTTGCTATCGGCGCAGCCATTCAGGCCAATGTGCTGGCAGGTAACCAGACTGACGATGATATGCTGCTGCTCGACGTCAATCCGCTGTCACTGGGTATTGAGACCATGGGCGGTCTGGTTGAAAAAATTATTCCGCGCAATACCACCATACCGGTTGCCCGGGCACAGGAGTTTACCACTTTTAAAGATGGTCAATCTGCGATGGCAGTGCATGTGTTACAGGGTGAACGAGAACTGGTCGATGACTGTCGTTCATTGGCACGGTTTGAGTTGCACGGTATTCCGCCGATGGTGGCAGGGGCAGCCCGTATTCGTGTGACATTTTCGATTGATGCCGATGGCTTGTTAAATGTCTCAGCTGAAGAAACGACTTCTGGTGTAAAGGCACAGGTCAATGTACGTCCGTCACATGGTTTGGCTGATGATGAAGTGACGGAAATGCTCAAGGCTTCCATCGAACATGCCGAGCAGGATGTTCATATGCGTCAACTGCGTGAAGAGCAGGTTGAAGCTCAACGTGTCATTGAGGCTCTGAAGGCCGCAATGTCTGCAGATGCCGAGCAGTTGTTGGATGAAGCTGAACAACAGTTGTTACTGGGTGAATTGCAGAAATTGATGGATGTCTCGCAAAGTTCTGATATCAAACAGATCAAGGACGCCATCAAGACGTTGGAAAAGGCTAGTGAGTTTTACGTAGAGCGCCGTATGAACAGCAGTATTCAGCAGGCCATGGCTGGTCATAACGTCGATGAATTTAAATAGCAGGTAGCAGTATGCCAAAAATCATCTTTTTACCCCATGAAGAAATTTGTCCTGAAGGGGCCGTTATCGAAGCAGAAAAAGGCACCACCATTTGTGATGCAGCACTTCAAAATGATATTGATATTGAACATGCCTGCGAAAAGTCCTGTGCCTGCACAACCTGCCATGTTGTTATTCGTGAAGGTTTTGATTCACTCAACGAATCATCCGAAGAAGAAGACGACCTGCTGGACAAGGCCTGGGGGCTTGAACCAGAATCGCGCCTGAGTTGTCAGGCAGAAGTCGGTGATGAAGATCTGGTTGTGGAAATTCCGAAGTACAATATCAACATGGTCTCTGAACATCATTAATCACGAGGTATCATCATGTCACTTAAGTGGATAGACGTTCTCGATATTGCCATCGAACTGGATGAAGCGCATCCCGATGTTGATCCATTAACCATCAATTTCGTAGATCTGCGTAACTGGGTGATGGAGCTGCCCGATTTTGATGATGATCCGGATCACTCCGGTGAGAGAGTGCTCGAGGCCATTCAGCAGGCCTGGATAGAAGAGAGGGAATAAATCGCACTCTTTACCATTTGATGGTCACTTCCTGATAGAGCCCCACGAATATACAGCTTTTTTCTCGCTTCTCTGGCCAGTTGACCAAAAATTCACCGGTTTCTTCGGTTCAGCCAGCGTTCAGTTAACTCCACCTAACATTACCAATGAAAGGAACAACACTTTTTAATATTGGTGGAGAAATACGATGAAACACAGAAAAATTTTAACATTCGCTCTCTCTGCAGCTCTCATCAGTGGATGTGCAACTGCCGGGCGCTATGATTACGATGATTATGATCAGACTTATCGTGATGACGACAGTCTTTCATTTGTAGACAAGGCCAGGGTCATCAGTGCCAGTCCTGTCTATGAAACTGTAAGGGTCAACGACCCTGAAACCCGCTGCTGGGATGAAAAGGTCTATCATCGGGGATATAAAACACGTAATGAATCCTATACGCCTACTATTGCTGGCGCGATCGTTGGTGGTGCGGTTGGTAACCAGTTTGGCAAGGGTGATGGCAGAGATGCCATGACAGTAGCCGGCATGTTGCTGGGTGGCTCTATTGGTAACGACCTGGGCAAGAAACCGGTACAGGCCAGGCCTTATGCGACAACCGAAAAGCGTTGTGAAACAGTTGATAATTACCGTGAGACCCGTGAGCTGGTTGGCTATAATGTTAACTATAAGTATCGTGGTCAAAACTACTGGACTGAAACCCAGTCTGACCCAGGCAAGTACCTGGAACTCAGGGTCAGTATTACACCAATGGAATAATTATGAAGCGTCGTCATTTCATCAAAGCAGTTTTTCTGGCAGTGCTGGTGTCATCCCTGTTGTTGACTCAGCCACTGCTGGCTGATGAGAGACGTAAGGGTTACCGTCATGACGGGAGACCGGATGTTAGTCTGGATTATGCGGTTAAAAAAGCAAGAAATCGTTACAACGGCCGGGTGATTTCAGCAGAAACAGTGGGTGCCGAAAATAACAGGATGCACAATATCCGTATTCTGACTGAGGAGGGTCGAGTCAGACGCTTAAGAGTTGACCCTTCAACAGGTGAATATATCAAGCCCAGGCCTCGCAGAAGGCAATAATCCATGCGGCTGTTGATCATAGAAGACGAGCAAAGTCTGCGTGAACAGCTAAAACAGCGCCTGGTTGCCAGAGGTTACAGTGTTGATGCGGCTGCTGATGGGAGGGAAGGACTGTTCCTGGGAAGTGAATATCCGATGGATCTGGCAATCATTGATATTGGCTTGCCTGAAATGTCGGGTATTGAAGTGATCAGGGAACTTCGCAAGCAGCAGAAAAATTTCCCTGTTCTGATTCTGACGGCACGTTCAAACTGGCAGGACAAGGTGGATGGACTCGAAGCCGGTGCCGATGACTACCTGGTGAAACCATTTCATATCGAAGAACTGTTTGCTCGTGTTAATGCCCTGTTAAGAAGATCTGCCGGTCATTCTACCTCTGTATTGGAGTATGCTCCTTTGTCACTGGATACCGTACGTCAGGAGGTTAAACTCAATGATACGCTGATCGACCTGACAAGTTATGAATATCGAGTGCTCGAATATCTCATGCTGCATGCAGGCAAGGTTATTTCCAAACTGGAGTTGACAGAACATATCTACGACCAGGACTTTGACCGTGACAGCAATGTGCTGGAAGTCTTTGTTGGCCGGTTACGAAAAAAAATCGATCCGCAAAGTTCACTCAAGCCGATCGAAACGATAAGGGGGCGCGGCTACCGGTTTTCATTGGCGGCTGCATCAGATGGTTAAAACCTGGTCACTGACTGGTCGGCTGATAGCATCTGCCAGTCTTCTGTTGGCGACCTTTCTGGGAATTGCCGGATTTTCTCTGGATGCACTTTATCAGAAACGGGCAAGCGAGGCTTTGAAAAACGAATTGCTCAGCCACGTTTATACGTTGTTGTCAGCCAGCAGGGATGATGACAACGGCCTGCCTGTTCTTGATAAGTTGATGCCGGATCCACGTTTCAACCAGATTGATTCGGGGCTGCTGGCCAGCGTCAAAAGCCATTCCAGTGGATACTCGTGGGCCTCAGCATCGACTCTGGGGAATGAGTTTGTTTTCAACAAAAATATGTTACCCGGCCAACGTTTTACCAGTTTATATGATGACAAGATGGTCCTGTACTTCGGTATTGCGTGGGATGATTATGAAGGCGTTCCTAATAATTATACTTTTTCGGTAGCCAGCGATTTACATCCATACCATCAGGACCTTAACAGTTTCCGAAAGGAACTGGTTTTATGGCTGGGAGGCAGTGCTTTTATTCTCATGCTGGTTCAGGCATTGTTGTTGCGCTGGGGCATGAAGCCACTTAAACAGGCTGCAGCTGACATCAAGAAAATAGAAGACGGACGTCAGGAACAATTGCTGTCCGACTATCCTGTCGAATTACAGGGGCTGACTGGCAATATCAACTCCCTTATCCGGCATGCCAATGCCAGCCAGCAGCGTTATAGAAAAAGCCTGGGCGACCTGGCGCACAGTTTGAAAACCCCACTTGCATTGTTGCAGGCGGCAAGGGAACAGGATGAACAACAACTGAAAAACACCCTGGATGAACAATTGCCGCGCATTGATGAGCTGATTCAATATCAATTGCAGCGTGCAGCCGTCATGGGAAAAAGCTCTATTGCGCAAAACATTGAGTTGCTACCTGTGGTTGAGAAGATCTGTCGTAGCCTGGCCAAGGTTTATCATGATCATCAGATTAAGTTCGATATCAATATCAACTCCGATATTTGCTTCAGAGGTGATGAGGCAGACCTGCTGGAGTTGCTGGGAAACCTGATTGATAACGCCTGTAAATATGGCAGGGAAACAGTCAGGGTCAGTGCCTGTAATCAACCTTCACTGGTTATTACTGTCGAAGATGACGGCGCAGGGATCAGGACTGAAGATCGGCAAAAACTGTTGCAGCGTGGTGTCAGGGCAGATCAGAAAAAAACCGGGCAGGGTATTGGGCTTGATATTGTTAATGAAATTGTTGGTCTCTACGAGGCAAAACTGGTGATTTCTGACAGCGCGCTTGGCGGTGCATCCTTTTCAATTAGTTTTTACTAAGGCTGGCGCTGAATCTGGAAACTTTTCATGACTTGATCTTGGCGGTCAGGGTCTTTATTCTTGAGATATGTATTAAATACCAGCACCCTGGTTATTTCCCGGTTCGTCAATCGCTTAATGGCGGGTTTTCATAATAAAAAATACACCCGGACCTGACTTTCATGGTCGTGGCGAAATAATCAGATATAAATAGTTTTTTGAGGAGGCAAACATGTCAGAAGGGCAGGAAAACCCTGATGAGAAACCGAAATATTTTCCCGATATCAAGGAAGTATCAGTTGATGCACCGCTACTCTGGCTGAAAAAAGGCTGGCAGGATCTTAAAGCCTGTCCGGCAGGCAGTCTTTTTTATGGTGCCTGTTTTGTCATTGGTGGTTATGTGATGATTTTTTCCTTGCGTGATGCGCCAGAATACATCGCTGCGGTAATCACCGGGTTTGTCATTGCGGGTCCATTTCTGGCGTTGGGACTTTATGAACTGAGCGCCCAGCATGAACGTGGTGAGACCTGCAAGTTGACAAAATCTCTCATAGCCTGTCGTAAAAATGTCGCCAATATGGCAGCGTTTGCCCTGATATTACTGGTGCTTTATCTGGGCTGGGTAAGTGCCTCGGTTATGGTTTTCGCTGCTTTTTACTCAGGTGAATTTCCTACCATGGGTGAGTTTTTTCGACATCTGATCATGACAGAACACATGAATTTCCTGATCGTGTATTTCAGTATTGGTGCCATGTTCGGGGTGATAATTTTCTCTATCAGCATCATTTCCATTCCTTTGATCAAGGATAAGCAGATGGATGCATTCTCGGCCACTATTGCCAGCGTACGTGCGGTAATTTTCAACCCAGGGCCCATGATTGTGTGGGCAGGGTTTATCGCGGTACTTTCCATGTTTGGAATGGTGACTTTACTGCTGGGGACGCTGGTTGTTGGGCCAGTGCTTGGGCATGCGACATGGCATGCTTTTAGGGATTTGACAGGTACCGGGCCCGAACCCAGCTGAAAATACTCCTGTGGCAAAATTATGGCAACAGGGGTGTGATTCCGGCGTGTTTTCTGGAACAATTCGCCATCATTTTTAAAATTTCCGGGAATTATTATGCCTTTGATCAAACCTTTTACGGGTCTTCGTCCTGCCGAGGGCCGTGCTGATGATGTTGTAGCCCCTCCTTATGATGTGATGAATGCGGCAGAGGCTCGCGAGATGGTTGAAGGGCGTCCATGGAGTTTTCTGCATATTTCCCGACCAGAAGTGGATTTGCCGGTTGATACTGATCCCTATTCGGACGAGGTTTATGCCAAGGCTGCGGAGAACCTGCAAAAAATGATTACAGAAGGCGTGCTGGTCCGCGATCCTTCTGACAGTTATTACGTCTATCGCCTGACCATGGGTAGCCATGTGCAGACCGGCCTGGTGGCAGCGGCTTCGGTTGAGGCCTACGACGCCGACCGCATCAAAAAGCACGAATTTACACGTCCGGTCAAAGAGGATGACCGTGTTCGCCAGGTTGAGGCATTAAATGCCCAGACCGGTCCGGTTTTTCTGGTCTACAAGGCGAATCAGGTGGTTGATGACTTGCTGAGAACTGTCAGTTCAAAACCTGCTGATGTTGATGTCACTGCCAAAGATGGAGTGCGTCATGAAATCTGGGTGATGTCTGATGCTGATCAGGTTGCCACGCTCACCGAGGCTTTCGATGCCATGGATGCCATTTATGTAGCCGACGGCCATCACCGTTCTGCGGCAGGTTCACGTGTAGGCAACAGCCAGAAAGCGGCCAATGTCAACCACACCGGTAATGAATCCTACAATTATTTCCTCAGTGTTATCTTCCCACATGACCAGATGCAGATTCTGGATTACAACCGTGTCGTCACAGATCTCAATGGAATGACTAAAGAAGAGTTTCTGTCACAGGTCGCTCAGCGCTTTGAAATGGAATCAGCTGAAGCTCAGGTTAAGCCTTCCAAAGAAGCCGAGTTTGGTATGTACCTGGACAAGCAATGGTACAAGCTGACCCTGAAAGGTGATGTGCCGGCGGATCCTGTTGCACGCCTGGATGTCAGCTTGCTGGCTGATAACCTGATTGAGCCGTTGCTGGGAATTTCTGACCCAAGGCGTGATACCCGTATTGATTTTGTTGGAGGAATCCGTGGGCTTGGTGAGCTGGAAAAACGCGTTGATTCCGGTGACTGGGCCGTGGCTTTCGCTCTCTATCCAACCACCATGGAAGCGCTGATGGCTGTTGCCGATGCAGGTGAAGTGATGCCACCAAAATCAACATGGTTTGAGCCCAAACTGGCTGATGGCCTGGTCAGCCACGTTCTTGACTGAGGATCTGCTCATTTAAAGACTGGTTTATCGTTTTTCCATGGTTTCCATCACATCAGTTCTGCCAAAGGACAACCACATCGATGAGCAGGGTATCGAGGTCTGGTTAAATTCCATCGCGGCTGAACGTGATGCGGATGAAATGGAATACCTGCGTGCCGCCTGTATGGAGGCACTGCATTTGTATAAAGACGGTGTGCGCTCCACGGGTGAATTGACCATTCTGTCCGTATTGCATGTCGCTGATATCCTCAATGGTCTTCAACTGGATGTCGAAGCACTGGCCGCTGCCCTGTTACATGATGCGGTAGGCAGCATAGGATTTGATGCGCGTCGCATTGAAGGTCTGTTTGGCAAGCACCTGCTTGACATGATCAATAACATGGCTCGTATCGGCATGGTTGCATCCGGTCCGACGACCGAAATCAACGAATCCCAACATATTGAAAACCTGCGTCGCATGCTGCTGGGTATAGCCGGTGATGTGCGAGTGGTTCTTGTGGTTCTGGCCGAACGGGTTCATATTGCACGCATGCTAAAACATTGCGATGAAGCTACGCGTCGGCGAGTGGCAATCGAAACGCGCGATATCTACGCACCACTGGCCAATCGTCTGGGTGTCTGGCAACTCAAATGGGAACTGGAAGATCTTTCCCTGAGATACCTTGAGCCTGATGAATACAAGGATCTTGCCAGAAGACTAAAAGGTCGGCGCCATGAACGTGAAAATTATATCCATGACGTGATCAGTCAGTTACACGAAAAATTTGCCGAGCAGGGAATCAGGGCAGACATTTCCGGACGTCCAAAACATATTTACAGCATCTGGAAAAAGATGAAACGTAAAAATGTGGATTTTGACCAGATTTTTGATGTGCTGGCGGTGCGCGTCATGGTTGATACCGTTGCCCAGTGTTACGAAGTACTGGGTATTGTGCACGGTATCTGGAAACACATTCCCGGTGAATTCGATGACTACATTGCCACGCCCAAGGTCAACAATTACCAGTCACTGCATACCGCAGTGATTGATCCGCAGGGTAAACCGCTGGAAATTCAGGTGCGTACCTACGAAATGCATGATCATGCTGAACGTGGTGTTGCTGCACACTGGCGCTACAAGGAAAACCGTGGGCAGGATGCCGAACTGGAAAAACGTATTGAATGGATGCGTAACTGGCTTGAAATGAAAGTTGAAGGCCAGAGCGATGCTGATTTTGTTGATGATGCTCAGGCGGTGTTTGAGGCGGCACAGATCTATGTTTTAACACCGCAGGGCAAGGTGGTTGAATTACCCCAGGGTTCAACACCGATTGACTTTGCTTATGCCATTCATACTGATGTTGGTCACCGTTGTCGCGGCGCCAAGATTGATGGCCACATTGTCACGCTTAACACCAAACTGCAAAGCGGCCATACCGTCGAAATTTTAACCGTAAAGCAGGGCGGGCCCAGTCGTGACTGGCTGAACATGCACCTTGGTTACTGTAAAACCTCAAGAGCAAGGGCGCGTATTCGCCAGTGGTTTAAACATCAGGACTACGAAGAACATGTAAAGATCGGGCGCGCCAGCCTGGAACGTGAAATTAGCAAGCTGGGTTTGCACTGGCCCGACCTGGACAAAATAGCCGAGCGTTTCAACCAGAAAAACAGCGAAGAAATGCTGGCGGCTATCGGCAGAGGTGATGTTTCTCCCATCCAGGTGGCTGCCTGTGCCCATCGTCGTCAGGCAGAGTTGCCATTAAATTTGCCGCCACAACATGAGCCGGTCAAACGCCGTTCGCGTCATTCCAAAAAGACCACACCAAGTAACAATGTTATCGTGGATGGCGTTGGTGATTTGCTGACTACAATGGCCAAATGCTGTAAACCGGTACCTTATGACCCGATCGTTGGCTACATCACCCGGGGCAGGGGAATTACCATTCATCGCCGTGATTGTGCAATGATACAGAAAATTGATGAGTCGGGCAGAGAGCGCCTCATCAATGTTGTCTGGGCAAATGAAGAGTCTGGTGATAGTGCCTATCCCGTCGATATTCGTATTTTTGCCACTGACCGAAAATACCTGTTACGGGATATCAGCAATGTGTTATCGAATGAGGATGTGGATGTTGTCGGTGTCACAACACATTCGGATAAAAAGACCGACCGCGCTACCATGCGTTTTACCATCGAAATTGAAAATCTTCGACAATTAAGCCGGGTAATTGAAAAATTATCCCAGTTACCGGAAGTAATCGAAGTCAAAAGACAGATTCGCTGAAAATAACGTCCGGAGTTGTATCGGCAACACAAAACGCCTAAACTGCACCCGTAGCTTGTCGTAAAAGGCTGATTTGTAAAAACATTCATTGCTTTTTTCATCATTTTTCCAGTATTTGCATTAGCGGGCAGTTTAAGTTGGCATTTTCAGAAAAAATCAACCTGATGGATCTAGACCGCAAGGGCTTTGAGTCTTTTGTCGAATCGCTGGGCCACAAGGCTTTTAATGGCCGCAATATCATGAAATGGATACACAAGCATGGCATCACTGATTTTGATGCGATGAGTGATGTGTCAAAAAAATTACGCCTGCAACTGTCCCAGACCGCCGAGATTGTCATTCCCGAGATTATTTTTGAACAGCCTGCCCTGGATGGCACCACAAAATGGATACTGGAATTACATGACGGTCAGCGTATCGAGACAGTATTCATTCCAGAGGGTGACAGGGCTACACTATGTGTTTCGTCCCAGGTTGGCTGTGCACTGAATTGTTCCTTTTGTTCCACTGCGCAGCAGGGATTTAATCGTAACCTGACAACTTCGGAGATTATCGGGCAGGTCTGGCGCGTCACAAATGAGATGAAACAGCCATTGTCTAATGTTGTGATGATGGGAATGGGGGAGCCTCTGGCGAATTTTGATGCGGTTGTTTCGGCGATGAACCTGATGCAGGATGATCAGGCTTATATGCTGTCACGTCACCGCGTCACTCTGAGTACCTCCGGAATTGTTCCGGCCATAGATAAATTGCGTGAAGTGAGCAACACGGCACTGGCAGTTTCGTTACATGCACCTAATAACGAGCTACGCAATGAACTGGTGCCAATCAATGAGAAGTATCCACTTGAACAGTTGATTCCCGCCTGCAAGGCTTATCTTCGTGCTGAAAAACGCCGCAAGATAACCTGGGAATATGTCATGCTCGATGGCATAAATGACACGGACAAACACGCACGCCAACTGATTCGTTTACTCGAAGGTACGCCTTCCAAGATTAATCTGATACCTTTCAATCCATTTCCCGGCACCGATTATAAAACCTCGCCAAGAGAGCGAATTGATAAGTTCAGGGAAAAACTGGTTCGTTCCGGTCTGGTTGTTATTACAAGAAAAACACGCGGTGAAGATATCGATGCTGCTTGCGGCCAGTTGGTGGGAAAGGTCAGAGATCGTAGTCGCAGACAATTAAGGGGACTAAGTCGTTGAAATACGCAAAACTTTTTTTTTCTTTTTTCTCGCTACTCGTTTTGTTGGGTTGTCAGTCAAATCCTGAATATTCAAGCAACGGAAACAAGGAAATCAAACTTGAGACCAACAAATACGTCAATAGTCCAGCCAATCTTTATATCAAGCTAGCCAATGCCTATTACAATCAGGGAGATGTGGAAATCGCTCTCGGGCATGCGCAAAAAGCAGTGTCTAAAGATAGCGGTAACCCAAACGCCCATAACATTCTGGCATTGATCTATCAAAGCCTTGGGCAAACAGGAAAAGCCGAGTCTGGTTTCAGACGCGCATTATCCATCTCACCGAATGATCCCTATATCAACAATGCCTATGGGCGCTTAAAGTGCCTTCAAGGTGATCTTGATAAGGCATTGATTTACTTTAATAAAACGATTGATTATCCATTGTACGAAAACAAGTGGATACCGACTGCTAACGCCGGGATTTGTGCACTTAGGCATGATAACCTAGAAGTTGCCGAAGAATATTTACGTAAATCCTTACAAAATAATGAAAAATTTCCAATCGCCCTCTATAATATGGTTAAATTATCGGTATTGCAGGAAAATTTCCTGATGGCCAGGGCGTTTTTGCAGCGTTACCTGGAGGTTGGACGCCACGATGCCAAAACATTATGGTGGGGTATTTTGACCGAACAAAATCAGGGTGACCGGAATGCGCTTGAAAGCTATAAACTTCAGCTAAGATCCAGATTTCCTGACTCCGATGAGGCGAAGTTATTGTTTGAAATGGAAAACAGCAAAAAATGAGTGCTATACCCATTCAGGAACCAGAATCCGTAGTGACCGAGCTTCCCCAGCCCAAAGGTCCTGGTGCCCGGCTGAAAGCTGCCCGAAAGACCAAGGATATTCACCTGGACAAGGTTGCAGCACAGCTGCATTTACGCAGAGATATGCTCATAGCGCTGGAAGAGGACGATTATGATCATCTGCCAGCCCGTGTCTTTATTGTAGGCTACATGCGTAACTATGCACGCTACATCGGACTGCCTGCTGAAGCCATAATCCAGTCACTGGACCAGTTTTTGCCTGCAGAAGATAAAGATAAACCGGGCCTGCCAAAAGTTGGATCAGATGCCGGCGACGTTTTTAAACCATCTGCCAAAGCAAGAAAAAGCCCTTTCAGTTTTTTCAGTCTTGTACTATTGGCTGCTGCAGTTGCCGTGTTTTTCATTTGGAAGGAGGGCTATCTGGACCGCTCGTTCACTTCATCCTCCGCTTTGATTGAAGATATTCAGTTGGATATGCCTGGCGATGCAGTCAAACCATCAATTGAAATTCCGCTTGAACAATCAACAATTGAGATAACTGTTCCAGAAACTGTTGAAAAAGTAGAATCTCCGGCCAATTATGCACTGGCTAAGCCTGTTGTGGCTGAAACTGATAAAACGCTTGAATTACCCAAGTTGCCACAGCAAGTGTTTCCTGAAAAATCCGCTCAAACAATAGGCTCCATTGCTGAGCCTGCTGTTGCTGAGGAATTCGCTCAACAAGTGGCGGCTGTCACTGTTGATAATGTCAGACCGGTCGTATCCGATGCTTCTGACATCGTGCTTAAACTGACGGGCAAGTCATGGATTGAAGTGAGAGATGCTACAGGTACTTTCAAGCTGAATAATCTATATCAGGCTGGAACTGAGAAAACATTTGGAGGCAAGCCTCCCTACAAAGTTTTGATTGGTAATGCGGCTGAAGCCCGTCTGATGGTCAATGGCGCTGCTTTCGATCTGGAAAACCACAGTAAAGCCAACGTCGCAAGATTTACACTGGATCCCTCTGCATTGTAAAATCTCCTATAGCAGTCGATATACTACTTGCTACAAAATTAAGTAAAGCCCCGTGCTGATATTCAGCGCGGGGCTTTCATTCATTTTCAGGTCATAAATTCGGTAAACCAGAATGGCAAAAAATATCCAGGCAGTCAGGGGTATGAAAGATATCCTGCCAGACCAGACACCTTTGTGGCAGTTTCTGGAGCAGCAGGTCAGGGCAGTGCTCAACAGTTATGCCTACCAGGAAATTCGTATGCCGATCGTAGAAAGTACGGACTTGTTTAAACGTTCAATCGGCGAAGTGACCGATATCGTCGAAAAAGAAATGTACACTTTTGATGATCGCAACGGTGACAGCCTGACATTACGCCCTGAAGGTACCGCAGGTTGTGTACGCGCCGGCATAGAAAATGGACTGTTGCATAACCAGATTCAGCGTCTCTGGTACCAGGGGGCGATGTTCCGTCATGAACGTCCCCAGAAAGGCCGCTACCGCCAGTTTCACCAGATTGGAGTAGAAACTTTCGGCCTTGCAGGGCCGGATATTGACCTGGAAGTCCTGCTGATCACTGCGAGAATCTGGAAAGCTATTGGCCTGCATGACCTGCAATTACAGATCAATACCCTGGGCACTTCTGAAGAGCGCAAGGCATACCGTGACAAACTGGTCGCCTATCTTGAGCAGTTTCAGGATCAACTCGATGAAGACAGTCAGCGCCGTCTGGGTAGCAACCCGCTGAGAATTCTTGATTCCAAGAATCCTGAAATGCAGGAGATTGTCAGTAACGCACCAGCATTAATTGATGAACTCGGAGATGATTCACGCGAGCATTTCGACTGGATATGTAAAGGACTGGAAGCCAATGGTATCAGTTACGTAATTAACCCAAGACTGGTACGGGGACTCGATTATTATTCGCGTACCGTATTTGAGTGGGTGACAGATCGCCTAGGTGCGCAGGGTACAGTGTGTGCAGGTGGTCGTTATGATGCGCTTGTCAGCCAGCTGGGTGGGCGTGAAACCCCTGCAGTCGGTTTTGCCATGGGTATGGAAAGGCTGGTAGCCATCCTGGAAGAGGATGGCAAGGCCGAAGGCCTGGGAAATGCAGATATTTATATGGTCCTGATGGGCGATAAAGCTGTCAGCGAGGGTTTCCGGATTGCCGAAAAATTACGCAGTGAAATACCTCAACTGGGATTGCAGGTAAACTGCGGTGGTGGCAGTTTTAAGTCACAGTTTAAAAAAGCGGATAAAAGTGGAGCACGGTATGCATTGGTACTGGGTGATGATGAACTGCAAAAAGGCATCATAAGTCTCAAGCCGCTACGGGACAATCTGGATCAAAAAGAACTGCCTTTGCAATCATTGAGTGATAGTATCAGGCCATTATTGAAGAGTGAGGAATAAAGCGTGTTAAACAACACCCATCTTTCAGATGAAGAACAGGCAGAAGCGTTAAAACGCTGGTGGTCTGAAAACGGCAAATCCATTATCGGTGGTATCGTTGTGGGACTTGGGCTGGTATTTGGCTGGCAGGGTTGGAACGAGCATCAGCGTAATCAGTCTGAAATGGCAACAGCTGAATACGATCGTTTTCAGTTAAGTATCATGCAGTCCGACCTGGAGGCAGCACAGGTGCAGGCCAGCAAGATCAGCGCAGACTATTCTTCCACCGCTTATGATTATTTTGTGGCACTGGATCTGGCCAAGGCGCTGGTTGCCAATAAGGATTTTGAAGGTGCAAAAAAACAGCTCGAATTGGCGATTGCCAGTGCAGATGACGATGGATTGAAGCTGATCGCCGAGGCTCGCCTGGCACGCTTGCTGGTGGCCATGAACGAAACCGATACGGCACGTAATCTGGTCCGCAATGCAGAGGGCACGCCATTTGCAGGCGAGTTTGCACACATCGATGGTGATATTGCCAGTGTCGCAGGTGACAGGTCTGCTGCAGGCTTGGCTTATCAGAAGGCCCTTGATTCAGGTGCAGGCAATCATAAATTGCTGGAAATGAAATTGAATGAAACCCGTTAACGGGTCTGGAAAAGTATCGTGACTAGAGTTTTAGTTTCTTTGCTCTCAGTGCTGCTGCTTGCAGGTTGTGGCACCATGGCTGACCCGACTTCCTGGTTCGACGATAACGTCAAGGAAGTAGAACCAAACGAATTGGCTGATTTTGAGACAACCCTCCAAGTTAAAACCCTGTGGGATACGGATATCGGTTCCGGAACTGACAATCTGCGTCTCAGGTTGATTCCGCGCGTTGATGGTGGACGGGTCTATGCTGCTGATAGCGAAGGACAGGTACAGGCTTTTGATAGTCTGACAGGCAAGCGTATCTGGGGAACTGATCTGGAATTGCCGTTATCCGGTGGGCCGGGTAGTGGTGAAGGGCTGGTGTTGCTGGGTACCACAGATGGTGAAGTCATCGCCCTGAGTGCTGAAAATGGAGAGCAGCTCTGGAAAACCCAGGTCAGCAGTGAAGTTTTGTCAGTGCCTGCAGTCGCATCCGGTGTGGTAGTCGTGCATAGCATTGACGGCAAGCTGGTTGGACTGAGCGCAATTGATGGTAAACAGCTATGGCTATACAGTCGCAAGGTGCCGGTGCTGACATTGAGAGGCACCAGTTCACCAAAAATTAGTGGCGGAGTAGTTTATAGCGGATTTGCCGGCGGTAAACTGGTAGCGCTGGATTTACAGAAAGGCTTTGTCCAGTGGGAGGCTTCCATAACCGCTCCTTCTGGTCGTTCAGAGCTCGAACGCATGGTTGATATTGATGGAGACCCGTTCATCAGCGATGGAACCATTTACGTGGCAACCTATCAGGGAGAACTGGCAGCTGTCAGTGAATACAGTGGAACCCTGTTATGGCGCCGAAAACTGTCATCCTATTCAGGTGTCGATGCTGACTGGCGCAATCTCTATATTTCAGACGCTATGGGCAATGTCTGGGGTATCAGCCCTGAAAATGGTGCCGCCATGTGGAAGCAGGACAAACTGCTCAATCGTCGTTTGTCAGCCCCAGCTGTAATTGATGGCTATGTAGTGGTTGGTGACTACGAAGGCTATTTACATTGGCTATCACACGATGATGGCAAGCTGGTTGCCCGTACCCGTGTCGGTGGTGAAGCCATTACTGCAGCACCTGTAATGAGTAATGGTGTTGTCTATGTTTTCGGTGATGGTGGTGCACTGGCCGCTGTGCAACCGGTCCAGTAGCATTATCAGGCGTTGATCCATGTTGCCTGTTATCGCCCTTGTTGGGCGCCCCAACGTTGGAAAGTCCACATTATTCAATCGCCTGACACGCACGCGTGATGCACTGGTTGCAGATCAGCCGGGACTGACTCGCGACCGCCAGTATGGTGTTGGTAAACTGGGCTCGCGCCCTTACCTGGTGGTGGATACCGGAGGTATCAGCGGCGATGTCGAGGGTGTGGAGTCCCTCATGGTTGACCAGGTACAAATGGCGATTTCTGAAGCTGACCAGATTCTTTTTCTGGTTGATGCCCGCCATGAATGTTCTTCAGCTGATGAAGCCATTGCTGCAGAATTGCGTCGCACCGGCAAACCGGTAAAGGTGGTCGCCAACAAAAGTGAAAATCTCGACAAACACGAAGCTTCCACGGCTTTTTATTCACTGGGGCTGGGTGATCCGGTTGTCATCTCGGCGGCTCATGGTCGAGGTGTCAAATCCATGGTAGAAGCCATTATCAGGGAACTGCCACCGGAATTCGATTTTCACGAAGATGAAGAAGATCAGGACGACTCGATCAAGGTCGCACTGGTCGGTCGTCCCAATGTCGGCAAGTCAACCATGATCAACCGGCTGCTGGGCGAAGAACGTGTGGTTGCCTATGACAAGCCGGGCACCACTCGCGACAGCATTGCCATACCTTTCGAGAAAGACGGTAAAAAATATACCCTGATTGATACCGCCGGTGTCAGGAGGCGTTCGCGCGTCAATGACATGATCGAAAAGTTTTCCGTGATCAAAACCTTGCAGGCCATAGAAGAAGCCAATGTTGTTCTGCTGGTGCTGGATGCCCGCGAAGGTATCAGTGAGCAGGATGCCACCATGGCGGGCCATATCCTGGAGGCCGGCAGGGCTTTGGTGGTCGTCATCAATAAATGGGATGGCCTTGAGCCGGATGAAAGAGACAAGATCAGGGAAGACATGCAGCGCAAACTGCCATTTCTTGATTTTGCCGCATGGCGATTCGTGTCTGCACTTCATGGCAGTGGAGTAGGCACATTGCTGGCAAAAGCAGAGCAGGCTTACAGAAATGCGATGCGCAAACTTTCAACACCTGAGCTGACGCGTATTCTTGAAGACTGTGTCATGGAACATCAGCCACCAATGGTGAAAGGCAGGCGTATTAAATTGCGTTATGCCCACCAGGGTGGCAAGAATCCGCCTCTGATTGTGATTCACGGGAATCAGGCAGATCAGACACCCAACGCCTACAAGCGATACCTGACCAACCGCTTCCGTAAGGTATTTGATTTTTCAGGTACGCCGATTCGCCTGGAGTTCAGAACCGGTGAAAATCCTTATGAAGGCCGTAAAAACAAGCTGACGGCACGTCAGGTGAGAAAGCGTCAGCGACTCAAAAAACACGTCAAGCGCAACAAGTAATCACATCAGGATTTTTATTGTAATAGAGCGATAATTGCAGCTTCGTTGGTTTCCATGGCCCAGGATAATGCTGTTTTACCGTTAAGGTCGGTGAGGTTTTTATCGGCGTTTCTTTCCAGTAGCAGTCTGACCACATCCGTATGCCCACGCTTGGCGGCCCATATCAGCGCTGTCCAGCCCCGGGTCTGTTCCTGGTGGTTAATTGAAGCGCCTTTATTCAGTAGGGCGATGACAATCGCTGTATGATTATTTGATGCTGCCAGCAACAACGCCGTGTAACCACCACTGTCAACCAGGTCAACTGCGGCGCCATGCTGTAAAAGCAGCTCGGCTATCGCCTGATGTCCATAGAGTGAAGCCTTCATCAAGGCTGTCCACTGGCAGTCATCGGTAGCGTTGATATCAGCATTCTCAGCTAACAATGATCTGACTTTATCGATATCATTTTCCTCGGCTGCAATGACCAGCGGTGATGAATCGAGATACAGTTCGCTGTCATCATTATTGCCGCTGCAAGCTGTCAAAAGCAATAAGATCGACATCAGTGTGAGGATGGGGCTCATCATTTATTCCGATTTATTCCGATTTATTCCGATTTATTCCAGGCGGCTGCGAATCGAGCCTTCAGCAAGCCGGGTTTCGATGATCTGGCCTTTTTGGGTTTGCGAGGCCTTGCGGATAATGTTTCCGTTATCATCACGGGTTATGGAATAACCCCGGCCGAGTGTCGCCAGAGGACTGACCGATTCCAGCATGCGTGCCGTGGCTTTGAGATGTTGCTGTTTCTGTTCGATAATTAGTCTGGCCTCGCGCGTGAGGGTCTGTTCGTGCTGAAGCATTTGCTGCTGATACTGTTGCAGCTTTTTAGCCGGGTTCAATTGCTTCAGTCTTTGTCTGGTTCCTTCAAATCGTGTCTTCAGCCGTGCAAGGCGGTTGATTGGCGAATGTTGCAGCAAACGCGCTTGTAGCTGTGAATGCTGCATACTGGCCCGGGTTATTTTTCTTTCCAGCAGCTGATTCAGGTGCTGCTCCAGTAAATCGATGCTCTGGGAGCGATTCTGTAATTGTCGTTCTGGCGAAAGTGCATCCAAACGTTGATGTAGCTGCGTTAAATTTGCCCGGGAACGTTGCAGCTGCTGGTGTTGATGAGACCTGAGGCGCTGAAACAGTTTCTCGAGCGTGCTGAATATGTGTTGCTGATCTGGAGATGCGAGCTCTGCCGCAGCAGACGGGGTAGGAGCGCGACGGTCAGCAACAAAGTCTGAAATACTGGTATCAATTTCATGTCCCACGGCGGAAATGATCGGTGTGTTGAGCGAAAAAATCGTGCGTGCCAGCTGTTTGTCATTAAAAGCCATGAGGTCTTCTAAAGAACCGCCACCCCGGGTCAGAATAATCAGGTCATTTTCATTGCGCCGTTCAACGAGTTTCAGCATGTTACTGATTTCAGCGGCTGCATTTTCTCCCTGCACAGGTACCGGATAGACATTGACCTGTATGGCGGGAAAGCGCCGGTTAAATACGTGTAACACATCCCTGATGGCTGCCCCGGTGGCAGAGGTGACAATGCCCACAGAAGCAGGCATGGTCGGAATAGCTTTTTTATGCGACGGGTCAAACAAACCTTCCTTTTCCAGCTGGTTTTTCAGACGTTCGACTGCCTGGCGGAGTTGGCCTTCTCCGGCGGTTTCCATGTGATCAACTACCAGCTGAAAATCACCGCGGGCCTCGTAAAGAGTAATGCGTGCTCTAACCAGAACCTTCATTCCATCAGCAGGAGCAAAACGCAGCAGCTGGCGTTTCATGCGAAACATGGCACAGCGTGTCTGGGCATGTTCATCCTTGAGTGAGAAATACATGTGGCCGGAACGGGGAGTCGACAAATTGGATATTTCACCTTCCACCCAGACCAGGGGGAAGCTGCCTTCCAGTACCTGCCTGACTTCGGTGTTCAGGCGTGAAACGCTGTAGATGTTATGTTTGTCATTCATTTGAAAACTAAATATTTGTTCTGGAAAGGTCAGCTTATGGTTATCAATGGACGCATGAATACATCCATGTATGCTCTTCGTGGCCATCCCAGGCCACGAACGCCATTGACAACCACAGACCTGACCTTTCCCTGCTCAAACGCAGGAAATAAGCAGTTTACCCGAAACCGGCCAAAACCTATAATACGCCAACTGTGAAGCCAGCTATTGATAGCAGCATTTGGAAATGGCTTCCCGAAACTTATATCTGACCAGGATTTTCAACCATGTTGCGTATCGCTCAAGAAGCTCTGACTTTTGATGATGTTCTGTTAATTCCCGATCACTCGCAGGTCATGCCCAAAGACGTCGTACTGAACACCAGGCTGACCCGGAATATCGACCTGAATATTCCACTTATGTCTGCTGCCATGGACACCGTTACCGAATCACGTCTGGCCATTGCTATGGCGCTGGAAGGCGGTATCGGTATTATTCACAAAAACATGACAGCCGAACAACAGGCGGAGCAGGTACGCCAGGTGAAGCGTTACGAAAGCGGTGTCATTAATGATCCAATCACGGTTTCACCCTCTACAACGGTGCGTGAAGTCATGGATCTGACACATGCCAAAAAGATTTCCGGGGTGCCGGTGGTTGATGGTGATGACCTGGTTGGTATTGTTACCAGCCGCGACCTGCGTTTCGAACTCAATCTCGATGAGCCGGTCAGCTCCATCATGACACCAAAAGAGCGTCTGGTCACGGTTAAGGAAGGTGCCAGCCGTGGTGAGGTACGTAAAAAGCTGCATGAACACCGTATCGAAAAAGCACTGGTTGTCGATGATAATTTCAAACTGAAAGGTATGGTGACCGTTAAGGATATCCAGAAAGCCAAGGACTATCCCTTCGCCTGCCGCGATGACCAGGAGCGTCTCCGGGTAGGTGCTGCAGTAGGTGTAGGTGAAGGTACTGATGAACGCGTTACCGCGCTGGTTGAAGCCGAAGTCGATGTCATCGTAGTCGATACCGCGCACGGCCACTCCCAGGGAGTCCTTGATCGCGTCAAGTGGGTAAAGGAAAAATTTCCTCATGTTGATGTAATTGGTGGCAATATCGCAACCGGCAAAGCTGCAAAAGCGCTGGCAGAGGCCGGTGCTGATGCCGTCAAGGTGGGTATAGGTCCCGGTTCGATCTGTACCACGCGTATCGTCGCCGGTGTTGGTGTGCCACAGATTACAGCTGTCGCCAACGTTGCAGAGGCACTTGAAGGCACGGGTATCCCGTTAATTGCTGATGGCGGCTTGCGTTACTCTGGTGATATCGCCAAGGTGCTGGTTGCCGGGGCGCATTCAGTCATGGTGGGCGGGCTGTTTGCCGGTACCGAAGAGTCTCCCGGTGAAGTTGAACTGTATCAGGGGCGTTCCTACAAATCTTATCGTGGTATGGGCTCTTTGGGAGCCATGTCCGGTAAATCCGGTTCCTCTGACCGCTACTTCCAGGAAGACACTAAAGACAGTGACAAGCTGGTTCCTGAAGGTATTGAGGGCAGGGTGCCGTATAAAGGCGCGCTGATTAACATCATTCACCAGCTCATGGGTGGTGTTCGTTCCAGCATGGGTTACACCGGTTGTTCTTCTATTGAAGAGATGCGTACCAAGCCTGAATTTGTACGTGTTACTAATGCAGGTATGCGTGAATCTCACGTTCATGATGTGCAGATTACGAAAGAAGCTCCAAATTACAGGACAGACTGATACGAATAACTCTTTACCCTCATACTGCGTTAAAGATGTGCTCGATTCGTCATTTACTAAATGTAAACTCACCCCCTGCGCATCTTTGCCTTGTCTGAGAACAAAATGAAAGCAGAATGGAAGCCTACATGGATGTGTTTATGGCGTCTTCTGAAGCAGATGTCAGTAAGCTAAAATTCTTCCAATACATGGAAATGAAATGACTCAGAACATCCACAATGATCGCATCCTCATTCTTGATTTCGGATCGCAATATACCCAGCTGATAGCTCGCCGTATTCGTGAGGCCGGTGTCTATTGTGAATTGTATGCCTGGGATGTCAGTGAAGCAGATGTAAAAGCTTTCGCACCAAAAGGAATCATTCTGTCAGGTGGCCCTGAAACCGTCACACAAGAAGAGTCACCTGTTGCTCCTTCAATCGTTTTTGAACTGGGTGTTCCGGTTCTGGGTATCTGTTACGGTATGCAAACCATGACCGCTCAACTGGGCGGCAAGGTCGAAAATGCCGATCACCATGAATACGGTTATGCCCAGGTGCGAGCGCGGGGCCACACCAAACTGTTGAAAAATATCGAAGACCATATGTCCGAAGAAGGTTACGGCCTGCTGGATGTGTGGATGTCTCACGGTGACCGCGTTGTCGAGATGCCGCAAGGCTTCAAGCTCATGGCTTCAACCGAATCTGCACCGATTGCTGGCATGGCAAATGAAGAGAAAGATTTTTACGGACTGCAGTTTCATCCGGAAGTCACTCATACCAACCAGGGACAGCGTATTATTGAACGCTTTGTTCATGACATCTGTGGCTGTGGAAACCTTTGGACTGCCGACAATATCATTGATGATTCTATTACCACGATTCGTCAACAGGTCGGTGAGGATGAAGTGTTGCTGGGTTTGTCCGGTGGTGTGGATTCATCCGTGGTAGCGGCTTTACTGCATAAAGCCATTGGTGACCAGTTGACCTGTGTTTTTGTTGATAATGGCTTGCTGCGTTATCGCGAAGGCGACCAGGTGATGGCAACATTTTCCGAGCACATGGGTGTAAAGGTCATACGTGTTGATGCTGAGCAGCGTTTTCTTGATGCCCTGGAAGGTAAAACCGACCCAGAAGACAAGCGTAAGATCATTGGTAACCTGTTTGTCGATATCTTTGAAGAAGAAGCTAATAAACTGAGCAATGCCAAATGGCTGGCACAGGGTACCATCTATCCTGATGTAATTGAGTCAGCTGGAGCCAAAACCGGTAAAGCTCATCTCATTAAATCTCACCACAATGTGGGAGGCTTACCTGACTATATGAAGCTCAAGCTTTGTGAACCTTTGCGTGAGCTGTTCAAGGATGAAGTTCGCAGGCTTGGAGTAGAGCTCGGTCTGCCTTATGACATGGTCTATCGTCATCCATTCCCTGGACCCGGGCTGGGAGTACGTATCCTCGGTGAAGTTAAGAAAGAATATGCCGACCTGTTGCGTCTGGCTGATCATATTTTTATTGAAGAATTACTGAAAAATGATCTCTATCATGGTGTTTCCCAGGCATTTACCGTATTCCTGCCGGTCAAGTCAGTGGGTGTAACAGGAGATGGTCGCCGTTATCAATACGTTGTGGCTTTGAGAGCAGTCGAAACCATTGATTTTATGACGGCCCGCTGGGCTCACCTGCCATATGATTTTCTTGATCATGTTTGCCGTCGGATCGTCAACGAAGTCGATGGTATATCACGCGTCGTTTATGACATCACCGGGAAGCCTCCCGGCACCATTGAGTGGGAATGA
>Ga0180429_10001004_pt1 | contig 24368 bp, 19 predicted proteins | sample SS_ome_FD_132428 | JGI IMG/M metagenome (GOLD analysis project Ga0180429, IMG submission 132428) | Hypersaline lake sediment archaeal communities from the Salton Sea, California, USA - SS_1_S_1 metaG | ecosystem: Environmental > Aquatic > Non-marine Saline and Alkaline > Hypersaline > Sediment ...
CAAATATTACTTCTCGTATTCAGAACCTGGATCCATCGATCCACAATAAAATTATCAACCGGGTGAAATTGCATACGGATAAGCGCGGGAAAGTCTGCCTTGACTCATTGATCAAGGACATACGAAATACTAGAAACCATCGAAGAGCGATGTGCTGCGAAGAAATTGAACCCTTGAGTGCGACATTGAAGGACTTTCGTGAAATATTCGGGCGGAATAACGTCATCTATGTTCCCCACCCATACACACGCTCGCACTCGAATTTCTACCTTATTATTGGTATTCGGTGAGCATTTTTCATTCCTGTAGCTTGATTTCCTTGCCCAGGAAACCTTGATGTAATCGCTACCGTGGAAAGGACACTCTGCTTTCATTGGCGGTAACCAGCAGATCGGTGCCCTTGGCCGGGAAGACGAGGCCGATGTCGAGGGCGCCGGCCATTTCGGCGGCGATGGCGGTGGGCCGTGAGCAGCTGACGATCAGGGGGATGCGGGCGCGGGCTGCCTTCTGCACCAGCTCGTAGCTGACCCGGGAGGAGAGAACGAGGATGCGGGCATCGGGCAACCGGTCGGTCATCAGGCAGCCGCCCACAGCCTTGTCCAGGGCGTTGTGCCGGCCAACATCCTCGGCAAAGGCCAGGGCCTCGAGATTCCCGTCGAGGACCAGGGCGGCGTGGGCGCTGCGGGTGGCCTTGTGGATCTCCTGGTGCTCGGTCAGCGTGTCGAGACAGTGGCCGATACGACCGAGTTCGAGGATGAAGTTGCTCTCGATAGGGGCCAGCTTCTGGTAGAGGTCCTCCACCAGCTGCTTGCCGCAGATGCCGCAGCTGGTCTGGCTGATGAAGACCTTGCGATTGAGAACCTCGGGGACCAGCTCGCGGCGTTCGGGGTTGAGCTGGACGTCGATCTCGTTCTCGTCCTGCCGTTCGTTGAAGATGATGTCGGCGATGTCCAGGCGACTGTCGATGACGCCCTCTCCGAGGCAGAAGCCGGCGGCGTGGGCCAGTTCGTCGCCCGGGGTGCGCATCACCGTGGAGTAGGGCTTGCCGTCGACGCGAATGAGCAGGGGCTCTTCGGCCACCAGCTCGAGGTCGAGGGGCTCGCGCTTGCCGTCGCGGATGCGGGTGGCGTTGTGGTGCTCGGTGGGTTTGCGGGTGGTCATGACCGTCACCAAGGGTTGAATACTCGCCCACTATATGCGAAGAATCGGGGACGGGCACCGATTTCCTGCGGAAATCGAGATCCAGTCCCCATTGTTCGCCATCCCCATTATTCGCCTTACCCGTTTTCCGACTACTCGCCGCGGGGGAAGGCCAAGGACTCGACGAGGACGAAGGCGGCCTGGAGGTACGACGTGGGACAGAGCGGAAAACACTCCTTGCAGTCGTTGCACTCCTTCGCCGCGATTTCGGGGATGAAGCTGATCTCCTTGCGGATACCACGGTCGATGAAGCCCACGACATGTTTCCGCTTCACCTCGGCACAGTAACGGACACAGAGGCCGCAGTGGATGCAGAACGAGGCGTCCTGGGGGAAACGGCGGGGGTTGGCGCCGTATTCCGTGGCCAGGGCGTCGAGCTGCGGTGCGTCGGGGGCGTGGGCCATCAGCAGCTCGAGGATCCCCTTGCGCATGCGGTCCACCTTCTCTGTCCGGGTGTTGACCACGAGGCCCTCTTCCACGGTGAAGACACAGGAGACCACGTGCCGCTGCCAGTCGCCGTAGTCCAGTTCCACCATGCAGAGGCGGCAGCCGCCCAGCGGCTCGAGCTTCTCGTGGTGGCAGAGGGTGGGGATGTCGATGCCGGCGGCACGGGCGGCCTCGAGAACGGTCATCCCCGCTTCGGCTTCCACCGTTTTCCCGTCGATCTGCAGCGTGACCTTCTCGCTCATGGCTTTTTTTTCTTCTTTCTGACGATGACCCGCTCTTCCTCAGGGATCGGTTCGGGGACCGGCTCGCCGGAGAGCTTGACCACCGCGCTGAATTTCTTCGGGCAGACGTCGAAGCAGGTGCCGCAGTTGGTGCACTTGTCCTGGAGGATAACGTGGATGCGGTTCTTGCCGCCGTCGATGGCGTCCACCGGACACTTCCTCATGCAGATCAGGCAGGCCTGGCACTTCGCCGGGTCGATGTGGAACGAGATCAGCTCCTTGCAGGAGAGGGCCGGGCAGCGCTTGTCCCTGATGTGCGCCTCGTATTCCTCGCGGAAATACTGCAGGGTGGAAAGCAACGGGTTGGGTGCGCTCTTGCCCAGGGCGCAGAGCGAGGCCTCCATGGCCAGCTCGGAGAGCTCCTCGAGAGTGGCGATATCCGCCTCGGTGCCCCGGCCTTCGGTGATGTCGGTGAGGATGCGGTCGATCTGCCGCAGGCCCTCGCGGCAGGGCACGCACTTGCCGCAGGACTCGTCGGTGAGGAAGTGGATGAAGTAGCGGGCCACGTCCACCATGCAGGTGTCCTCGTCCATGACGATCATCCCGCCCGAGCCCATCATCGAGCCGGCCTCGGTCAGCTCGTCGAAGCCGACCTCGAGGTCGAGCATGTTTTCCGGCAGGCAGCCGCCGGAGGGGCCGCCGGTCTGCACCGCCTTGAACTGTTTGCCGTCGGGGATGCCACCGCCGATCTTGAAGATGATGTCGCGAAGGGTGATGCCCATGGGCACTTCCACGAGGCCGGTATTGGCGATCTTGCCCACCAGGGAGAAGATCTTCGTCCCCTTGCTCCCCTCGGTGCCGAAACTCGTGAACCAGTCGGCACCGTTATTGATGATCAGCGGCACGTTGGCCCAGGTCTCGACGTTGTTCAGCACGGTGGGCCTGTTGTAGAGGCCCTTGATGTTCGAGCGGACGTACTTGGGCCGCGGTTCGCCCACCCGGCCCTCCAGTGCGGTCATCAGCGCGGTGGACTCGCCGCAGACGAAGGCGCCGGCGCCCTTGTGCACGTCGACGGTGAAGTCGAAACCCGAGCCGAGGATGTTCTCGCCGAGAAAGCCGAATTCTTCGGCCTGCTCGAGGGCGCGGTTGAAGTTGGCCACGGCCAGGGGGTATTCCTGGCGAACGTAGATGTAACCCTGGTTGGCGCCGATGGCGTAGCCGCCGATGATCAGCCCCTCGAGGATCGAGTGCGGGTTGCCCTCGAGCAGCGTGCGGTCCATGAAGGCGCCGGGATCGCCCTCGTCGGCGTTGATGATCACGTACTTCGTCTTCTCCGGCGCGTTGCGCGACCCCTCCCACTTGCGGCCGGCGGGGAAACCGCCGCCGCCGCGGCCCCGCAGGTTGGCCTTCTTCACCTCTTCGAGCACCTCGACGTCGCTCATCCCGGTCAGCGCCTTGCACAGCGCCGAGTAGCCGCCGATGGCGATGTAGTCGTCGATGCTTTTCGAGTCGATGCGGGTGTTGTTGGCCAGCAGGTGCCGCTGCTGGTGCTTGTAGAAACCGATCTCCTCCTCGCGCACGGCGCTTTCGCCGGTGGCGGGGTCCTGGTAGACCAGCCGATCCACGATTTTTTTCTCTCCGATGGTGGTGCTCACGATCTCGGGCACGTCATCGGTCTTCACCCCGAGGTAGCAGGTCTCGCCGGGGTGGATCACCACCACCGGGCCCCGCTCGCAGAAACCGTGGCAGCCGGTCCCCCGGGTGTCCACCTCGGCGTCGAGCCCCTGCTTCTTCAACTCTTCGCGAAAGGCGGTGATCAGTTCCGCGGCACCGTAGGCCAGGCATCCTGTGCCGGCGCAGATGGAAATGCAGGGTGTTTCCGGGTCCCGCCGGGCGGCCAGTTCCGACCTGAAGGTTTCCAGTTCCGCGGGTGTCTTGAGCAGGGGCATGGTCTTCCTCAGTCGTACTGTTCCAGGATATCGGCCGTGGTGGCGGTGGTCACCTTGCCGTGGGTTTTGCCGTCGATCTCTACTACCGGGCCCAACGCGCAGCAGCCGAGGCAGCTCACCGTCTCCAGGCTGTATTTCAGCTCGAGATCGGTCTCACCGGGGCCGATGCCGGTCTGCTCGCTGACCGCGTCGAGGATCCGCGGGGCGCCGCGCACGTGGCAGGCGGTGCCCACACAGACATGCACCCTGTGGCGGCCCTTGGGCACGAGACTGAACGCCTTGTAGAAGGTGGCGATGTGCTGGATCAGGGCCAGGGGGACCTCCAGCCGCTCGCTGATCCGCAGCAATGCGGGCTGGGGCAGCCAGTTGAATTCCTTCTGGATGTCCAGCAACACCTGGTTCAGCCGGCTTGCTTCGCCGTGGTGGTGGTCGATGATCTTGTCGATGGTCTCAGTGCACATGCCTCACTCTTGCTTGCGCGGTATTGATAGTGGGAGATGGCTTCGTCGTCCTGCCGGCGACGGGTCATTGTCCTCGCTCAACAATCGGGTTTTCCCCCGCTGAAGGTCGCCGATGAATATGAAGGGGACCTGACCCCATCTTTATTCATTTCTTCAGGCGACGCAGTAGCGTTTGCTCGCCGTGTCGTAGCGCACCAGGCCCTGGCGCGACGAGCTCGTCATGTGCCGGGCGACCTCGGAAGGCTTGAAGCCCAGGCGCTCGGCGATCTCACCGGTGGCGAGGGGCTGTTCGCCGAGGAGCGAAACGATGCGGCTCACCGCCAGGGTGTCGCCGACCAGCTCGTCCATCAGCCGCTGCACCTCCTCGCTGCCAAAGAACTCGCGGTAGGCCTTCTCGCTGCGCTCGGGCACGCGCAGCTTCTCCCGTTCCACCAGCCGCAGGTAGGGGATCAGCCGGCGCGCCGCCTGCAGGGAGGCGTGGAGCTCGTCCCGCCCGATCCCCTCCGGTTTGCCCAGCGGGCCCAGCTCGCGGATCGCCGCCGTGAAGTGGTCCACCACTTCGGCCAGGCGGTTGCCCTCGCCGCCGGACATGAACTCGATGCTCAGCCGCGCCGGGTCGAGACCGATGCGCTGCATGATGTTCCAGCAGATGTGGGCGTTGGCCAGTGCGTCGAAGTTGCCGTGGGTGGCGTAGTTGCACTCGTTCAGCTTGCAACCGCCGATGAGCACGCCGTCCTGGCCGTTGGCAAAGGACCGGAAGACGAACTCCAGGTCCACCCGGCCGGAGCACATCACGCGGATGAGCCGGATCTCGTCGCTGTACTGGATGCGGGATACTCCCGCCGCGTCAGCCGCGCCGTACGCTCACCAGTGACAGACGAAGCCGATCAGGTTCGGCCTGAACTGCGGACTACCGCTCATTCGCTGCTCACCTCCTTTTTCAACCGATCATCACCGCGGGGAAAGAGGGACAGGAGCTATTTAAACGAACAAAGCTATCAAATGTCGATAATGTTTGATTAAATAGCTCCTGTCCCTCTTTTCGCCTCTTTTCGCTATGTCGCCTCCACGGCGGCCTCGTCGACCTGCTGCCGGATCTCCGCCGGGGTCGCCGCGTCGATCTGGCTCAATATCGCCTCGTCGGTGAAGTGTTTCAGCGCCAGGGCGCTGGTCGGGCACTTGGCAATGCAGAGCCCGTCCCCCTTGCAGAGGATCGGGTTGACCCGTGCCTTCACCCCCTTCGGCGTCTCCTGGAAGGCGATCGCCTCGTAGGTGCAGGCGGTGATGCAGGCCCCGCAGCTGACACAGTCGTATTCGGTCACTTCGGCCACCGACCCCGAGGCCACCACCGTATCGTGGGACAGCATCGTCACCACCCGGCCGGCGGCGCCGTAGGCCTGGTTGATCGCCTCCTCGATGTGCTTGGGGTAGTGCGCCATGCCGCAGAGGAAGACCCCGTCGGCGGCAAACTCCACCGGCCGCAGCTTGACGTGGGCCTCCTTGAAGAAGTCGTCGGGATTGAGCGTGACCCGAAAATGACCGGCGACTTGCTTCGCCGTTTCCGAAGGCACCACGGCGGCGGCCAGCGAGAGCAGGTCGGTGTCCAGTTCGAGGCGCTGGCCGAGGATACGGTCGGGCACGGTGACCTTGAGGCAGGGCTTGCCCGTTTCGGTCTTGCCCGGCGCCACCTCCGGCGGTTCCCCCGGGTCGTACTGGATGAAGTTCACACCGCGGTCCGCCGCTTCGCGGTAGTAGTCTTCCTTGAAACCGTAGGTGCGCATGTCGCGGAAGAGGACATAGACCGCCATCGCGGGGTTGAGGTCCTTCAACTTCAATGCGTTCTTCACCGCGTGGCTGCAGCAGACGCGGCTGCAGTAGTCACGCTCCTCGTTGCGGCAGCCCACGCACTGGATCATCACCACGCTCTCGGCGGACGCAAGCGACTCGTCGCCGGCGCCAAGCCGCTCGCCCAGCTCGAGGTGGGTCACCACCCGTTCGTCCTCGCCGTACAGATACTCGGTGGGCCGGTAGACATCGGCCCCCACCGCGATCACCGCCGCGCCGTGGTCGATGGTCCTGGTCTGGCCGCCGGCCTCGACAGTGGTGGTGAAGTTGCCCACGTACCCGGACACGCCCTTGATCTCCGCCCCGTGGGTCACATGCACAGCGGGGTTGGCGTAAACTTCCCTGGTCAGCTTCTCGAGATGCGCCTGGACATCGAGCCCTTCCAGGGTGCTGTGGATGCGGCGTGCGACGCCGCCCAGCTGCTTTTCTTTCTCGAGAATGTGCACCGGGAAGCCCTGGCGGGCGATGGAAAGCGCGCAGGTCATGCCGGCGATGCCGCCGCCCACCACCAGGGTGGTCTTGTGCACCGGCAGCTCGAACTCCTCCAGCGGCTCGAGGGCGCAGGCTCGGGCCACTGACATGCGGATGATGTCGTTGGCCTTCAGCGTGGCCCGGGTCTTTTCCTTGGAGTGGACCCAGGAGCATTGCTCGCGGATGTTGGCCATTTCCAGGTAGTACTGGTTCAGCCCCGCTTCGCGCAGGGTGTCGCGGAAGAGGTCCTCGAGGGTGCGCGGCGAGCAGGCGGCGATGACCACCCGATTGAGGCCCTTCTCCTCGGCCAGCTCGGTGATCTCGCGCACCGCGTTGGTGGCGCAGGAGAAAAGCTGCTCCTGGGCGTGCACCACGTTGGGCAGTTTGCGGGCCTGCTCCACCGCCGAGGGCACGTCGACCACGCTGCCGATGTTCGCCCCGCAGTGGCAGACGAAGACACCGACCCGCGGCGCTTCACCGGCGCTGTCCCGCTCCGGCGGGTAGACCGCCTCCTCGGCCAGCTTGCCCCGCCGGTAGCTGAGCGCCTCGCCGCACTGCGACCCGGCGCCGCTGGCGCTGAACACCGACTCGGGGATGTCGACGGGCCCCTGCAGGCCGCCGCTGACGAAAACGCCGGGCCGGCTGGTGGCCATGGGGTTCTCGTCGGGGGTGCCGGGGAATCCGTGATCGTCGAACTCGATGTCGAACGTCTCGGCGAGCCGGGCGCCGTCGGCGGGGGGATTCAATCCCACCGAGAGCACCACCATCTCGAATTCCTCTTCCTTCACCCCTTCGTCCGGCGTGCTGTAGCGCACGATGACGTTGCCGTCCGCGGTCTCGCCCACCACGCTGGTGTAGCTGCGGATGAAGCGGATGCCGGGCAGCTGCTCGGTGCGGTGGAAGTAGCGCTCGAAATCCTTGCCGATGGCGCGGATGTCGTTGTGGAAGATCGTGCACTCGGCATCGGCCTCGTGCTCCTTGGTCAGGATGACCTGCTTTTGCGTGTAGGTGCAGCAGACACCGGAGCAGTAGCTGTTCTCCCCGGGGGTCACCCGGCGCGAGCCGACGCACTGCAGCCAGGCCACCTTCTTCGGGTGCGTTCCGTCCGAGGCGCGCAGGATCTCGCCGCGGTGCGGGCCGGTGGCCGAGAGCAGCCGCTCGTAATCCATGCTGGTCACCACGTTGGCCAGCCTGCGGTAGCCGTACTCGTCCACGGTGGCCGGGTCGAAGGGCTGGATGCCGGTGGCGAGGATGATCGCCCCCACTTTGACCTCGATGCGCTCCGCCGACTGCCGGAAGTCGATGGCATCAGGCTGGCAGACGGCGCTGCAGATGTCGCACTTGCCTTCCTTGAGGCGCAGGCAGCTCTCGTCGATGTAAGTCACCAGCGGGATGGCCTGGGAGAAGTAGATGTGGATCGCCTTGTTTTTCGACAGCCCCTGGTTGTAGGGGTCGGGGATCTCCACCGGGCAATACGTCATGCAGACGCCGCAGCCGGTGCAGACGTCCTCGTCGATGTAGCGCGGCTTGCGGGTCACGGTGACCCGGAAGTCGCCCACCTCACCCTCCACGCTGTCGATGTCAGCGTAGGTGAGCGCCTCGATATTCTGGTGACGGCCGAACTCGACCATCTTCGGCGCGAGAATTCACGTGGAGCAGTCGTTGGTGGGAAAGGTCTTGTCCAGTTGCGCCATGTGGCCGCCGATGCTCGGGCCCTTCTCCACCAGGTAGACCTTGAAGCCGGCGTGGGCCATGTCCAGCGCGGCCTGGATGCCGCTGATCCCGCCGCCCACCACCATCACGTCTCCAAAGTTGCCGCTGGTCCTGTTGTTTGCCACTTTCCTGTCTTCCATCGTGCTGGTGAATGGAGATCGCCGGCAAGCACCGGTGCTCATCGGAAGATCGCCACGCCGCCGTCTTCGACGGCTCCTTTTGATGAAAAAGTGGAACAAAATGGTACCTGACCCCATTCTGTTCCATTCTGCCGCTCACTCGAGCGCTTCGTTCAAAACCTCCGTGATATCCATGATCTCGATCTCGTCCTCCGCCTCCAGCGTGAGGCGGCTGTCCTCGAACATCGAAATGCAGTAAGGGCAGGCAGTGGCCAGCACTTCAGCGCCGATGGCTTTCGCCTGCTCCACCCTGAGGTCGGAGAACCGTTCGCCCTTGGGCGTCTCCATCCAGACCCGCCCCCCCCCGCCACCGCAGCAGAGGCTGTTGCGGCGCGAGGCGGCCATCTCCAGCAGCTCGAGGCCGGGAACGGCGCCGAGCAGCTCACGCGGCTCGTCGAAGATGCCGTTGTGCCGGCCGAGGTAGCAGGGGTCGTGCCAGGTCACCTTGCGGGCGAACTCGCCGTTGATCGACAGTCTCTCTTCGCGCACCAGCCCGGCCAGCAGCTCGGTGATGTGCAGCACCTCGAAGTTGACCATGAACTCGGCGTACTCGTTCTTGAACGCCTCGAGACAGTGGGGCGAGGAGACGACGATCTTCTTCACGCCGTTGTCGATGAAGGCCTTGATGTTGTCTTTGGCCAGCTTGCGGTAGGTCTCCTCGGCGCCGGTTTTCCTGATGCTCTCGCCGCAGCAGCTCTCCGATGCGCCGAGGATGCCGTATTCCACACCGGCCTCGTTGAGCAGGCGGGCCGTGGCCGCGGCGACCTTCTTCATCCGCGGGTCGTAGCTCAGGTAACAGCAGCCGAAAAAGAGGTATTCCATCCCTTCGGCGAAGGGCTTCACCGACAGGCCCTCGGACCAGGCGGCCCGCGTCGAGCGCTCCTCGTTGAGCGGGTTGCCCTCGTCGTTGAGGCTCGTGCGGGCCAGCTTGGCCGGCTTGGCCGAGGCGTGGACCACGTCGTAGTTGGCGGCGATCTTGCGCAGCGACACGCCGATGGAGACCTGCTCCACGCCGCGGGGGCAGCGGTCGGGACAGGTGCCGCAGGTGGTGCAGCGCCAGATGTCCTCGCTCTCGATCTCGGTGAGCCCGAAGGAGGCCTCACGGATCAGCTTGCGGATGCTGAAGTTGCGGAAGTTGTTCCAGGGGCAGACGGTGTCGCACTTGCCGCACTGGAAGCAGAGGCGGAAGGCGTCGCCGCCCGATTCGCGGATCTCCTCCAGCACTTCAACGAATGGGTTTACGGTGTCCAATTTTCAAGTTCCCGTTGCTTTGAACAATGTGGCTCTCACCGAGGAGATTGCCACGTCGCCGTCTTCGACGGCTCATCTCAAGGAAGAAATGAATATGAATGGGACCTGACCCCATCTTTATTCATTTGTTCCTTCCATATACGTCCAGCGACTTCCGCTGGTCGGGGGCTCGCAATGACGGGAAGCCCGTCATTTCTTCCTGTTCATCCGTGCCAATGCGTCCTCGAGCTTCTCCATGCCGTACTTGTCGGCGAGGAATTCGAGGCCCAGGTCGAGCTCTTCGGGCTTCGCCGCCTCTTCCTCCTCGTCAACCTCCACTTCTTCCTCCTCGTAGGTCAGCACATCGTCGAGGCACCACTTGACGCAGAGCGGCCCGTCCTCCTCCTCCTCGCACATGTCGCACTTCAGCGGCAGGCCCGAGTCGGGGTCTTTGAACAGGTCGCGGGAGGGGCAGGAGGCGCGGCAGAAGCCGCACTCGTCGTATTCCTTGCCGTCGATGACGTAGACGTCCCGGCCGGCGCACTCGGCAGCGACGTACTCGCCGGCGAAGAGGGGCAGCCAGATGTTCCGCAGACGGTGACTGATCACCTTGATGCGGGACTTGGCCGGGTTGACGGCGCTGTATTTCGGTTCGGCATGGGCCAGGGAGCAGACGATCTCGCAGCCCCGGCAGCCGTTGCAGCGATCGGCGTCAACCTTGATTCGCTTGATGATCTTCTTGACCTTGGCCATGCTTCAGTATCCCTCTTTGTTCGAGGTCGTCGGCGACGTATCCCAGATCGAGCTCCTCCAGCCGCTCGCGGGTGGGGATGCCGTCGTAGTTCCAGCCCTTGTAGGTGTAGTAGGTCGTGAGCAGCTCTTCCTCCAGTTCGGGGAAGCGGTGCCGCCAGTGGTCCTCGGGCGGCTTCTCGTCCTTGCGGCTCATGCCCCGGCGGTTGTTCAGCGCCCGGTGCAGGTTGCGGCTGCGGTTGACCTTGCGCTTCAGTTCATCCTGGTCCACCTCCATGCCGCTGGCCGCCGAGATCAGCTTGTGGTAGTTGTTGATGTGGTACGGCGGCTTGAGGCAGAAGGAGGCCATCCCGGCGCAGAGCCCCAGGGCATCGTCGATGTTGTGCAGCATCTCCATCCAGTCCACGATCTCGCTGCACATCGGCGGCGTGGGGAAATGCGGGATTGACTTCTCCCCGCGCGGCTCCCACTCGAGCAGGATGTCCTTGAACTTGTCGTCGGGCAGCTGGGGCCAGTCCTTGACGAACCGCTCGCGCTGCTCGCGCTTGGGGAAGGCCGCCTGGGGCCAGTTGCCCTCGATCTGGGTGATGCTGATCTTCTCGTTGGTGGTGTACATCAGGAAGTAGAGTGGGTCGAACATGCCCAGCTTGATCGGCAGCTGCTCGTGCTTCTTGATGTTGTTGTGCGCGTATTCCTCGGCGCCATTGCCGATCCGCTTCGCGGCCCAGTACGTACCGTCGGCGATGATGTCGCCGATGCCCTCGCGGTTGGCCAGCCGGTCGAGCAGCCACTCGAAGCGGCCCTCCTTGTCCTCGGGGCAGCCCTCGAAGTCCTTGTCGGTGAGGATCCCCGCCTCCTTCAGCTCGACGGCGAAAGCGAGGATCTGCGGCGTGGAGAAGCCGTCCACCCCGTATTCCTGGGCCTTCTGCACGATGCGGAAGCCGAACTCCAGGTTATCGACGTAGGCCGCCATGCCGTAGGTCAGCTTGGAGAAGCACTTCATCATGTAGCGCGGCACGTTGGGGTAGTCGATCAGTGCGCCGCAGTGCTGCGGGCAGTTGTAGCAGCTGATCAGCCGGCCGATGGCGGTGTGCTGGGTCTTGGTCCAGTCCTGGTCGATCTCGTCGGTCCAGAAGTTCTTGCGCCGCTCGCGGGCGTTGCCCCAGGCGAAGCTCTCGGTGTGCCACTTTTCATCTGTGTGCACCATTTCCTGGGGCGAACCGATACCGGAGAGGATGGTCATCACGTCGGGGATCGGGTTGGTGTTGCGGTAGTTGATGTAGTCGGTGACCTCGTCCATCAGCTTCATGAACTTCACGCCGTCGTGGAGATTCACCGAGCCGGTGCCGCGCACGGCCACCGCCTTGAGCTTCTTGTCGCCCATGATCGCGCCGCCGCCCAGCCGGCTGGCACTGGAGCGCGACTGCTCGATGGACGCGGTGAAGCAGCGGTTCTCGCCGGCGAGGCCGATGGCCGCCACCTGGGCACTGGGCTCGCCCAGCTCTTCACGGATCAGGTCCTGGGTCTCCAGGGCGCCGCGTCCCTTGAGGTGCCGGGCATCGCGAATCTCCACCTTGTCGTCATGAATCCAGAGGTAGACCCAGTCGTGGCTCTTGTTGTGGAAGATCACCTTGTCGTAGCCGGCGTACTTCAGCTCGGCGGACCAGAAGCCGCCCATCATCGGGTAGGCCAGCAGCTCGGACTGCGGGGAGATGAAGGTGACCACCGTGCGGTTGGCGCTGAACGCCGGCGTGCCGTTGAACAGGCCGGTGCTGAAGATCAGCATGTTCTCGTCATCGAACGGCTTGACATCGGCGGGGACCCGGTCCCAGTGCTGCTTGACGCTGGTGCCCAGCCCCCCCAGGTGAAGCTCGGTCAGCTTCGGGTCGGTCTCCACCTTCTCGATGTTCCCGGTGGCCAGGTCGATCTCAAGGTGGAAACCAGTTTCTGCATATCGCATGTTCAGTCCCTCTCACAGACGACTTCCAGGCAGCTGTTTTCGTTCCGGTCCTTCCGTATCGCTCCCAGGCGCCTGAGGCGCGGAATGATCTCCTGGTGGACCTCGCACCACACGGGCCCATTGCGCTCGGTCTCCCGCCTCATCGTCCCACCGCCTTCCCCGCCCGGGGAAACCCCTCGAGGTAGATCCCGGCCAGCTGGCCGGCCATCTCCCCGGCGTCCGGATCACGCCCCGGGCGGTACCACTGGTAGATCCAGTTCAGCGTGCCGAAGAGGTAGAGCGCGGCCAGGCGGCTGTCCGCCGCCGCGTCCCCGCCCGACGACTCGAGGAGCCGCTCGAAGATCGACTGGGTCAGGTCGAAGTACTCCTTCCGCTTCCCCGCCACTTTGCGGTAGAACTCGCCTTCCAGCGACTCGATCTCCCGCGAGCAGATCAGCAGGTCGTTCATGTTGCGGATGAAGTAGTCGAAGTGCATGCGGATCATCGCCTGCAGGCAGGCCTCGGGTTGCTGCTCCCGTTCAACGATCTCCCGCAACCGATCGCTCAGCGAATCGAAAGCGCGGTACTGGATGAGGTAGAGCAGTTCTTCCTTGCTGGCGAAGTAGTAGTAGAGGCCGGAGAGGCTCATCCCGGTGGCCCGGGAGACATCGCGGATCGATGCCCGGTCGTACCCTTTCTCGGCAAACAGCGCGGACGATGCGGACAGGACCGCATTGAGCTTCTCATCGTAGCGGGCCGTGCGAGGGCGCTGGCCGTTCATTTCCGCCGCTGCGTCGTCCGTGGATGGCATTTCGGGTGTTTTCAGGCCGCCCACCATGGCTCAAACCAGCCTCTGGAGATCGTAAACCACTGAAATAAATGAATTTGAAGAAGTAATTCAATTTTCGTTCGAACGTCCGTTCGAATATGGTCAAATCTATACCCCGACACGGGCAAAGTCAAGGGGTATCGAACCGAAACGTGGGGGGACGGCCATCCGTGTCAGGGGCGGGCCTCGACGATCCCGCAGCAGACTTCTCCGGCGGCATATTCGCACCCGGCGCAACCGGGCAGCTCGTCTTCCGGCGGCCGCCTGTCGGCATCGTCCAGATAGGGGTCCAGCAGGCGGCGGGCCCCGACCAGCCGGCGGCGGTCGACGCCCACCCGCACCCCCAGCGCCTCGAGGGCTTGCACCACCGCCTCGGTGGCCACGTTTCCCGTGGCCCCCGGAGCAAAGGGGCAGCCGCCGAGGCCCCCGGCGCTGGAATCGAAGGTGCGGATACCGCACGCCCACGATGCCAGCACGTTGGCCACGGCCCGGCCGTAGGTGTCGTGGAAGTGCATGGCGACCCGGTCGGCGGGGCAGCAGGGGAGCAGGAGATCGAGCAGCCGTTTGACGTCGTCCGGCGTGGCCCGGCCGACGGTATCGGCGATGGACACCTCGTCGACGCCGAGGTCGACGAGCCGCCGGAACAGGTCCCGCACGGCATGGGGTTCCATTCGTCCTTCGTAGGCGCACCAGAAGGCGGCGGAGAGATAGCCGCGCACCGGGAGCCGTTCCCGCCGGGCGCGGGACACCACCGGCGCGAACCGGCGCAGCGATTCGGCAATGGTGGCATGGATGTTCCTGCGGGTGAAGGTCTCGCTCGCGGCCGTGAAGACCGCCACCTTGCCCACCCCGGCGGAGAGGGCCCGGTCGAGCCCCCGCTCGTTGGGCACCAGGGCCGAATAGACGACGCCGGGGCGGCGGACGATCCCGGCGAAGACCTCTTCGGCGTCGCCGAGCTGCGGCACTCGGCGGCGGGAAACAAACGCGCTCACCTCGACCTCCCCCACTCCGGACGCGGAGAGGGCGTCGACGAACGCGATTTTCGTTCGCGTGGGGATGGGGACGGTCTCGTTCTGCAGCCCGTCCCGCGGTCCCACTTCCACGATCTTCACCATGGCGGTTCCCCGTCACAATCGCTGCTGGCGTAACGGCAACACCGCCGGTCTCCACCCGCAGCGGGTTCGGCACGCGCACGGGGCGAGGGTGACCGTTCGGAGAACGGTTGACCCCCCGGTCCACATGCACCTTCCAGCATACAATGACAAGGCAGGCCGGGGCGGAAAATCCTCCAGCTCCGCCGGCCGCCCAGGCGTTTCCGGACGAAGTTTCGGCATTTTTCTGGTGAAACGGACGTGCCGGGAGCGGTAGCATGGAACGGGGATTCGAAAGCAGGACCGTCATTGAAAACATGTGCCGGCAAGCGAGACCGGGTGGTCGCTGACCTTCGGTCGACGGCATCCCGAAAAGGAGAAGATGAAAATGGTCGAAACGAAATCGACAATGCTGCCGCTGGGGACCAGGGCGCCCGATTTTGCACTGCCGGATGTTGTCAGCGGGAAGACGATCAGCCCGGGACAGTACCGCGACCGCAAGGCGCTGCTGGTGATGTTCATCTGCCGGCACTGTCCCTTTGTCGTGCACGTCCAGCAGGAACTGGCGAAGCTGGGCAACGACTCCGCCGGCAGGGACCTCGCCATCGTGGCGATCAGCGCCAATGACGCGGAAAAGTACCCCGATGACCGTCCAGAGAGCCTCAAGCAGTGGGCCCAGGATCTCGGCTTCACCTTTCCCCTCTGCTACGACGAGTCCCAGGAGACGGCCAAGGCCTACACGGCGGCCTGCACACCCGATTTCTTCCTCTTCGACGCCGACCGCGACCTGGTCTATCGCGGGCAGCTCGACGACAGCCGTCCCGGCAACAGCGCACCGGTCACCGGAACGGACCTGCGTTCGGCGATCGAGGCCGTCATGGACGGACGGGAGTGCCCCGCCGAGCAGAAGCCGAGCATCGGATGCAACATCAAGTGGAAGCCGGGCAACGAACCGCCCTATTTCCGGAACTGAGCCAGCGCCTCGCCCCCGGCCGGTCAGCCTCTCGGGATCTCGATCACCTCCGGCGGGGGGTCGGGCTGGAACAACGCATCGATCTGGTGCTTGAAATTGCTCATGATCGTCTTGCGCACCAGCTTCCCCGAGGGGGTCAGTTCGCCATTGTCCAGCGAGGGCATGCGCTGGGCCAGGGTGACCCGGCGCACCTGCTGGAAGCGGTAGTCGACCAGCGGGTTGATCCGTGCGATCTCCGACGCGTAGAGCTCGTGCACCGTCAGGTCGGTGAGCGCCTCGTCCATCGACACGTGCCGTTTTTTGAGCCACAGTTCGAGTGTGGCGAAGTCGGGGTAGATCAGCGCGGCGACATAGTCCTTGCCCGCCCCCACCACCACCGCCTCGCTGATGTAGGGCGACTCGTTGACCAGCACCGTCTCGATGCGCGGCGGGTGGACCTTCTCGCCGGTGGTCAGCTTGAAGGTGCCGTCCTTGCGCCCCAGCAGGCGGAGGCCGTCGGGTGTGATCTCGCCCAGGTCGCCGGTTCGCAGCCAGCCGTCCTCGGTGAGCATGTGGGCCGTGGCTTCCTCGTCATGGAGGTAGCCGTCCATCACGTTGGGCCCCTTGGCCAGGATCTCGTTGTTGTGGTTGATGCGGATCTTCACGCCCGGCAGGGGGAAGCCGACGCAGCCCCGGCGCCAGGAGCGATCGGTGGTGCAGACCGTGACGCAGGGCGCGGCCTCGATCAGCCCCCAGCCCTCGAGGATCGGGATGCCGTGCTCGCGGTAGGCCGCTTCGACGTGGCCGGGCAGGGGCGCGCCGGCGGTGAAGGCGAGGCGCAGGCGGCCACCCCAGATGATCTCATCGGCGTCACTGCTCTCACCGCTCCTGGCCACCAGCATGTCGTGGACCCGCGGGATGCTGAAGAAGACGGTGGGCTCGAAGGCGTCCCAGTTCTTGATCAGCCGGTCGATGTCCTTGCCCCGGCCCTCGTCGAGACAGAGCTCGGCGCCGGTGTAGAGGCTCATGAAGCGCTCGAACAGCCCACCGAAGCTGTGGTGCCAGGGCAGGTAGTTGAGGAAGACGTCGTTCTCGTTCACGTCCCAGATCAGCGACATCGCCTTCTGCTGGGAGATGAGGTGGCGGTGGCCCAGCCGCACTCCCTTGGGCGCGCCGGTGGTGCCCGAGGTGAACATGATCACACAGAGATCGTCGGGGCGGACCGCGTCCACCCGGGAGATCAGTTCGTCCTCATCCGCACCCCCGTCACCGAGCAGGTCGGCGAAGTCCAGCGCCCCCCACTTGCGGCACTCGGAGTCGAAGTCCATGGCGAAGAAGGTGTCCACCCAGGGGTGTTTGCTTTTATCGATCTTGTCCAGCTGGTGCTTCCCGGAAACGATGGCGAAGCGGGGCTTGGCCCGGTTGAGCACGTAGGTCACCTGCTGCGGGGTGTGGTCGGCGAACACCGGCACGGTGACCGCGCCGATGATCATCGCCGCCAGCTCGGCCATGTACATCTCGGGCCGGTTCTCCGAGATCATGCCGATGCGGTCGCCCTTGCGAATGCCGAGGGAGATGTAATGGCGGGCGATGCGGTGCACCCGGTCGGTGAACTCGTTCCAGGTCAGCGACTGCGGCTGTTCGTCCTTGCAAAAGCGCAGGTAGACCTTGTCCCCCCAGCGCTCGGCGCGGTCGCGGAGCAGCACGCCGAAGGAGGGCTCGAAGTCGCCGAGGGGGATCGGGTTGCCGTGCTCCTCCCCCACCTTCTTGATCCCGATGCGCTCGTCGAGGCCCCAGGCCGTGGTCTGGCCGTAGGCCAGGCAGGAGTCGTTGAGCAGTTCCTTGGTCAGTTCGAACCGCTCGTCCGTGGACTTGCCGTCGATATCCACTTGCCGCCCCACGAGGTTCGAGGCGGCGAAGTAGACGAGGTTCATCGCCAGTTCCTTGATGTGCGAGCAGCCGGCGTGCCCACCCACCCGGCGCGCGATTTCGTTGACCACCCCGCGCTGGATGCGCAGGCCCACCAGCCGGTCGGCCAGCGGTTCGATCTCGCGGCAGACGGGGAAGGGCACCTGGCTCATCTGCAGCGTGCTGCGGGTGATCTGCTCGTCGGGCAGGTAGAGGGTCAGTTCGAGCTTGATCAGGTGGTGGCCGTCGAGCATGGTGCCCACCATCAGCAGGTAGTCCGACTCGTCCTCGTAGAGCTCGATGTTGAAGTTGCGTTGCCCGATGAGTTTCATCTTGCTGGTCCTCACGTTGCCCGCCCCTCCGGCGGATGACTGCTCTCGGTGGCGGATCGCCTTGGCCATCGATTCCTGAACCCTGCGCTTGAGGTCCTTGAACAGCGTTTCCTCTTCCTGCAGCCCGGCCTTGGCGGCGTAGGCGATCAGCGGCGTGAGGATCCACTCCTCGTTGGAGAAGAGGGAGATGCCGGTGAGCCCGGCGGAAAGTGCGTCACGGAAGGTCTTCAGTGAACTGGTGACATGCCCCTGGTGGGCGATGATCGTGGCCCGGTGGGTGGCCCAGATGTCGTCGTAGGTCGCCTCGGGCGGGTACGCCCCGGCCGCCTGGCCGGTGGAAAACACGGCGTGAGTGATGCGCTGGACGAATTCCTGTTTCGTCGGGTCCTTGCAGAGATCGCCCATGCGCAGGTCGATCAGCGAGCCGTCATCCTTGACGGTGTGGATCAATCCGCCGACGTTGAGCACGATGGAGATCATCGCCTTGTCGAACTCGACGCGGGTCCCCGGCACGCCCCTGGCGTGCTTGAACGGATAATCGTGGGTGGTGAGGATCGCCTCCACACGCTCGCGCTCCTCGTCGCCGCCGCCGGCGAAGACCACCGCCCCCTTGCGCTCGTGGACGTAGATCGTTTCGGCGCCACTGCCTCGCCGGCCGCCGGCCTGCAGCGAGACCCCGCGCACCACCCGGTCGAGCAGGGCCAGGCGCATCTCCTCGGTGACCGCGGGCAGGCGCTGCATGAGGATCGACTCGTGCAGCTGCTCCTGGTAGTCGGCCATCGTTTTTTCGCTGAGGATGCCGTTGGGCAGGATGAGCAGAATCGGCACCTCACGGCACACGTCCTCCACGCTTTTCAACCGCCCGCGCTCGCAGAGAATTTCGAGGAAGCGGGTCAGCTCGCCGGTGAAGAGGGCCAGCTGGTTCGGGTTGCAGCAGACGAGGAGCAACTCGGGCAGCCGGTCGAGCGCCTCGGCCTCGAGCAGGTTGGAGAAGATGCGATTGCGCAGGGCGATGGTACGGATCTGACCATGGTCGTCGAGTTGGAAACAGCCGGCGTCCTTCAGCGGCTGGGTGATACCGTCGCCGCCCATGCCGATGAAACACTCGGCGTTGCCGTGGACATAGAATGCGACCCCCAGCGCGCCGGGGGGGAAAACACCGAGTTCGCCCGTTTTCAGCATGCGTTGCGTCCCTTCACACCTTCTTCATCACAGGCCAGTCCAAGTTGCTCCCGAGCAACATCTGAAAGTAGGGACAGCCACTACTTTCCGTTCTCCTCGTTCCCCTCCGGGGAACTCCTCCCAAGGAATAAATGAATATGAATGGGACCTGACCCCATCTTTATTCATCTTTTTGTTCCTTCCACATACTTCCGCGGCCCCCGCGGTCGGGGGCTCGCGATGACAGAGGCGACGCGGCGCGTCATCTCCGTCACTCGTGCTTCCACTCCGGGGTCCGCTTCTCGAGGAAGGCGGCAATCCCCTCGTGGGCGTCGGCCAGTTTCATCAGCTCGTCGAGGTAGATCTGCTCCACACGTTCGAGGTGCTCGAGCATCCGTTCCCGTTCGGCGAGCACGGTGGTCTTCTTGGCCATGCGCACCACCGGGCGGGAGAGGGTGTCGATGTGGGTCAGGTACTCGTCCACTTTGGCGTCGAACGCTTCCACCGGGTAGACCTGGTTGACCAGGCCGATCTCCTTCGCCTCGGCTGCGCCGATGACGGCACCCAGGGCGTTGAGCTCGACGGCCTTTTTCACCCCCACCTGCTGGGGCAGGATGCAGGCGGCCACCGGCGGCAGCACGCCCACCTGCACCTCGGGCTGGCCGAACTTGGCCTTCTCCGAGGCGAGGACGATGTCGCAGAAACAGGCCAACTCGCAGCCGCCGCCCAGGGCGGCCCGGCCCACCGCGGCGATGGTCAACACGTCGGTGGCGGCCAGGCGGCGAAAGATGCCGTGGAAACGGTCGATCATCTCGCCGACCTTGTCGTCGGTGTGGTCGGCCACGTCGACCCCGGCGCAGAAGGCCTTGTGCCTGGCCTTGAAGACCAGGGCCGCCGGCAGGTCGTCGCCCTGCAGCACCTCGTCGAGCAGCGCGTTCAGCTCGGCCATCATCGGGTTGTGCAGCACGTTGAGCGGCTCGCGGTCGAGGGTGATCGTCGCCACCCCGCCGCTGCGCCCGTATTGCAGGAACTCGTAATCGCTCATCTTCAGGACTCCCGCTTGATGATCAGGGCCATGCTCACCCCGCCGCCGCCGCAGATGCCGGCAATGCCCATCTCCTTGTCGTTGCCCTTCAGCGCGTGGTAGAGCGTGACCACGATGCGGGCACCGCTGATGCCGGTGGGGTGGCCCAGGGCGATGGCGCCGCCGTGGACGTTGAGCTTCGACCGGTCCCAGCCGAGCACCGCCTCGTTGGCCAGCACCTGGATGGCGAAGGCCTCGTTGACCTCGATGAGGTCCATCTGGTCCAGGGTCATGCCGACAGTGTGCAGCGCCGCGGGAATGGCCACACCCGGCCCCTCGCCCATGGTCTGGGGGTCGCAGGCCACCTTGGAATATCCCACCAGGGAGAAGAGCGGGGTGGCGCCCAGCGCTTTCGCGTGCTCGCGGGAGGTGATCACCAGGCCGCAGGCGCCGTCGGACATGCCGCAGGCGTTGGCCGCGGTGACCGTGCCGTCCTTCTTGAACACCGGCTTCAGCCGGGCCATCTTCTCCAGGGTGGTGTCGCCGCGAATCGTCTCGTCCTTGTCGAAGACCACCTCGGGCTGCTTCCGTTTCGCCGGCACGGTCACCGGCACGATCTCGTTGTCGAACCAGCCGTTGGCCTGTGCCTTCGCCGCCTTCTGGTGGCTCTCCACGGCGTACTGGTCCTGGGCCTCGCGGGAGATGCCGTATTTCTCGACGAGGTTTTCGGCGGTGGCGCCCATGCCCACGCCGCAGAGCGGGTCGACACTGTCCACCCAGCCGTCCTCCAGCTTGCGGTCGCCCATCTTGAAGCCGTCCCATCTGACGTTCTTCATCAGGTAGGGGATGGTGCTCATGCTGTCGAAGCCGCCCACCAGCACGGCCTTGCTCTCACCGAGGCGGATGGCCTGGGCGGCCATGGCGATGGCCCGCATGCCCGAGGGGCAGGCCATGTTCAGCGTGATCACCGGCACCTCGGTGGGCACGCCGCCGCGCACCGCGGCGGTGCGAGCCGGGTTGGGCCCGTTGCCCGCCTGGCGGCAGGAGCCGAGGATCACGTCGTCCACGTCATCGGGCTGGATGCCGGCCCGTTCCCAGGCTGCCCGGACGGCCACCGCGCCCACGTCGTAGGAAGCGATGTCACGTATGGTCCCGCCGAAACGCCCCATGGGGGTGCGCACGGCGCTGATCGCTACGATGTCGGATAATTCCACTTGTTCTCTCCCCTAAATATATTGTCCGCCGTCCACCTGGAGCACCTGGCCCGTGACATGCCGTGCCGCCTCGCTGCAGAGGAAGGCCACAACCGTGGCCACCTCGCCGGGCTGACCCAGCCGGCCCAGAACGATCTCGGCCAGCGCCGCGTCGAGCACCTTTTGCGGCGCCTCGCGCATCATGTCGGTTTCGATGAGACCCGGGGCCACCGCATTGACATTGACGCTGGCCCGGCCCAGTTCGCGGGCCAGGGCCTTGGTGAAACCGATGATGCCGGCCTTGGAGGCCGAGTAGTTGGTCTGCCCGAATTTGCCCCTCAGCCCGTTGATCGAGGTGACGTTGATGATCTTGCCCGACTTCTGCTCGCGGAAGATCGGCACCGCGGCACGGGTGTAGTTGAAGTAGCCCTTGAGGTTGACCTCCAGCACCTTGTCCCACTGCTCCTCGGTCATCTTCCAGATCACGCCGTCCCAGTTGATGCCGGCATTGTTGACGAGGATGTCGAGACCGCCGAAGGCCTCCTGCACCGTGTCCACCATGCGTTGGGCGTCATCGAAACTGGAGACGTCGGCCTTCACCGCCAGCCCCTTGCGCCCCATGGCCTCCATGTCGGCCACCACCTGGTTGGCCTCGGTATCGTGCTTGCGGTAGTTGATGGCCACGTCGGCGCCCTCGCGGGCCAGCTCCTTGGCGATGGCGGTCCCGATGCCCAGGCTGCCGCCGGTGACGATTGCCTTCTTTCCTTCGAGAATCATGGTCTGTCCTGCCCGCTTGGGATGTGAGTCACACCACCCGCCAACCACGCCGGAAGCGGGACTCAGGGTTCGTTTCGTTTGTCGGTTGCCGCAAACAAAAAATGGGAAAGAATATGCGAACGGACGTTCGAACACGCAAATGACAAAAATTCAAGGATTTGTATTGCGGCCCATGGATTGGTCCGATTTCGCCTTATACCGGATTATCCCACAAAACACAGAAGAGTCAACCCTTAGCCTGGCCAAACTCTTGACAGTCCCGGCTTGAAGGTTCATAGTGAATGGCGTGACACGATCCGTCCCGGAGCCTGGAAACCATGAAATCCCCCAAAAAACACGAACAGTCGTTCGGCTCCGGGCCAAACGGGCCCCGGACAACTGACCTGCCTGCGACACGTCAATATTTTGACGAAAAACAGCGGAAGATTCTGCGAACGGCCACCGGCCTCATTGCCCGCGTGGGATACGAGAAAGCGTCGATGCGGGCCATGGCCCAGGCAGCCGGAGTGAGTCTGGCCGGATTGTATCACTACTTCGATTCGAAGGAGACGATGCTCTTCCTGATCCAGTTCCGCACCTTCACCTCCCTGCTGAGCACCCTGAGAGAAAACCTGCACGGGGTGGACGCCCCCGAAGACCAGCTCCGGATGCTGGTGCGGTCCCACGTCAGCTACTTCGCGAACAACATGGATTCGCTGAAGGTCTGTTCGCACGAGCTCGAGTCGCTGAGCGGCGAGTCCCACGAGGAGATCCGCCGCATACGCCACGACTACTACACGCTGACCCGCTCGGTGGTCGACAAGGTGATCGATGAGCAGGGCAACGGCACAACCCTTGACCGCTACGTGGCCACCATGTCGCTCTTCGGCATGCTCAACTGGCTCTACCGCTGGTACGATCCCCGGCGCGACCGCTCCCCGTCCCTGGTGGCCAACCAGCTGGCCGCACAGTTCCTCCACGGCCTCGCGCGTGGGAATGAGGAAAACGGCAGCGGATGATCGGGAATTCCTCCTCCACCGCCAGATCTGGAGCCGACCTGTGATTCTTGCCCCCTGCGGATATTCCGCTTGACAGCCATTTGGTCAAGCATTAATATCTATCATAATCGACATTCGTCGCGTCGGGTTCTTTTTCTACAACTGTTTCAAAACCGAAGTAATGGATCGGAGAGGCCGGACCTTCCCCCATGGACCGTCCACGGACGCACCTGTCGGGAATTCCTGACCTTCAGAAAGTCATTGGCGATTCTCTGCGACCTCCCCGGGGCACGTTATCGGTTCCATCGATGCCGCCCTTTCGGAGGCGCTGTTATCCGGCCGCGAAGGCCGGGTTGTCAACCATCATAATGAGCAGCGGCGGCGTGCCGTGAAGGAGGTGATGAAATCCATCGCTGCCACTGATGAAATCCAGGGTTTCTGCTATTGCCACCCATGTTCGAGTTTGGGCACCTTCTGGATTGAGGATTCAAAAAGGAGAACGTGATGAAGGCCAGATATTTTTTCATTCCCGTGATGATCATGCTGCTCTGCACCGGCGCCTGGGCGAGCGACCCCACGGCCCTGGCCTGTTCGCCCGGTGACACCAATACCTTTACCAACTTCGAGCCCGCGATGCAGACCGACGATGCCGGAGGCCCGCCCTACTATGTTCCCGCCCCCGGCTGGGACATTGACGGCCTCTGTGTCTCGAGCCAGTCGGGCTACCCGCAGCTCTACCATTACTGGGGCCAGTTTGACAGCTCCATCGTCCCCCCCGTCTCCACGCCTTCCCATGCCGGCTGCTGGTGGAGTGACGGGAACGGCGAACCGGTGGCGCCAAACGGCGAGGGGGACGAGTGGCTCATCTCGCCGTCGGTGGACTGCTCCACGGCCACCAACCTGAACATCGCGTTCTGGTCGGCCTACACCGTGGCCAGCTACGGCTCCGCGGCCACGGCGCACAACTACGTCCAGGTATCCACCGACGGCGGTTCCACCTGGACGGTCGTCGCCGACCTGTGCCAGGACGCCGCGTACGAATACGCCGGGACCGGCAACAACCCCATCTTCGGAACGGCGCCGAACGGCTGGAACGGTTACGAGGTCAGGGTCAATATCTCCCTCGCCGCCTACAATGGTCAGCCGGACGTGATGTTCGCCTTCAACTACGTCAGCACCGATGGCGCGGCGCCGCGGGGCATCTGGATGATCGATGACGTGGAGCTGCGTGACGGGCTCACGACCCTGCTCTCCGAGAACATGGACGGCACCTGGATCGAAGATCCGGACTACGTGGCCCTCGACGCCCCCAGTGACCTCACCTGCACCGAAAACGGCGCCAACGTCGACCTGACCTGGACGAACAACGACAGCTACGATGCCATCGACATCTACGCAGACGGCGCGCTGCTGGACACCGTTGCCGGCACGGCCACGTCCTATACCGTGCTCGATGAGGTCAAGGGCGGCCACTGCTACCTCGTCTGCGGCACGGCCGGCGACCTGACCGCCTGCACCGACCTCTGCTGCCTCGTCTTCGGCTACGATGATTACGACCTGCTCTGGGACTTCGAGGCCGATGACGGCGGGTTCGTCACCGAAGGCACCACCGGCTGGCAGTGGGGCGCCCCGACCTACGGCCCCTGCTATGACACGGCCGACGGCAATGTCTGGGCCACCAACCTCGACGGCGACTACGACAACGCCGCCTGCCACATC
>Ga0180429_10001006_pt1 | contig 24328 bp, 22 predicted proteins | sample SS_ome_FD_132428 | JGI IMG/M metagenome (GOLD analysis project Ga0180429, IMG submission 132428) | Hypersaline lake sediment archaeal communities from the Salton Sea, California, USA - SS_1_S_1 metaG | ecosystem: Environmental > Aquatic > Non-marine Saline and Alkaline > Hypersaline > Sediment ...
AACCAGCAGTCGAAGGTGCGCCGCCGGTAGCCGGTGCCAGACCTATGTCGTTGTGCGGTTTCCCTGCCCCCCATTTCCCGGCTCCTCACACCTTTCCCGCCGTCTCCATGAGAGTCTCCGAAAGCGTCGGATGGGGATGGATGCTGGCCGCGATGTCGTACGCCGTGGCGCCCATCTCGATCGCGAGCACCCCTTCGCTGATGAGGTCCCCGGCATTGTGGCCGACGATCCCCACTCCCATGAGGCGCTCCGTTTCGGGATCGACGACGAATTTGGTCAGGCCGTCGGTTCGGTCGAGGGTGTGGGCGCGCCCCGAGGCGCTCCATGGCGTTTTCGCAATCCTGACTTCGCGGCCCTCTTCCTTCGCCTGTTCCTCGGTCAGGCCGACCCACGCCAGTTCGGGGTCGGTGTAGACCACCGCCGGCACCAGGAGGGCGCCGTTCGGAAGGAGCCGCTCTCCGGCAACGGTCTCCACCGCGATGAGACCCTCCCGCGTCGCCTTGTGCGCCAGCATCGGCTCGCCCACCACATCGCCGATCGCGCAGATTGCCGGGTCTGCGCTCCGCTGCTGTTCGTCGACCTCGATGAACCCCTTTTCGTCGGTGCGGACTTTGGTGTTTTCGAGGCCAAGGTGGTCCGTATGCGGCCGGCGGCCGGCGGCCACCAGAACACGATCGTATTTCCCGGTGGATTGCTCTCCCTCTTTCGGTTTGATGGTGACCTCGATCTGCTTCCCGCTCGTCGCCATCCGCACCACCTCCGCGCCGGTCCGGATTTCCCGGAAAGCGGCTTCGGCCGCCTTCCGAACCGGACGCACGAGATCGGCATCCGCGCCGGTCAGGATCGATTCCAGCGCCTCCGCCACCACCACCTCGCTGCCGAGGCGGGCATAGACCGTGCCGAGTTCCATCCCGATGTAACCGCCCCCGATGACGAGGAGACGCTCGGGAACCTCCCCGAGGTGCAGCGCTTCCCGCGACGTCATCACCCGCGGATTGCCAAGGTCGAAGGCCTTCGGCACCAGAGCCTCCGAACCGACCGCGATGATGGCCTTCTCGAAGGCGAGATATCTCTGCCCTTCGCCGGTCTCGATGCGCAGCCGCTCCGAACTCTCGAAATACCCCCGCCCCCGCATCACCGTCACACCCTGTTGGCCGGCCACCTTGCGCGCCCCGTCCGCCAGCGCATCGACCACCGACTCCTTCCATTCCCGCAGCCGATCAAGGTTGATCCGCGGCGCATCAAACGAGATGCCGCGCCCTCCCGACTGCTTCGCCTCCTCGATGAGAGCCGTGGCGTGCAGGAAGGCCTTCGAGGGAATGCACCCGCGGTTCAGGCAAACCCCTCCCAGCCGGGCCCCGCAGTCCACCAGCATCGTCTCGACGCCCCGTCGCGCCGCCGCGAGAGCCGCGGCGTGCCCTCCCGGTCCGGCCCCCACCACCACCAACTCCGTCTCAATCGTTTTCATCGTCCAATTCGACCTCGGTCTCAGGGAACTCCTCCAGCCCCTTCCTCAATGCCGTCACGAAGCGCGCCGCCCGGGCCCCGTCGATGATGCGGTGATCATACGACAGGCAGAGTGGCAGCATCGTTTGGCCGGCCGTCCGGGCCCCGCCACGGAGCGCCGCCACCGGCCGCCCCCGCCCGACGCCGAGGATCGCCGCCTCCGGCGGATTGATGATCGGGGTGAAGTGCCCCCCGCCAATCCCGCCCTGGTTGCTGATCGTGAAGCTCGCCCCCTGCATCTCCTCGCTGGTGGTCTTGCGCTCGCGGGCCTTTTCGGCCAATTCCTCGAGTTCCCTCGCAATCTCGATCAGGGACTTCGTGTCCGCATCCCGCAGGACCGGAACAAGCAAGCCATCCTCAGTCGCTACCGCCGTGCCGATGTGGACGTACTGCTTCAGCACCAACTCATTCCGCGCCTCGTCGAGGCTGGCGTTCAACTCCGGAAATTCCTTCAGGGCTTTCGCCACCACCACGATCAGGAATCCCGTCAGCGTCAGACGCGCGCCATGCTCCTCATAGCGATCGGCATGCCTTTTGTTCAGGGTCAGCAAGTCCGTGATGTCCGCGTCCTCGAACTGCGTCACGTGCGGAATGCGGCGCCAGGAATCCGCCAGCCGGCGGCTGATCGTCTTGCGCATCGACGACAGCGGCCTCCGTTCAATTTCGCCCCACTTCTCGAAATCGACCTTCTCCCCGGACGCCGGTCCTTCCTCCTTTCCTTCCTTCCCGCCGGCCGCAGCCCGTTCGAGGTTCCTGATGTGAGAGCGAAGATCATCAAGGGCGATGCGCCCGCCCCGGCCCGTCCCGCGCACGCGGCGCAGGTCAAGATCCAACTGGCGCGCGATCCGTCGCACCGTCGGCGAGGCCGCCACTTCGCCCCGCTTGTCGGACGATTCGGCCTCTCCCTGCGGTTCCTCGCGTTCCGAATCCTGCTCCTCCCGCTCCTTGCGCCGGTCCTTCCCGTCACCCCTCTCATCATCTTTCTCCTTCTCTTTCTCATCCTTCTCCCCGTTTCCATTTTCCGCCTTCCGGTCTTCATCGCTCCCGCCGGTTTCTTCCTCCCTGATGCGCACCAACACGTCGCCGACCGAGACCTCCTGCCCCTCGCTTACCACGATTTCGCTGATCCTGCCTCCGCGCGGCGCCGGAATCGGCGCCACCGCCTTCTCGTTCTCCAGTTCGATCAACGGGTCGTCCTTGGCCACGGTGTCACCCTCCGCCACGAGGATCTTGACCACCGTCCCGGAGTCGGCGCCTTCCCCCAATTGGGGCAGCTTGATGTCCCTGCTCGTGCTCATGAATTCCGATAGATCTCCGGACCACGCTTTTCCGGATCGTAGTCGAGTTCCTCCATCGCGTCGGCCACCACCCCGTCTCCGATCTTCCCTTCCCGTCTCAATGCCCCAAGGGCCGCCAGCGCGATCGACTCCGCATCCACCTCGAAGAACCTCCGGAGGCCCTCCCGCGTGTCGCTGCGGCCGAACCCGTCCGTCCCGAGGGTGACCATCCTGCCCGCCACCCACGGCGCGATCTGGTCGGGCACCGCCTTCATCCAGTCCGAGGCCGCCACGATCGGCCCGTCGATGCCGTCCAGCACCTCTTCCAGATAGGAGCGTTGCGGTTCGCCTTCGGGGTGCAGCCGGTTCCATCGGCCCGCTGCGAGGGCGTCCCTGCGCAATTCGCCGTAGCTGGTGGCGCTCCAGACACAGGCCGGCACGTCGAAACGATCATCGAGAATCTCCCGCGCCCGCAGGACCTCTCGCAGGATCGTGCCGCTCCCGAAGAGATGCACCGCCGATGCGCGGTCATTCTCCGCGTCCCGCAGCCTGTAGAGACCCCGGAGGATCCCCTTCTCCACCCCTTCCGGCATGGCCGGCATTTGGTAATTCTCGTTTTGCAGCGTGAGGTAGTAGAGGCGCCCGCGGTCCGTTTCCTGCATGCGTCGCAGGCCTTCGCGCACGATGACGGCGATTTCGTAGGCGTAGGCCGGGTCGTAGGAGATGATTCCGGGGTGCGTGCTCGCGAGGAGCTGGCTGTGTCCGTCCTGGTGTTGCAGCCCTTCCCCGTTCAGGGTGGTCCGTCCCGCCGTCGCGCCCAGCAGAAACCCCTTCGCCATGATGTCTCCCGCCGCCCAAATCAGGTCGCCGATCCGCTGAAACCCGAACATCGAGTAGAAGATGAAGAACGGAAACATCGCCCTCCCATGGTTCGCCTCGTTCGTCCCGGCCGCGATGAACGACGACATCGATCCCGCCTCCGTGATGCCCTCCTCGAGGATCTGCCCGTCCTCCGCCTCGCGGTAGTAGAGCAGGTTCTCCCGGTCCACCGGCTCATAGCGCTGCCCACCCGCGGCATAAATGCCGTGCTGCCGGAAGAGCGAATCCATCCCGAAGGTCCGCGCCTCGTCCGGAATGATCGGGACCACCCGGGGGCCGATCGACTCGTCCCGCATCAACATCGCCAGCAGCCGCACAAACGCCATCGTCGTGGATGCCGCCGAATCCGATCCGCCGAAGAACCCCCCATAGCGATCCCGGCCCGGCAGGTCGACTCCCTCGACGGTCACTCGCCGCGCCGGCAGAAATCCCCCGAGTTGCTCTCGCCGGTCCAGCAGGTACTTCATCTCGTCGCTCCGGGCCGCGGGCCGGTAGAACGGCGCTTCCACCACCTCCTCGTCGCTGATCGGGATCTCGAACCGGTCCCGGAACTCACGCAGCTCTTTTTCGTTCAATTTTTTCTGCTGGTGGGTCACATTGCGTCCTTCGCCCGCTTCACCCAGTCCGTATCCCTTGACGGTCTTGGCAATGACGACGGTGGGCTTCCCTTCGTGCCGCAACGCAGCATGGTATGCGGCATACACTTTCAACGGGTCGTGGCCCCCGCGGCGCAGCTTGTGGATCTGCGCGTCGGTCAGGTGCGCCACCAGTTCGGTGAGTTCCGGCGACGTCCCGAAGAAGTGCTTGCGCGTGAAACTCCCCGGTTCGACCGAATACTTCTGATAGTCGCCGTCAACCGCTTCCTCCATCCGCGCCACCAGCGCACTGCGGTGTTCGGAGGCCAGCAACTCATCCCAGTCGCTCCCCCAAATCACCTTGATCACGTTCCAGCCCGCCCCGCGAAAGGTGGACTCGAGTTCCTGGATGATCTTGCCGTTTCCGCGGACCGGGCCGTCGAGCCGCTGCAGGTTGCAGTTCACCACCCAGATGAGCCGGTCCAGTTTCTCCCGGCCCGCAAGGTCCAGTCCGGCCCGCGTTTCCGGCTCGTCCATTTCCCCGTCCCCCACGAAACACCACACCCGCGGTTCCTCGCTCCACTCCCCAAGACCGCGCGCCGCAAGGTAACGATGGAACCGCGACTGATAGATCGACATCACCGGACCCAGACCCATCGAAACCGTCGGGAACTGCCAGAACTCCGGCATCAGATACGGGTGCGGATAGGACGGCAGGCCGCCCCCCTCCGCCAGTTCCTGCCGGAAATTGTGCAGCCGGCCCGCCCCGAGACGCCCTTCGAGGTACGCCCGGGCGTAGACGCTCGGCGAGGCGTGCCCCTGGAAATACACCATGTCCGCCGGCGCCTCGCCATCCGGTCCCCGGAAGAAATGGTTGAAGCCCGCCTCGCAAAGCGTGGCGATCGACGCCCCGGTCGAGATGTGGCCGCCGATGCCGGCATGCCGCCGGTTGGCCTTCACCACCATCGCCATCGCGTTCCAGCGCACGTAGCTCTTGATGCGGCGCTCGATGGCGCGGTCGCCCGGATAGTCCGGCTCGTCCTCGACGGGGATCGTGTTCACATAGGGCGTGTTGAGCATCTCCGGCGCCGTCACCCCGGCGGCCCGGAGCCGCGCGGCCAAGGTCTCCATGAATTCCATGACGTCCGGCGCCGGCTCTTCCGCGAGGATCCCGTGCGCCAGCGTTCCAAGCGCCCCGAGGGTTTCCATCTTTCTGCCGCTCATGATTGTCCGCCACCAGTTTCCATGCGCACCCGGCGCCTCGCCCCCGGGGCTCGATCCGTTGCCGTCATTCCCCGACCTTCGATGTTCGGTCGTCGATGTTCGCCGGGGGCTTCGCTCCTCCGGCCTTCTCGACAACGGTGTCCGGGCCTCATGCCTGGAACGGGAGCAAGGGACGTGCCATGACTCGCCAACGAACCCCCGCCCCCGGCATGCCGGGGCGGGATCCCCGCCTCGCCACCGTCCGGCCGCCTTCTCTTCGTGCAAATTGCGCCCAAATGCCGCCGCCCACATTGCAACTTAACCGGCCCAAAGGCTGTGGAGTGCGCCGGCAGTGCCCCGCAGGAACGGCGACGGCGCTTTCGGGGAGCCGGCGGAGCGCCATCCGCCGGAGCGGGGTCGCCAGGCTTCGCCCCGCGGGCTGCGGACGGGCATGCTGCCGCGCCTGCCACCGCATCTCCGCACATGGGCGCCCCTCTGGCATGTGAACTGCACGGATATCTTCCCTCCATGCCTCACAACCTGACGCAGAAGCTCATCCGCGATCACCTCGTCGAGGGAGAAATGACGCCCGGCCGGGAAATCGCGCTCCGGATCGACCAGACCCTCACCCAGGACGCCACCGGCACGCTTGTCATGCTGCAACTCGAGGCGATGGGCCTGGCGCGGGTCCGCACCGAACTCTCCGCGCAGTATGTCGATCACAATCTGCTCCAGGAGGACCACAAGAATGCCGACGATCACCTCTTCCTGCACAGCGCCTGCCGGAAGTACGGCGTTTACTATAGCCCGGCGGGGAACGGGGTGAGCCACCCGGTGCACATGGAACGCTTCGGCGTCCCCGGCCAGACGCTGGCCGGCTCCGACAGTCACACCCCCGCGGCGGGCGCCCTCGGCATGCTGGCCTTCGGGGCCGGAGGCATCGAAGTGGCCCTCGTCATGGCCGGCGAACCGCTCCGCCTCGCCATGCCCGAGGTCTGGGGAGTCCGGCTCACCGGCCGCCTTCCCGACTGGGTGAGCGCCAAGGACGTCATCCTCGAAATGCTCCGCCGGCACGACGTCGACGGCGGCCTCGGGCGCGTCGTCGAATACTACGGACCCGGATTGGACTCGCTCACCGCCATGGACCGCCACGTCATCGCCAACATGGGAACCGAACTCGGCGCCACCTCGACCGTCTTTCCCGCCGACGAGGCGGTGCGCGCCTTCCTCCGCCAACAAGGCCGCGAAGACGACTTCCGCGAACTCCTGCCCGACGACGGCGCCGCCTACGACCACCACGAGGAGATCGATCTCTCGACACTCGAACCGCTCATCGCCTGCCCGTCGAGCCCCGGCAATGTCGTCCCGGTGCGGGAGGCCGCCGGACGGAGAATCTTCCAGGCATACATCGGGTCCTCCGCCAACCCCGGACTGCGCGACTTCGCCGTGCCCGCCCTGATGGTCGACGGACGCGAGGTCCACGACGGCGTCTCCTTCGACGTCAATCCCACCTCCCGCCAATCGCTCGAATTCCTCACCGGGCACGGATTCCTTGGCAAGCTGATCCGAGCCGGAGCCCGCATCCACCAGGCCGGCTGCAACGGCTGCATCGGCATGGGTCAGGCCCCCGCCACCGGACGCATCAGCCTCCGCACCGTCCCGCGCAACTTCCCCGGCCGTTCCGGGACCCGCGAGGACAAGGTCTACCTCTGTAGTCCCGAAACCGCCTCCGCCTCCGCCCTCCGCGGCGTCATCACCGACCCTCGCGACCTCGATTTCGATTGCCCTCGCTTCACGGAACCGGAGTCGGTCCGCGTCAACTCCCGCATGATCGTGGCGCCGCCGGAGGAAGGCGCCGGGGAGGTCGAGCTCATCAAGGGGCCGAACATCGCCTCGCTCCCGGACCTCGAGCCGATTCCGGACCCCTTCGAGGGACCCGTTCTCCTCAAGGCCGGCGACGACCTCTCGACCGACGAGATCCTCCCCGCCGGGGCCCGCGTCCTCCCGTTCCGCAGCAACATCCCGAAGATCGCGGAGTTCGCCTTCGAGGAAGTCGACCCCGAATTCGCCCGCCGCGCCCGCGGGGCCGGCGGCGACGGGTTCTTCATCGTCGGCGGAGAAAACTACGGGCAGGGATCGAGCCGCGAACACGCCGCGCTCGCCCCGCGCCACCTCGGCCTCCGCGTGGTCCTCGCCAAAAGCTTCGCCCGCATCCACCGCCAGAACCTCCTCAACTACGGCGTCCTCCCCCTCACCTTCCACGACCCCGACGCCTGCGACTCCATCGACCGGGGCGACACGCTCCGCCTCGAAAACCTCCGCCAATCCATCGAGAACGGCGCGGACTTCACCGTCGTCAACAAGTCGAAGAACCTCAACATCCCCGCCTCCTGCCCCCTCAGTCCCCGCCAGCGGAAGATCGTCCTCGCCGGCAGCGTCCTCGCCCTCCCCCGCCCCGCCTGAGCAAGCGAACTTCCTTGGCCGGCGGGGGGGGCACAGGAAGACACGAAGGGATTTGAAACAAGGCGTGGCGGATCCCGTCGCGCCCCTGCCAACACAACCACCCGCACGCCGGGAACCCGGCTGCACACGAGCAAATCCCCTGTCGACAGGACAACCAACCTCTGACTAAACGAGCCCATGTGTGAATTCATCCCAGTGGCGAAGAAAGCCGAAATCGGGACAGGCGCCGCCAAACGCGTCGAAGTGCAAGGCCGCAAGATCGCTCTCTGCAATCTGGACGGCGAGATCCATGCCGTCGACGACACCTGCACGCACGAGGAAGCCTCCCTGAGCGCAGGAGAGATCGTGGGCGACGAAATCGAATGCCCCCTGCACGGCGCCTGCTTCAACATCCGCACCGGCGAGGCCGCCTGCCTCCCCGCCATCGAAAATCTCCAAACCTATCCGGTGCAAATCGACGGCGACGACGTCCTGGTCCGCCTTTAGTCCTCAAAAATGCGCCTTGAGAAGGCGCAAAAGCACAGAAAGGCTCGAAAGCCTGGAATTATTGGGGTTTGATAGATGTGAATCAAACAAAACCAACCGTGAGACCCCAAACCGGACCTGTTGGCCTAACAACCTCGCAATGCGCTTGTTTTAGGTCCAGCGAGGCAAGCCTCGGACCAAGATGCAGGATTCAAGATGCAGGGCACACGGGACTGCATCCTGAATCTTGCACCCTGCATCAGGCAGGGCAACCTTGCTGCCGGAAAACTTGACTCACTTGTGACGACTTCTGGATTTCAAGGACTCTAGTGGTTCGTCAAGATCGAGATGATGGGCAGGCGGGCCGGAGGATGGAGGGCTGGCAAGGCGGCGAAGCGGAGTGAATCCGTAGATTCTCGATGCTCCGCCAACGCAACCAGCGCTTCATCCCACCAGCGAATATCCGTCAGATCAATCTTGACGGACCTCGAGCAAGCGACGCAATAAGGGGACAAACCATTGCGACGGCGAAGGGACTGGCGTGCTGTCGCCCCTGCCGGTCGCGCGTGGGGTCGGTCCCCTGTCGTCACGCCCGGGGGATCCTCGACCGGCCCTTCCGCCGTGCAGATTGTAAGACAACATGCAAGCGTTGCCCGCGATGAAGTCGACCACCCTGACGATCCGTCTGCAGGAGGGGCAGCGGCAGGCCCTCCGACGCGCCGCGAGGACCCTCAAGAAGACCGAATCGGAATACATTCGCGAATTGCTGGCACGCGACCTTGCATCCGCCCCCTTCCGCGAACGCGTGGGAGATCTCGCCGGATCACTTGACTCGGGCCGCCTCCGCGACGGGGACAAGGACGCGTTCCGCGAGGCCGTCCGAAGAAACAACCGGCGTCCCGCCTGATCGGGAATGAGCGCAAACCTGGCCCTGCTGGATACCGGCCCCGTCGTCGCATATCTCGACGCGTCCGATCCCGGCCACGAATGGACCTGTTCCCGCTGGGCGGACCTTCGGGGCCGGTTCGTCACCACCGGCGCGGTTCTCACCGAGGCCTTTCGCCTTACCCTCCAGGATCGAATCGGAGAATAGGGAGCAGCACAAACCGCTCCCGCGGCATCGCCGCAGCCTCCCGCGACCACCCGTCTTGTCAATTCAATTTCCCACGCTTTAATGTGTCCGGGTCGTCGTGCTCTCTGCCCAGCAGAAAGCCCTGGATACCGGGAGGGGGCGCAGACCCCGCACAAGGAATTCGTCCCGCGACGCCAAGACGGGCGACCTCGACGTACGCGCCCGCAGTACGAGCATGCCTCCCCGTCCCCAGTCCGAAGCTGCGCCTCTCGCCGATTTCAAGTTCCGGAGAAGAGACGCACGCTTGTCATCGCGGCAACCACTACTGAAGCACCATGAGGCCGGTGTCGCCCAAAAGGTTCCCGAGGCCCCTTCGATCCCACTGACTCAGCCCGACGATGGACACTTCCTCAGAAACGACTCCGGAGTCGCCTCCGGGCGAGGGCTACCTGAGCTTTGTCGGCTACCTCCAGATCGTGGCGGGTGTCCTCACGATGCTCTTCTCCTTGTTCGGCATGGCGCTGGCCTTCGCGGCGGACGAGGGAAGCTGGCTCAACCCCGCCGCCGTCTACGACGCCTATGAGGGGACGGCGGAAGGCGTGGTGCTCCTGAAACTGACCGCCACCTACGTCGCGGTGCAGCTCGTGCTGGGCTGGGCCTTCGGGCTGCTCCTCATCGTGGCAGGCGCCTTCTGCCTCAAGCCGCGCGCCAAGAGGTTCGTGGCCGCGGCCGCCATCATCAACCTCGTCAATTTCCCGCACGGCACCACGGTCGGGATCCTCGTCCTCCACGGCCTGGGCCGGCCCGGGGTGGTGCAGGCCTTTCGCTGATACCGGCAGGCGCGTCCGAGCGGCGGGCGCGAGCCCCCCGGGCATTCCGGACTGCGCCGGCAGCACGCCACGGCGCAGCGGAGCGAAGCCGGAAGTCCCGCGAGGGACGGCGACGGCGCTTTGGCAGGAGACGGGCCGCGCTTCGCCAGAGCGGTGTCGCGCTGCGCTTGCCACCGCACTCCGGGAGGGGCTGCCCGGCCTACAATGCCTCCTCCATGGCTCGGCCTTCCCCGGGGATCGCCTGGTGCAGGGTGAGCTGCGTGAACGGGATCACCCAGCCGTGCTCGTTGCAGGCGCGGACCGCGCTCCGCTGCAGCGCCCGGCTGAGCACCTCGTATTTCGCGGCGACGCATCCGTCGAAGTCCGCGATGATCTCGAGGTCCAGCGAGGAGGGGCCGGCCTCCTTGAATTCGACCTTCAAGCTGTGGAGGTCGTCGCGTTCGATGAGCTTCATCAGCTCCCGCATGATCCGCTCCCAGAGCTTGTCGGGGATGGCGTCGGTGATCCCGGCCTGGTGGCGGTAGTCGACGCCGAAGATCGACTTGAGCCGGAAACCCGCCGAGATGTTGTCCGGGCTCAGGGTGAGGAACTCGGCGGTCTGATACGTCTTCCGGCTGCCGCCGAGGAGGACGAGCTGCACCATCTCCGGGGTCTGCAGCAGAACCCTTCCGCGGGTGCCGTCGCTCAGGATCACCCAGTCGCCCTGCTCGCAGGGGAACCAGAGTTCGTCCTTGTGGAGTGGCCGGGTAAGGAAGTCGCCGAGTTTTCGCAGCGGGAGGCGCATGCGCCCGCCGGTCAGCGAGGGGTTCTCGAGCGTCGTGTAGAACGAGAGCGAGCTGACCCTCCACGGCACCCCGGCATGGACCATGCGCTCGCCCTCCCGGACCTCCCCAAGGTTCAACAGGAGACGGGCCTGCTCGTAGAACCGCGGAATGCCGCTCCGCGCCGCCAGAATCAGGCCGATCAGCAGCACGATCGCAACACCCATCAGCACCCAGTCCCCGGTCGAATACAATACCAGAAGCGCCGCCATCAGCGCCCCGACGAACGTCCCGGCATAGTAGATCACGTCCCCGAGGCGGGTGTAGAACGTCTTCCGCCCCCGACGATGAAAGGGACTGAAACGATGCACATACCCGTGCAGATACCTCAATCCAAGGAAAACCAGAATGAAGGCGCCGAGCGACAGAATGAGGTTCTTTCCCCGCGTCCGGAAAAAGCGCGCCAAGGCGTCCGCCGCCGCCTCGAAAAACGACTTGCGATCCTTCAGCCGCTCCTCGAGCCGGTACTGCGTGACCCGGATGCGGTTCTCGGTCTGCCTTTGCCGCTCCGCCCATTGATTCCCGGTGTCAAGAAGTGCGGCGCGCACCGTCTCGTCCTTCGTGGCGGCGAGGAGCATTTTCAGGTTCAGGAGAGCCTTCTCGATCATGGCTTCCCGCGCGCGGTATGCCTCGAGGGCGCGGCGCAGTTCCTCGATCTCGCGCGGCTTCTCGGTGAGACCCCTCAACTCCGCGGCGATCGGACCGAGGAGCTGGTCAAGCTCCGCCTTCAGGTCGAAGGCCGCCGCTCCCTCCGCCGAGAGTTCCTCCCACTCGATTCCGGTGGCGACGGACTGGAAGTCCCGGCGCAGGGCCGCCAGCCTCTGGTCGAGTTCCCGGAGTTCGTCGAGGAGGCGGGCTTTCTCATCGGGGGTCGCGGTGCTCGCAAGGAGGCTCTTCTTTTGATCGATCTGCCGTTGCACGCTCTCGATCGACAGCAGGATCGACCGCAGGGTTGCCACCGCCGGCGGCTCGCGCCCGGCATCACCGGGCGGCGGGTCACCGGTCGAGGCGGTTGCGGTTGCGGTCCGCTCCTGCGCCTCGAGCGGACCCGGGACGGCGGGCCCGAATACGGCGAGCGCCGTAAAAACCATGAGCACAGCCAATCCGCCCGGCGATCTCATCCCTCCACCACCACGGTCTTGATGTTCATGAACTCGCGGATGCCCTCTTCCGAGAGTTCGCGTCCGTATCCGCTCTCCTTGATTCCGCCGAAGGGCAGGCGGGGATCGGATGCCACAAGGCCGTTCACGACGCAGGTTCCGGCCTCCAGTTCCTCGCGCGCGATGCGCTCCCCTTCCTCGCGGTCCAGCGTGAAGACCGCGGCCCCGAGGCCGAAGCTGGTATCGTTCGCGATCCGGATCGCGTCATCACGGCCGGTGGCGGGAACGATGGCGGCCACCGGCCCGAAGAGTTCCTCGTCGCAGGCCGGCATGCCCGGCCGCACCCCGGTCAGGACGGTCGGCTCGTAGTAAGCTCCCCGCCGAGCCCACTTTCCCCGCTCCTCGGCCTTGGCGAGGGGAAGGTTGCCCCCCAGCAGGACCTTGGCGCCCTTCCCGACGCTCTCCCTGACCTGGCGGTGGAGTTCGTCGCGCAGATCGAACCGCGCCATCGGACCGAGTTCGGTGCGCTCGTCGAGCGGCTCGCCCATCACGACCTTTCCCATTTCGCGCACCATGAGTTCCTCGAACCGATCACGGATCGACTCCACCACCACGAACCGTTTGGCCGCGATGCAGCTTTGTCCCCCGTTGATCAACCGGCTCTTCGCGCAAGTGACGGCCGCGACCTCGGGATCGGCATCTTCGAGAATGACATAAGCGTCGCTCCCGCCCAACTCAAGGACGCTCTTCCTGAGGGCGCGCCCCGCGGCGGCGGCAACGCTCCTTCCGGAGTCGGTGCCGCCAGTGAGAGTCACCCCGTTGACCTGCGGATCCCCAACCACGCGCTCGACCGCGCTGCCCGGAATCAGCAGCACCTGGAAAACGTGCGGGGGCGTCCCCGCCGCAAGGAAGATCTTCTCGATCGACACCGCGCAGTGCGGAACGTTCGAGGCGTGCTTCAGAAGTGCCACATTGCCCGCCATCAGGTTCGGCGCCGCAAATCGGAACACCTGCCACAACGGGAAGTTCCATGGCATGACCGCAAGGATCACCCCCAGCGGCTGGTAGGTCACGTAGCTCCGTCCCTTGCCGGTCTCGATCTCGCGGTCCGCCAAGTGGCGCCCGCCATGCTCGGCGTAGTAGCGGCAGACCAAGGCGCACTTGTCGACCTCCGCCCGGCCCTGCGTGATCGGCTTGCCCATCTCACGGGCCATCGTTTCCGCCAGTTCGGTGCGGAGTTCTCCCAAAACCAACGCCACCTTGCTCAAAAGTCCGGCCCGCTCGGACAAGGGCGTTCTCCTCCACTCCGGGAAGCGCTTCGCCGCCTGCGAGATCTTGCGGGCGATCGCGTCGTCGTCGTCGACCGTCCCTTCAAACTCGAACTCTCCGGTGGCCGGGTTGATTGTCTTGATCTTTTCGCTCATCGCTCCGGTTCTTCAGCGCACTTTCAGTGCCAATAGCGGCATCGGGGCCCTCAGGGCCGCTTCCGCGTGAGAGATCTCGATCCCGGAGCGCCCCCGAGGACGGGCTTGCGGAGGCACACAAAGCAATTTGCAGCGTCCCGCCCGGTGCCCGGTTGTATTCTGCACGATGGGCGCCGGCTCCGGCGCCGGCGACCCGGGGCGCGGAGCGAACGGCCTCCCCCGCCCGCCACATGGCACGCGATCCGCTCTGACGACCCCGAAAACCCCGGACGGGAAGAATTCTCAATGCCGCAATCCTTATCCCACAACCAGGCCGGACCGGCCGCGAAAGATCACATCGCTTCGGGCGACGATGGAGGCCGCCTCACTCCCGGTTTTCGCGATGCCATCTCGGGGGACACACCCGAGGCCGGCTTCGCTGCCGCCGCGGAGCTTCTCGTCGCGGATGCCGTGAAGGCCCGCGCCACCGACATCCATCTCGACCCCCGGAAGGACACAATGGCGGTTCGCCTGCGAATCGACGGGGTTCTCTACGACGCGCTCGACCTTCCCAAGCCGCGCGGTCTTCACGTCCTGCGCCACCTCCAGGTGAGTGCCGGTATCGACGCCGCCACCAAGCCGGACGTTCACGACGGTCACGCCGCCGTGTCCCTCGGTGATCGAAAGGTGAACCTGCGGGTCGCATCCATCCCCTCGGTGCTGGGAGACAAGCTGTCGATCCGCGTCCTCGATCCCGGACGGACGCCCTTTCGACTGGAGGAACTCGGCCTCGACCGCGCCGGCGAGGAGCAGCTCCGGACATGGGTGAGACAAGCGGTCGGCATGCTCCTCGTGACCGGCCCCACCGGCTCCGGCAAGACCACCACCCTCTACGCGCTGCTCAACGAACTCGCGCGTGAGAACCGCAACATCATCACCCTCGAGGACCCGGTGGAACTCACCCTCGGTTCCATCAACCAGGTCCAGATCGACCAGTCCAACTCGCCCTCCAACATCTCCTTCGCCGGCGGACTGACCCGCGTCCTCCGGCACGACCCGGACGTCATCGCAGTCGGCGAAGTCCGCGACGCCGAAACGGCTGAAATCGCGATCGACGCCGCCCTCAGCGGACACATCCTGCTCAGCTCCCTCAACGCGCGCGACGCGGCCGGCGCCGTCTCCCTCCTCCGCAATCTCGGCGTGAAGGACTACCAGATCGTGGCGGCGCTCAGGGTCCTCATCAGCCAGCGCACCTTCCGGCTCCTCTGCGACTCGTGCCGGAGCAACCGGCCACCGAGCGGGGCGGAGCGGGCATGGATCGAGGAGAATCACCTCGAGACGCCGGATCGGGTCTTCGATGCTCCGGGATGCGACCGCTGTCTCGGCACGGGTTACCGCGGCCTCACCGCCGCCTTCGAACTCTGGAACATCGACGAGAACGGCCACGACCTCCTCCTCGATCACGCCGACGAGAAATCCCTCCGGGCGCACCTTCGCGAAATCGGGGTGCGCTCGATTCGGGACAACGCCCTCGCGAAGGCCCGCGCCGGCAAGGTGTCGCTGGCCGACGTCGCCTGTCTGCGCTAAACTCCATGGAACCCATCCGTCGATGACTCCCGGCCATCCAGACCTCGCGGAAACGGACGCCCTCGTGGTGGTGGACGTCCAGCGCGACTTCTGTGAAGGCGGGGCGCTCGCGGTCGACGGCGCGAACGCCATCATTCCGGTCCTGAATCGCTGGATACAGGCCGCGCAGACCAGCGGCGCGACCGTTGCATACTCGCGCGATTGGCATCCGCCGGATCACGTGAGTTTTGCCGAACACGGCGGACCGTGGCCCGAACACTGTGTCCGCGAAACCCCGGGAGCCTCCTTCCACCCGGATCTCATCATCGCCGACGGGGCGATCATCGTCTCGAAAGGCGAAGCACCCGGCCACGACGACTACTCCGCCTTCCAGGGGACCTCCCTTGCGCCGCTATTGCGCGACCGGGGCGTGCGAAGGCTCCGGGTGGGCGGCCTCGCCCTCGACGTGTGCGTCCGCGCCACCGTCCTCGACGGCCTGAAGGCGGGATTCGAAGTCCGCCTCATCCCGGATGCCACCCGCGCCGTCGATCTTGAAACGGGCGACGGCAGCCGCGCCCTCAACGAGATGCGCGCCGCCGGCGCGATCGTCGCCCCCGACAACCCGCCTCCATGAACTCCGACCATGTGACGCCGCCAATGCACCCGCCCATGGGACTCTTCACCGACTACTACGAGCTGACCATGGCGCAGGCCTACCACCACGAGAACATGAACGACACCGCGGTGTTCGAACTCTTCTTCCGGGAGATGCCCCGCGAGCGAAACTACATCGTGGCCGCCGGCCTGGAGGACGTGCTCCGGTTCCTCGAATCATGGCGGATCGACGACGAGGAGATCGACTTCCTGCGGGATCAGGCTCACTTCTCCCCGGAGTTTCTCGGGCATCTCGGCGCGATGCGCTTCACCGGAAACGTGTATGCCATGCCCGAGGGGACGCCGGCTCTTCCCCGCGAGCCATTGATCCAGGTCGAAGCGCCCATCCAGGAAGCGCAGTTGCTCGAAACCTTCATCCTCAACCAGGTGCATTTCCAGAGCGTGGTGGCGAGCAAGGCGGCGCGGGTGACCGCCGCGGCGGATGGCCGGACCGTGGTCGACTTCGGCTCGCGCCGCGCGCACGGCATCGACGGCGCCATGAAGGCCGCCCGGGCCTCCTATCTCGCAGGCGCCGCCGGCACCTCCAACGCCGCCGCCGGCATGGCCTTCGGGATCCCCCTGTTCGGGACCATGGCTCACAGCTACGTCGAGGCTCATGACCGCGAGGAGTGCGCCTTCCGGGAGTTCGCCGCACTCTATCCCGATTCGACGCTTCTGGTCGACACCTACGACACCCTCGAGGGCGTCCGCAGCGTCATCAACCTGCGCCGCCGGCACGGGGAGGCATTCTCCTTCCGCGCCATCCGGCTCGATTCCGGCAACCTCGGCGCCCTCGCCTGCGAGTCGCGGAGCCTCCTCGATGCGGCAGGCCTCAACGACGTCAGGATCTTCGTCTCCGGCGGCCTCGACGAACACCGCATCGCCGAATTGCTCTCCCAGAAGGCCCCCGTCGACGGATTCGGCGTCGGCACCAGCCTCGTCGTCAGCGACGACGCCCCGAGCCTCGACATGGCCTACAAGATCACATCCTATGCCGGCAAGCCGCGCCTCAAGCTCTCCGAGGACAAGGCCACCCTGCCCGGCCGCAAACAGGTCTTCCGCTCCCGCAAAGACGGGCGCATGACCGGCGACGAGATCGGCCTGCACGATGAGCCTCCCCGCCAACGCCTCCCGCTGCTCGTCAAGGTCATGGAGAACGGCCGACGCACCATGCCCGCCACCACCCTTGATCAAGCCCGCCATCACGCCCGAAACGAAATCGCGTCCCTGCCCGATGCGATGCGCTCCCTCGAAACGGCCGGGAACTCCTGCCCGGCCGCCACCAGCAACGCGCTCGACAGGTTGCAGAAGGTCACCCGCCAACGAGCGGCAGCCGGTGGCGCTTGAGAAGGACCGGCCGAAGGCGCCCGATTGCAGGTCGCACCCCGCCGGCCGCCGGAACGTGCATAATGCGCGATACGGCTTCGATGACAGGAATCACGAACGCATCATCATGGCCTGCATTCTGCGCCTCTCTCACAGCTCCCGTCCCGGTTGGCACGGTGACCGCTTCACATCCCGCAACCGGCATCCCGACACAGAATGACAGGCTACATTCCAGCAGATCAGATGCAGAACCTCTTCGCGGTGGTGGTGGCGTCGATCCTCGCCGGGACGGTCGGCCTCGAACGCGAGATTTCGGCCAAGCCGGCCGGGTTCCGCACCCACATGCTGGTGGGGGGCGCCACGGCCCTGCTGGTGCTCCTCGGGCCCGCCTTGGTCGACAGCTTCGAGGCATCCACCGGGGCGTCGTTCTTGCGGGCCGACCCGATTCGTATCATTGAAGCCATCATCGTCGGAATCAGCTTCATCGGCGCCGGAACCATCCTGAAGGTGCCGTCCGAAGAACGTGTCCGCTATCTCACCACCGCCGCCTCGATCTTCTTCTCGGCCGGAATCGGCATCGCAGTGGCGCTGCAACTGTATTTCCTCGCGGTGGGGGTGGCCCTCGTGATCGTCGTGATCAATCTCATCTTCGGCTACATCGACGCATGGCTCCCGCAGGCGCGGCGCAAGGGACCGTGATCTGACGTAGTGCAGGTAATGAGATCCCTGATCATCGTCTGCGATTCCCCGTCTATTGCGCGGCTCTTCGGGACCGGCAATCTTGGCCGCGATGAACAGCGCGACGAATTCCGGGGATTTCGCCGGCTTGCCGGATCTCGAGTATCCCTCCTCCGACCCCGCCCTTGATTCCGTCCTTGATGCGGCCCGGCGCGTTGCCGCCACTCCGGCCTCGGTTCTCCTCCTCGGCGAGAGCGGAACCGGAAAGTCCATGCTCGCACGGGCCATGCACGACGCCAGCCCGTACCGGGAGAACGGCTTCGTGACCGTGAGTTGCCCTTCCCTCTCGGAGCAGCTCCTTGAAAGCGAGCTGTTCGGCCATCGGAAGGGCGCCTTCACCGGCGCCATCCGCGATCACTGGGGCAAGGTCGCGGCCGCTCGCGGCGGCACCCTCTTTCTCGACGAGGTCTCCGACCTTCCGCCCGCGATCCAACCCAAGCTCCTGCGCCTTCTCCAGGAGCGCGAATACGAACGCGTCGGCGACACCGAAACCCATCACGCCGAAATACGCATCATCGCCGCCACCAACCAGGACCTCAAACAACGCGTCACCGAAAAAAAGTTCCGCGAGGACCTCTACTATCGACTGCACGTCGTGGCGCTCGACCTGCCCCCCCTGCGCGACCGCCCCGCCGACCTCCAACGGGTGGCGCGACAATGCCTCGCCAAAGCCCGCTCCGAACTCGGCAAATCCATGGTCGATTTCACCCCGGAAGCATGGGAGGCTCTCATGAAACACTCATGGCCCGGCAACTTCCGCGAACTCGAAAACGTCGTGCAGCGCGGTGTTCTGACCTGCCACAACGGCGCCATCGGACCGGTCCACCTCGGGCTGAACTCCACCTCGTGCCATCCCCTCCCGGCCGTCGGCAGCCGGATCAGTCTCGAAGAACTCGAAGCGTTCCACATCCGGGAAGTGGTCAGAAAGTCCGCAACCCTCGAACAAGCCGCCACTATCCTCGACATCGATAACAGCACGCTTTTCAGAAAGAGAAGGAAGTACGCCATCTGAAGAAGCTCCCCCGTCTCCCGGCATGCACCGCGATGTCCCCCAGCGAAATGATCCCGATCGCCCGGTTGCTCCCGTCCTCGAGCACAAGGAGGCGGCGCACCTGATGCTCCTCCATGTCAGAATAGGGGTCAGGCCACCCCCGCCCGACATGCTTCGCGGCGCCTGCCGGGCATCGCGGATCAGGACGGGCGGGGAACATCCTCCGCCCTAAGCAAAGCGCGTACCCGGTCCGCTTGCGCTTCGTACGGTTCATGCCGGGCGGCGCCCGCTTCCCTTGGGCGCTTCCTCGAACGATGATTGGGGTGCACCGGGCCGGCACAGCGCGGCGCTTCTGTCTGTGTGTGCGCGCCGTGACGTGTCGACTCGGGTGTCGATCAGCGCGGCCGAACTCCGGCCGCTTTCCAGAACCCTCCATCAGGAAAACGTCTTATGAGCGATCCAGTCACCGCCAACATCAATGCCTCCGTCCAGAAGACTTACGAATGGTTGAACGACGTGCAGGAAGCCCTTCCCAATGGCGGCCGCCAGGCCGCCTATCATGCCGCCCGCTCCGTGCTGCACGCCCTGCGCGACCGCCTCACCGCGGAAGAGGCCGCCCATCTCGCCGCCGAACTCCCGTCGCCGCTGCGCGGCGTCTACTACGAAGGCTGGTCGCCCGCCGGCAAGCCCGACAAGATGAAGCGCCCGGAGTTCCTCGACCGGGTCCGCCGGGAACTCGAGTCCGCTCCCGGCCCGTCCGATCCCGAGGCGTCCACTCGCGCGGTCCTCACGATGCTGCAAAAGCGCATCGCGGCCGGCGAGATCTCCGACGTCCGCAGCGTCCTGCCCGGCGACTTCGCCGACTTGTGGCCGACGGCGTCGTGACGCCGTTCCCGCTCACCGGTCAGTTCCATGGCGTCCGATCTTGACTGCCTTTTCTCGCCGCGCTCGATCGCGGTGGCCGGGGCTTCCCGTGACGAGGACGCCGTCGGCCATGCCATCTTCCGCAACATCCTTCATTCCGGATACCAAGGCAAGGTTCATCCCGTCAATCCCTCCGCCGACGAAATCCTCGGCCACACCGCTTATGACACGGTGGGAGCAATCGACCCCGAAGTCGATCTTGCCGTCGTCGCCGTGCCGGAACCCGCCGTGGAAGAGGTGATCACGCAATGCGCCGAAAAGGGGGCCGGCGCCTGCGTCATCATCAGCGCCGGGTTCAGCGAGGCGGGAGAGGCCGGCCGCCGCGCCCGGGATCGGCTGCGCGCGATCGCCGCCGGAAGTTCCATGCGTCTGATGGGCCCGAACTGTCTGGGGGTCATCAACACCGAGCCGGGGGTCTCGCTCAACGCCACCTTTGCGGAGGCCTCCACGAGCGCCGGGCACGTCTCGGTGCTTTCACAACGCGGGGCGGTGGGCGTCTGCGCCCTCGAATACGCTCGTGAGCGCGGCATGGCCAACGCTGAAGTGGTTTCCGCCGATCATCGGTTTACCCGTCAACGGCCCCGGTGTTGAAGTTCTGAATCGCCGGAAGCCGTACCACGCCCGCTTCTTCTTGCGGCGCGTCGCGGAACTCGGGAGCCGGCACCAGCACCTCGTGACCCCCCCGCCGGTACTCCGCCGTGAACGACTCCACGGATCGCGCCACCCCGCCGACATGCGGCGTGAACGTGGTGGTGAAACATGGCGATTCTCATCCCCCGGGCGAGGCTGAACTCCTGTCACTCAGGCTCCGGATCGGGCGGCCGGATCTCCGGGTCCTCTTCCGGCGGCTCCACCGTCGGGTCCAGCGGCGGCGGCTTGATCCCCGGGTCCGTCTCGGGAGGCTCCACCCCGGGCCCCGGCTCCGGGGGACGAATCGTCGGCGGCGGCGCCGGCGGCTGAAACTCCGGCTGGGGAGGAGGTGTGGAATCACTGCCCCACGCGAGCCTTCTGCTCACATGCGCTTCACTGATCGGCACTCTTGTCATCTCCCGACTACTACCGCCTCCTGCTCCCGCCGGGAATAAAGCGCGCCCCCAACAGCGGCGTACATCGCACCACGGGCCAGCCTACGGGAATGGACAAGGCCTCGTTGCCCCGTTTCCCAAAGGCGGCTTCTTCCTTGCAGGTCTATGATCCTGTATCTCCTCCGGCGCCTGGTCATCCGGGACCATCCGGGACCATCCGGCCCCGGCGCCCGGCGGCAACCCGCAAACTCCGCGGTCTGCCCCGATCCCGAGGAATGTCCCGGCCCGGTGTCCGCTGCCAGCGTCGTGCCGCCGCGACCGGCGAACGATGCCCGATGCCATTCGGCGTCTTGACGGCTCGGGCGTCTGCGGCGTTCGGGCCTTCATTACGACTCATGTCCCTGGAAGAACTCCGCCTCGTTATCGTGGCGATCGTGGCCGCGGCAGTCTTCGCGGCCCTGGTCCGCGAGTGGTGCTCGCCGGACATCGCGGCGCTGGCGGGGATGGGGACCCTCGTGGTGACCGGCACCTTGCGCAGCGAGGACATGCTGCGCGTGTTCAGCAACCACGCTCCCGTGACGATCGCCGCCATGTTTGTCTTGGGGGCGGCTCTCGAACGAGTCGGCGCGATCGAAGCGAGCGGTCGTCTCTTTGCAAGGCTCGGCGTGGCGGTCGAAAAGACCGGCGCCGCGGACCTCGTTGCGCGGGGCGCCGTGTCGGCATTCAAGGATTTCGGACCCGTCTTCATGGTTGCGTTGGTCTACGCCTTGACGGTCGGGATCACGGCCCTCATCACCAACAACACGACCGCGGTGCTCTTGTCCCCCCTCGTGATCGGGATCGGCCGCGAACTCGGGATCGATCCGCGCCCTCTCCTGGTGGCGGTCATGTTCGCGTCCAGCGCCTGCTTCGCCACCCCTATCGGATATCAAACCAACACCTCCATTTACGGAACGCGCGAAATGATCGAGGACACCCTTCCTCGGCTTCCGGCAACCGGCGTCGACGTTCGTCTATGTCGCCCGCCAGATCCCCTACAACCCCGGGCCGGCGACCTCCCGGTGGTCGAGGTGGGGACTCTGGTCGGGATCCAGGATTCGATCACGAAGCCGACGCGGGACAGCTTCTTCGTCAGCATCCGGAGCGCGGCCGGCGACTTCCTGGCGGGCATCCGGTTTGCCAACCAAACGGCAAGTATCGTGTCGTCGGGAGGGAGGGATGGTGACCGGCGCGGCGGGATTGCAGTCGTCGGCTGAAAGAAGAAGCCGCTGCTGGTTGCGGCGGAGGGCGGTGCTCGCACCCCCTCCAGCCCCGCGCCCTGAGGCGCCGCGAAAGCAGCAGCGATAAAGGAAATTCCTACCCGCCCCCCTTGCGCGCCGTACGCCGCGCTCCGCGAAGAGCCCGATTTACGAACCGTCCCCGGAAGCCTTATCAATTCGTAGACTTATGGCGACCTGCGAAACCTGCGGAAACGAGTATGACAAGACGTTCGAGGTCATTGTCGGCGGCGAAAGCCACCTTTTCGACTGCTTCGAATGCGCCATTCATGCCCTTGCGCCGGTCTGCGCGCAGTGCGGATGCCGCATCATCGGGCACGGCGCGGAGTCCGATGGCGACATGTTCTGTTCGGCTCATTGCGCCACCCGCGCCGGCGCCGAAGGGATCGAGGATCGGGTGTGAGACCGGATATCCCCCCTCGAGCATGAACTACCCCAGCCCCCCCTCGACGCGCTCCCGCAGTTCCGCGGCGTTCCGGGCGGCGTGGCCTTCGGCGTCGTTGTTGAAGAACGCGAAGACGTCGCGGCCCGCTTCAAGGAAACCGCCGATCTCCTCCGCCATCGCCGCCAGCTGCTCCGGGGAGTAGGGCTGCGTGTAGTCCTTCCCATGATAGCGCAGATACAGCCAATCAGCCGTGACCTCCCGAGGGTGATCTTCGATCATGTCATGAAGGCACAAGGCGGCCCCGTGTTTGCCGAGCACCTCGTAAACCTCGCGGCAAAACCATGACGCGTCCCGAAATTCCACCGCGATCCGGTGTCCGCCGCCCATCGCCGCGAGGAAGGCCTCCAAACGACCCGGATCCGCCTTCCAGCGCGGCGGCAACTGCACCAGGATCGCCCCGAGGTGGCTCTTCAGGCCGGCGGCGCGCGCGAGAAAGACCCCGGCATGATCCGCGGGATCCTTCAGGTGTTTCAGGTGGCTGCCGTAGCGACTATACTTGAGCGCGTATCGAAACCCGCGGGGCGCCGCGTCGTGCCACTTCGCAAAGGCGCCTTCATCCGGCAGGTGATAGAACGTGTTGTTGACCTCGACCGCCTCGAAACGTTCCGCGTAGTAGGAGAACCATTTCCCCTTCGGCAGGTCTCCGGGGTAGAAAACCCCTTTCCAATGATCATATTGCCACCCCGAGCACCCGATCCTGCAACGTCCCCGCCGCTCCGACATCTCCTCGATCAAACTCCCCAGGGATAGGTATCATTCAATAAGCGGATCGAGGTCGGCCCCATCCCGGAGCGGGTGCCGGGCTTCCTGCACCAATCCGCGGGGAGCCCGCCCGCCGAAGTCAAGGCATCCCGTCTGCTCATCGGTCCCGGGAACCGTTTTGGAGATGCCGCGAGAACCAGTCCCGCGCCAGGTCGGCGACCTGGTCGAGGGTTCCGGGTTCCTCGAACAGATGGGAGGCTCCCGGCACGATCGTCAGCTCGTTCTCGCACTGCATGGCGCCCGCCGCCTCCCGGTTCATCCGGATGACGGGCTCGTCGCGTTCCCCGACAATCAGGAGCGTCGGGGCGCGGACCTCGGCCAGATGGTCGTCCGCCAGGTCGGGACGCCCCCCGCGCGAAACCACCGCCGCCACCTCGTCCGGGTGCCGCGCCGCCGCCACCAGCGCCGCCGCCGCTCCCGTGCTCGATCCAAAAAGGCCCACCCGAAGGGAACGCGCCTCCTCCCGACGCTTCAGCCACGAAATGGCCCCCGCCACGCGGCCGGCCAGCATGGGAATGTCGAAACGGAGGTCGCGGGTGCGGCTGTCGATGGTTTCCTCGTCTTCCGTCAGGAGATCGATCAGGAAAGTGCCCAGACCCGCCTGCTGAAAGGCCCGGGCCACCGCCGTGTTGCGCGGACTGTGCCGCGAACTGCCGCTGCCATGCGCGAAAAGCACCAGGCCTTTGGCGCCCTTCGGAATGCTCAGATCTCCGGAAAGCCTCAGGGTGTCCGTTTGTTGTTCCTGTTCCTGCATGATGAATGTCCTTGATGTGACGGCCCGGGCTTCAGCCCGTCTCGTTTCGCTTTATTGTCGGTATTCCTCTCCGCGGGGCCTCATTGCGCCAGCAACTCCTCCACTTCCTCGTCCGAGGTCTGGGTAAAATCCTGGTACCAGCGTCCCACGCCGCGGAACTGCGCCGGCATCATGGCACAGACCACCTCGTCGGCTTCTGCCGCCAGTTCCCGGCAGGTGTCCGGGGCCCCGGTCGGCGCCGCCACCACCACCTTGCTTGGCTTGCCCTCGCG
>Ga0180429_10001008_pt1 | contig 24319 bp, 25 predicted proteins | sample SS_ome_FD_132428 | JGI IMG/M metagenome (GOLD analysis project Ga0180429, IMG submission 132428) | Hypersaline lake sediment archaeal communities from the Salton Sea, California, USA - SS_1_S_1 metaG | ecosystem: Environmental > Aquatic > Non-marine Saline and Alkaline > Hypersaline > Sediment ...
CAGGGGCACCAGGGTCTCTCTGCCGCTGCCGAACACCCGTGACAGCACTTCGGGTTCCCACTTCATGGAAGCCGTATCGCTCCGGTCCACCACCTCGTCAAAATTCCAGTCTCTGGTCATGTGAATATCCTTTGAACCGGCCTTGGCCCGGTGTTGCATCAATAATTTTGATCCGCGTATTCCACCCACCCGCCGGCCTGGACCAGGGCTTTTTCAAACCCGGAGAGGGTAAAGGGGAGCGCAAAGGTATCCGGGCCGGCGGTTACAGTGATCGTTTCTGTGTCCACATCTGCGGATATATGCAGAAAATTTTTGGCAGCCGACTCAAACAGACGGTCGATCTGCGTCCTGTCCAGGGTGATGGCCAGCATGCCGCAGTTGAACATGTTCTGGTAAAAAATTCTGGCAAAACTCGGGGCGATGACCACACGGATGCCGTTGGCTTCCAGTGCCCAGGGGGCGTGTTCCCGGGAAGAACCGCAACCGAAATTTTCTCTGGTCACCAGCACATCGATGCCGGCCAGATCTTTTTGCGGATCAAAGCCCTCCAACTCCAGGTCTTCCATAAGATGCGGTCCCAGGGCGCTCTTGTCGATTTCCGTCAGATACCGGGCCGGAATAATCTCGTCGGTGTTGATGTCTGCCCGGTCCAGACACAGGGCGTTTCCGGAAAATGTGGTCATGACATGCTCCTGATAAATTCGTCTACGCCGGATCGGAAAACAAAGATGCGTTGGCAATGGTGCCGCTCAGGGCCGTGGCTGCGGCCGTGGCCGGACTCATGAGATGCACCATGCCGCCTTTGCCCATGCGGCCGTTAAAATTTCGGTTCGTGGTGGCGGCCGCCACCTCGCCGGATGCCAGGACCCCGTTGCTCATCCCCAAACAGGCCCCGCAGGTGGGATTGGTGACACAGAACCCCGCATCCATGAAAATCTTGATCAATCCCTCTTCCATGGCCTGGGAAAACACGTCCGGTGTGGCCGGCGACACAATGGCCCGGACAGAATCCGCTATTTTTTTTCCCGCCACCACCTGAGCCGCCACCCGCAGGTCCTGGATGCGGCCGTTGGTGCAGGACCCGATATAGACCTGATCCACCGGGGTGCCGGCCATGTCGGACACCGGTTTGACATGGTCCGGCTTGTACCCGAACGTGGTCAACGGAACCAGATCCGTGACATCCATGATTTCATGACCGGCATACACAGCATCCTCATCCGGCAGATACCGGGAAAAATCGGCCAGGGCTGCTTTGTGATCCGTGTATTCATCTTTGATAAAGGGCCACAGATATGCCACGGTCACGGCATCCGGCCGGCAGATACCCGAGGTGGCACCGGCCTCCACCGCCATGTTGGACAGGGTCATGCGGGCTTCCATGGACATGGCGTCCACCACCGGACCGCAGAACTCGATCACCTGGTTGGTGGCCCCGTTCACGGTGATCCGACGGATCACTTCCAGGATCACATCCTTGGCAAACACCCCGGGCTGCAGCGCTCCGGTGATCTCGATCTTCAGGGTGTCGGGCTGTTTAAAGGCGCACACGCCTTTTAAAATCCCCACTTCCAGGTCGGTGGTGCCCACGCCGGCGGCAAAGGCCCCGAAGGCACCGTGGGTGCAGGTGTGGGAATCCCCCATGATGATGACAAACCCGGGCCGGACAAATCCTTTTTCCGGGAACAGGGCATGACAGACCCCGTTGCGGCCGATGTCAAAGAAATCAATGATGCCGTGACGCCGGGCCCAGTCCCGCAGGATCTTTCCCTGGAGCGCGGTTTTCGAATCTTTGGCCGGGGTCACATGGTCGATGACCGCCTTGATTTTGCCCGGGTCAAACACCCGGTCCTTGCCCCGGGCCACAAGATCCTGAATAGCGGTAGGGGTGGTGATCTCATGACAGAACACCCGATCCAGGCGCAACACGTTGACGCCGGCAAACGGCTGGTCCACCCGGTGATCGTCAAAAATTTTTTCTGCAATGGTTTTTCCCATGGCTGTCTCCTGAATCAGGCGGTTTTTTCACCAAAATAATCCTCGCCATCTGCCGGGGTCACCACCCAGTAGGCCTGGAACAGGGTGTCAGACGTGTTTCGGATCAGATGCGGAATCTGGGAAAAGAACGATACCGAATCACCGGCCTCGATCAGATGGTGCTCATCTCCGTAGATCAGCTGGGCCGTCCCGGCCACCACAATGCCCAGTTCCCGTCCCAGGTGACCGTCCTCAGCATCTCCCCGCTCCTGGCCCGGGGCCAGTTCCAGAAAAAATGCGTTAAAGGAGTGGTTGCCTCGGGTCTGGCTTTCGCCGCACAGTTTTTCATAGGAAAACCCTTTGCGTTTGTAGGTTTTCCGCTGATCTTTCCGGATGATCTCCACCTGGGACTGGGTTTCATAGTCTTTGAAAAACCTGTCCGGGGATACCCCGTACACTTCCAGCACCTGGAGCAGCGTGTCCAAAGAGGGGGAAATCCGGTTCCGTTCGATCTGGGACAGCAGGCTGGAACTGATGCCGGCCTTGGCTGCCACATCCTTGATGGTAAAATTCCGGGTGTTTCGAATGGCCCGTAACAATGCGCCCAGTTTTGTTTTCATAATGCCGTGTGTCGGATGAAATCGGTCAATATTCAGTATAGTTAAGTTTTTTTAAGCTATACTAAAAAACCACCCCTGTCAATCAGATTTTGACACCACTTTCAGCCCCTGAGGTTCGAACCGGGACAGCATCTGGATGAAATCGGAAGCCTGGTGTTTTTCCACCAGGATGTCGTGGATGATGCATTCCTTGTAATCGGTATGCTGAATCTGGGCATTGAAGCGGCGGACCTGATTCAACACCGGGTCATTGCATTCATAGGGTACCTGGATTCGCACCGGGTCCGCCTGGATCAGCCGGACTTTTTTCGCTGCAGCCAGGGCCGCTTCCACGGCTTCGGAATACGCCCGGATCAACCCCCGGACCCCCAGTTTCACCCCGCCGTACTGCCGGGTCACCACCACGGTCACCCGGGTCATGTGGTGAGAGGTCAGCACATTGAGCATGGGTTTTCCAGCGGTGCCGGAGGGTTCGCCCGCATCTGAACTGTGGCAGATCCGGCCGTCATCGCCCACAATATAGGCCCAGCAGTTGTGGGTGGCGGTGTTGTTCTCTTTGCTGATTTTTGAAATAAACGCCTTGGCCGCCTCGATGGAATCGGTCCTTGCCAGGCGGCAGGTGAATTCGGACCGCCGGATCTTCAGCCGGGCCGTGACAAGGCTGTTTTCCGGTGTGACGGCAATGGAAAAAAACGGTTTTTCATCAATCATTTGTGTGTCTGCCTTGAAAAGATGGCCGGTTTATTCTATACATGCGCCTAATATGAATCATACCTACGCAACCCTTCACACGGATCGGAATTGAGTTATGAGAATCGTCACACGCCCCGATTTTGACGGCATTGTGTGTGCCGTTCTGCTGCGCGAGGCCCTGGACATCGACACCCCTGTTTACTGGGTGGAGCCCGGCGAGGTACAGCAGAAAACCGCACAGATACAACCCGGAGACATCCTTGCCAACCTGCCCTATGATCCCCGGTGTTCCCTGTGGTTTGACCATCATGTGTCCAACCGGCCCGATCATGACTTTGAAGGGGCCTTTGCCGTGGCCCCGTCCGCCGCCGGCGTGATCCACCGGCACTACAAGGCATCCGGACACCTGGACGACCGGTTCGATGATCTGGTATTTCACACCGATATCATTGATTCAGCGGATCTCACAATGGACCAGGTCCTGCATCCGGAAAAATTTCCCCATATCCTGGTCTCCATGACCATCCAGAATTGGGACGGCAACGAAGCTCCCTACTGGCACCGGCTGGTGGACCTGCTCCGGACCCGGTCCATGGATGCCGTGATGGCGGATCCTGAGGTCAATACCCGGTGTGAGGAAGTCACCCGGCAGAACCGGGACTATGAAGGATATCTGAAAACATATACCCGGGTTGACGGTCCTGTCAGTGTCACCGATTTCAGGAACCTGGATCCGGTGCCGTCAGGCAACCGGTTCCTGCCCTACTGCCTGTTTCCCGACACCCTGGCCAGTATGAAGATCCGTTACAAGGATGCCCAAAAAACCCATGTCCTGGTGAGCATCGGTCACAACATCTTTCATCGCGGCTGCCGGGTCAATGCCGGCCACCTGCTGACCCGGTACGGCGGCGGGGGCCATAACGGTGCCGGCGGCTGCACCCTGGTCGCTGACGGGGCTCAGGAAAAGATCGACGACATGCTTGCGGTGCTCAAAGCCAATGAACCGGTCTGACCTATGCCAGTTTTTCTTTCACGCTCTTGACCTTGTCCGAGATGGTCTGATCCCGGTCCGTGCGGGTGCCGGCCTTGATCGTTGTGGTGATACGCGGGGCACCCATGGCATGAATTCTTTCATGACACTGCTTCACCACGGCAAACACATCATCCCACTCCCCTTCGATGTTGGTGCCGTAGGCATGCAGCTCGCAGGACAGGCCGGCCTGCACGATGATCTCATGACAGGCGGCCACATATCTGGATACCGACAAACCCACACCCAGGGGCACCACACACAGATCAATAATAACGTTCATCGCTCCTCCTTGGTTCTTAATCCGATATTGCTTTGGTTCCATGTCCATACAGTCAAGCATTGTAGCGGTTCCATTGCCCGGGATCAAGAAAAGAACCCATCAGGAAACAATTCATGACCGGACCGCATAAAATAAGACTGATGATGAAAGCGGAACGGGCCGCGGCCCAGCGACGGTTCCGCCGGCACCGAAACAGAAACAGGCTGGCAGAACCCGGTTGTCACTCCTGCGTCCTGGTGCTGGATCACCTCAAGCCCGCCTTCAATATCGGCAAAATTTTCAGGAGTGCGGAAGCGTTCGGATGCAGGGAAATCCACCTGGTGGGCATCGATTTCTTTGACCCGGCCCCGGCCATGGGGGCGTTCAAATGGGTGCCGGCATTCTTCTACACCCGGTTCAACACCTGTTACGCCGATCTGATCAACCGGGGATACTCCCTGTTTGTTCTGGAACCCAATCAGGGGGTGCCGGTCATGGATATCCAACTGCCGGAAAAAAGTGCGTTTGTCCTGGGCCACGAAGAACGGGGACTGCAGTTCGAGCCGGACCTTTTCGACCGGCTCCAGCGATTGACCATTCCCCAGTACGGCCGTTCCGACAGCCTCAATGTCAGTGTGGCCGCCTCCATCGTCCTGTACGAATATGTCCGCCAGATCCGTGTCAGATCAGAAACTTAGCGGCATCAAACACCTGTTCACCGGAAAGTTTTGTCAATAATTTAAGAATCATGGTTCAGCATGAGTTTTCCGAGGCTGCCATATTTTTTGATACCAAAACAATTGTAAAGCTGGTAATATCTACTATCATGAAGATTATACATGGCTGTGAGTAAGAATTACCTGCAGGATAGACCGTCAAATGAATAACACCCTTTCCAGGAATGAAATTATAACTTTAATAAGGGCTGAAAAACCGTTTTTAAAGGAAAATTTCGGTGTCATTCATATTGGGATTTTTGGCTCTTATGCCAAAAACAGACAAACGATTGACGGTGATATTGACCATGAAATCATTTTTGATATCTGTGCAAACCATCTTCCGAAATTGAGGAAGGCTATCCAAAAACTGCTATTTACCCAAAGATGAAAAAACCCTATAGTCACTGTGGCACGGGATGGTCAGCCGACCCGGGTTCGTTTTGACCGGTGGAGCAACGCCAATCCTGAGAAGCAATACCAGCTGCAACCGTTCGGGGGGTATCTTGCCAAATTTCAGTCATTCAATGGATACCGCCTGCCCACGCAGGTGGAAGCGGGAAACCATTTTGGCACGGATTACTATTTTCCGTTTTTTGTGGCGGACGTGACAGAGGTTGTGTTTCCCTCATGATGGATTCCCGGGAACAGTTCTCCGGCATGTACCCATAGATGCCGGCAATCATACCAAGTGATAAGGAAATTTTTACATGCGCCAGACCGATCTGATCCCTTTCTTTACCATGACCTTTGCCATCACCTGGGGAATTCTCGGGTTGTATATTTTCGCCTCTGAGGCGATGGTCGGCTTGTTTGGAAATCTGACCGGCCAGCACCCGCTGTTTTATCTTGCCGTTTATGCCCCCGCCATCGCAGCGCTGGCTGTCATCTTGTGCCGGCAGGGGATTGAGGGCATCATGGGCTTTCTCTCCCGCCTGCTGCTGTGGCGGGCATCGATCTACTGGTATGGCATGTTGATCCTTGTCGTGCCGCTGGTATTCTATGTCTCGGCCCTGTTCAAACCAGGAGTCCTGGACACTTTTTTCCCGTTTGCATCGGCCGCCGCTTATGTGTCAGCACTGTTTTTCATGGCCATCAAGGGGCCGATCGAAGAGATCGGGTGGCGGGGGCTGGCGCTACCTTTGCTACAACGTCGAATGGCACCCATCTGGGCGGCCCTCGTACTTGGAGTTGTCTGGGCGGTCTGGCATCTGCCTGCATTTATGCTCAGCAGCACACCTCAAAGCGCCTGGGCATTGACTCCTTTTTTCATGGGCACTCTGGCCCTGAGCGTCATCGTGACACCGCTTTTCAACCATTCGCGCGGCAGTATCCTGCTGCCTGCATTTTTCCATTTACAGTTGATCAACCCGCTGTGGCCGGATGCACAGCCCTATGATACATGGTTTTTCGTGATTGTTGCCGCCATCGTGGTATGGCTGAACCGGAAAACGATGTTCTCTCGCCGCAATGCAGTGACAGAGGTGGTTGAAAAATGAGACCAGCCATTTCATTTTTTTGCGCTGTTCTGCTCGCAGCTTGTGCCATTCATCAGCCCCCGGAGGACCACGCTTCACTGTTCCAGACTGAAACCGACCTTGTGCAAGAAAAGTTCGGGTTTCCCGGTATGACAGCCGCCTATGTCATGGAAGATGGGACTATCGGCACGGCCTCATCCGGCTTGGCCGATGTTGAGGCAAAAGTACCGATGTCAGACAATACCCGCATGCTTTCCGCAAGCATTGGCAAAAGTTTTGTAGGCGCCTTGTGCATCGCGTTGGATTTGGAGGGCCGCCTGGACCTGGATGAACCTGTTTCCCGGTGGATCGGTAGGTTCGACTGGTTCCAGCGGCTGCCGAACCATGAATCGATCACATTGCGCCATCTGCTCTCACACAGTGCAGGAATTCCGGATCATGTGCACATGGACACTTTTGCTGAAGCCTTTGCAACCGCCTGGCAGGAAACCGGAAACCCTTTTCCACCCGAGCGCCTTGTTGCTTTTGTACTGGATGAGCCCGCCCTTTTTCCCGCAGGACATGGATGGGCGTATTCAGATACCGGCTATATTCTGGCGGGTCTGGTCATCGAGGCCGTCACGGAACGTCTCTGTTTTGATCTCATCCAAAACCGGTTTTTGATCCCACTTGACCTTTTGGACACCTCCTCGGCGGATCGCCGTGACCTGGACAGACTGGCCCCGGGGTATATGTGTCAGGACAATCTCTTCAGATTCCCTGTCAAGACCCTTGACAAAGCCGGCCGCCTGCACTGGCACCCTGCAGTGGAGTGGACCGGCGGAGGGCTGGTCAGCACCTCTCGTGATCTAGCCCGCTGGGGAGCGGCTTTGTTTACTGGAAAGGCTATGAACGGTGATTATCTTTCGGAGCTCTTCAATGCTGTGCCAGTAGATCCGAATCTGACCGACGTGAAATACGGTACCGGCGTTGCGTTTTATTCCAGTGGTCCCTTTGGCCCCGTGTACGGACATGCCGGCTGGATACCGGGATACGTATCAAGTTTACGGCATTATCCCGAACATGGGATAACAATTGCATTCCAGATCAATACAGACATCGGAATTATCGACAATGATGATGACGTACTCAAGACCATTGAAAACCGGCTGATTCATGTATTCACAGGAAAATACGAAAGTTGGTATTTCCGATAGGTTTGGTTTGCCGGGGGACATCGGCAGCCCTTCTGTCTTATCCCAGTATCTGGAGCATAACCTCATACATGTCCTTGCGGTGTGCGATGGCATACACCACTACCCTACCCTGGTGTTTACATCATCGATCCGGCAGACAACATTGACAAACCGTTCCCGATCCCGGTATAAACAACAAAAATGACAATTACCTGGCTGGAGAACCGCCATGCAGACCCGGAAAGTGATTGCCCACATTGTGAACTGGCTGGACACCTATCTGAAAAATTCAGGCCTTGCCGGATTCTGTGTCGGGGTTTCCGGCGGCATCGACTCGGCGGTCACCTCCACCTTGTGCGCTCAAACCGGTCACCCGGTCATGGCCCTGAACATGCCCATCTGCCAGGCCCCGGATCAGCTGTCCCGGGCATCGGCCCACAACGCCTGGCTGAAAAACAACTATTCCGGCGTCACGCCGGTGGACCTGGACCTGACGCCTGTATTTTCCAGCATCCAGACCCATTTCCCATCAGATATCCAGGACGGGCTGACCCTGGCCAATACCCGTTCCCGGCTGCGCATGCTGGCGCTGTATGCGTTTGCCGGACACCACCGGCTTTTGGTGGCCGGCACCGGCAACAAAGTGGAGGATTTCGGGGTGGGATTCTACACCAAATACGGAGACGGCGGCGTGGATATCTCGCCCATTGCCGACCTGATGAAATCCGAGGTATATGCCCTGGGACGGGAGTTGAAAATCGCACCGGCGATCATCACAGCCCCGCCCACGGATGGGCTGTGGGAAGACAACCGCACCGATGAAGGCCAGATCGGAGCCGGATATGATGAGCTGGAATGGGCCATGACATATACCGAACTGACCGAGGAAGAAAAAAAGACCCGGGTGCTGGATGACCGGCAGAAACAGGTGCTGGCACTTTTTCATAACCTGCACGCCGCCAACCGGCACAAGATGGACCCCATCCCGGTCTGTGACATTCCGGACCACCTGCGGGTGTGATACCGCCCAGAACCGGAAGTCGGCGTTGCTATCTGAACTGCTCCCGGTACAGGTGGTATTTTTTCATTTTATAGTAGAGCAGCTGCCTGGAAATACCCAGTTTTCTGGCAGATTTGGTCACATTGCCCCGGAACTGCATCAATGCCTGCCACACCATTTTTTTCTCGTGCTCGTTTTTATTGAACAGCAGGTCTGATGAACCGGTTTCCATGGGGCCCGTGCTTTTGGAGGGATGAGACATCCAGCGGGATGGCCGCTGCCCGGCAGATCGATGATTGCCGTATCCATGGGTGAAATGGGGCTGAAGATATTTGATCCGGATCCGGTTGTCCGGCCCCATGATATTCATGGCCCCTTCAATGACATGTTCCAGCTCCCGGACATTGCCGGGCCAGTGATACTGGTGGAACAGTTCCATAACCCCATCCTCCACCCCCCGCACCTGCCGGCCCAGGGTTTTGTTGTGCTTGTCGATGAAATGATCCACCAGCAGGGGCAGGTCGGTCATCCTTTCCCGCAGCGGGACGATCTGGATGAACACCACCCCCAGCCGGTAGAACAGATCCGACCTGAGGCTCCCGTTGGCAATGGACGCTTGGGGATCCTGGTTCACTGAAGAGATGATCTTCAAATCGAACTTGATCTCTTTGAGGGCGCCCACCCGTCTTACCTTTCCTTCCTGGACAATGCGCAGAATCTTGCTTTGGAGCCCCACAGGCATGGAATTGATCTCATCCAGAAAAATGGTGCCCTGGCTGGTGCGTTCGAACAGGCCGGCCTTGTTGATGGCACCGGTAAACGCCCCTTTGGAGGTGCCGAACAAAATGCCTTCCAGCAGGTTTTCAGGAATGGCTGCACAATTGACCGGGGTATATTTTTTTTCATGCCTGGGGCTGTGGTTGTGAATGGCCCGGGCAAACAGCTCTTTGCCCGTGCCGGTTTCGCCGTAAAGCATGACCGGCGACGGGGTGTTGGCCGCCATGCGGGCCGCGTTCAGCGCATCCTTGAAAGCCGGATCCTGGCCGATGATAGAATCGAATGTGATCTCATACGGCTGCATCCGGTGCTGGATTTCGGGCAGACGCATGATGGACAGGGTTTCGGTAAGCACATGAAAGTCTCTGACAAAACAGATGCTCCCCACCAGCTGGTTTTTATTGAAAATGGGGTGGACATTGTGGATGGTGTTGGCGAATTTGCCCCTGCGGGTCCGGTAGTAGTTGGGCTGATCGATGATGGGCTGCCGGGTTATCAGACACTGCATGATCAGGCTGGTCTCATTGTCCAGATCATACACATCCGTCACCTGATTCAAAATGACATCTTCAGGTTCGAGTTCATCGATGCGGGACATGGCTTTGTTGTAGTAGACAATAATACCTTCCGCGTTGGTAATGAGCACCCCGTCGCAATATTCATCAAAGATGGCAAGGAAATTGGCATTGTCCAGACCGAACAGGAACTGCCGGGCATTCTGATGGGTAAACCGGTTCATCTTATAACTGCCTCATGATTTCCGTCAGAATGTCAAACAGATCCCCCTGGACCTGATAATCACAATTGGCCATCATTGCGGTATTTTCATCCTTGTTCACGGCAATGATCATTTTGGCGGTTTTCATCCCGGCAAAATGCTGGATGGAACCGGAAATACCGCAGGCGATATACACCTGTGGACTGACTTTTTCACCGGTCTGCCCCACCTGAAATGCATAGGGAACCCACCCTTCGTCCACGGCCACCCTGGATGCAGCTGGCGCGGCATTCAATTTTTCGGCACAGTCAAAAATCAATGAAAAATTTTTTTTGTTTTTCAACCCCCGGCCCCCGGCAATGATGATATCCGCTTCCACCAGGCTTTGCCGGCCCTCTGTGTCCGCCTCATCCCAGGACTGCAATGAAATGTTTTCCGGTACCACCGCATCCATGGTCATGGCCACGGTTTTGGCCGGGACAGGCTTGGATTCGGGCAGAACCGCATTGGGCCGGATCCCGAACATCAGAATCTTACCGGTCAGCTGAATCTTTGCCATCATCTTACCGGAATACTGGGAGGTGGTGGCCGTGCCCGTTTTCAGGTCCGCATCCACGCAGTCCATGATCAGCGGAGCATCCAGCAGGGCTGCCACCCGGGGCAGCAGATCCTTCCCTTCCGGAGAAGACAATCCCAGAATCCGGTCCAGTTCCAATTCCCGGGCCGCATGAACCACCGCAGTTGCCTGAACTGCCGGATTCCGCCGGATTTCCGGGGCATCGGGCAGGGATAGATCCACGATGGTGTGAACCCCATACTCAGACAGGTGATCCGCAATGTCATCGGTGATGCCGCTCATCACCATCGCGGTCAGAGAATCAGCGGTTCTGCCCGCCAGGGTGATCATGCCGAGACTGGTTTCCTTGACCCGGCCGTTTTCCATTTCAATGACAATGCCTGCCTGTTTCATGATAACACCTTTGCTTCCTGTCTTAAAATCCGGATGATTTCCGCTGCCTGTTCCGCCGGCGTTCCGGTGATCTTCTGCGGATTCCGTTTCTGGACAAGCGGCGCCATAGAGACGATTTTGGCGGATCCCGGGGCGTCAGACACATCCAGTTGTGAACGCGCAACGGTTTCAATCGGTTTTTTTCGCGATTTGACCACATCCGGAAACGTCGGATAAATGGGTGTATTCAACCCACGGCCTGCCCCTATCACACAGGGGAGGGTCAGTTCATATGTCCGGGTTCGTCCCCCGGCCAGTTCACAGCTCACCCTGGCTTTCTCCTTTGTTATTTCAAGGGAGGCGGCATTGGTGACCACGGGAAAATCAAACAGGGCGCCGATGCGGAACTGGGTCTGCATGCCTTCGCTGTCAATGGATTCCTTTCCCGTGAGAATGATGTCCGCCCCGCCGTCCCGGATGATGGCGGCATGCAGGACCCGGGCCGTGGTCATGCTGTCACACATGTCATCGGTTTCCACCAGCACGCCTCTGTCCGCCCCCATGGCCAGCGCGGAACGCAGGGTGCTTTCCGCGTCTTTTTTTCCCAGGCACACGGCAATGATTTCGCTGTCCGGGATCTGTTTTTTCATTGCCGCGGCTTCCGTTACGGCATGTTCATCATACGGGTTCATCAGAAACGGCACGCTGTCATCGATGTTACGATCGTCTATCATATGAATGTTGGCAGCGGAATCCGGTACGTGTTTCACGCATACATAAATTTGCATAAGTCTTGCACCTCAATGAAAAGGGCAGTGCCAGGGTATTCCCCGGCCCTGCCCCTGGATAAAAGCATGCCATGCAGCTTGACAGCCGAACAGCTGTTACATTGTCGTTATCCGTTTACAGAGAAACTGGAATCATAGTTGATTTCCCGTTTCCTGGAGAAAAATCCCACGTTCAGGGTGCGGGTGGTGTATTTGAACTCATACTGGAACGGTTCCTTGTCATGGTCCAGGCCTTTTTCACAGGCATCGATGAGTTCGGCCATCATGCGGCCCACCACCGGGGCGTTCTTGTACTGGTTGCCCGAGGTGCCGATGGCCATGTAGTAACCGGGCAGGTCGGATTTGTCATAGACCGGGATCCAGTCGTCCGAGCAGTCATACAGGTCCACCACCCCTTTGGGCTGGTTGGGCACCTTGAGGGTGGGAATCCGTTTGCCCAGGCGGTAGCACTGGGCTTTCCACTGGGCGTCGGTCAGCACGTTGTCCCGGCCGGGACCGCCTTTGCCGGCATAGAATTCATCCGGATCCACCCACTCCTGGGGGTCGCAGTCCGGGTCCTCGGAACCGATGAGGAACATGTTGCCCACTTCGGGTCGGACATAGCAGCCGATGTCGCCGTCGGACATGTGATACCCGTCATTGAGGTAATCGTATTCTTCGGGCGAGGGGCAGTACATGACTTCGTGGCGCAGGGATTTGGTCTTGATGTTGCAGCCTTCCCACACCCCTTCGGCCATCTGGTTGATCTTGAAAGAGTGGGGACCGCCCACGTTCACCACGATGTCCGCGTCGATCCGGGTGCCGTCTTTGAGGGTGATGCCTTTGACCCGGCCGTTCTCGCTCCTGATATCCACTACTTCCGCATTGAACATGAACTCACCGCCCTTGGCTTCGGCCGCCCGCATGATGTTGTGGGCGGACAGTGCCGGGTCGTTCACATACCCGCCTTCGGGGCAGAAAATGGCACCTTCCAGCTTTTCTGTGGGATCGTCAAAGAACGAAGGATCTTCAGGCCGACGCACCGGCCAGAATTTGTGCAGGTCAATGGGGGGCACGTGTTTCTTGATGGTGTCCAGGTCCCATTCTTCATATTTGACACCCACGGCATCATAATGCTTTTTCACCTTGCGCCAGTCATGGCCGTCGGATTTGAGCAGGATGGAGCCGGTGTTCATGTACCTTGCCATGCCTTTTTCATCCGTGACGTTGTCCAGGTAGTTTTCCCAGTCCAGCCAGTACTTGAACCCTTCATAGGCCAGGGCCACCCCGTCCTCTGTGGAGTAGTGGGCCCTTACAATGGCGCAGGAACCGGCAGTGGAGCCTTCACCGGCATCGGGCAGCTTGTCCACGTTCAGGGTTTTGTAGCCCATTTTGCACAGTTCATAGGCAATGGGGGAGCCGATCACACCGGCACCGATAATGATGGCATCATATTTTTGGGTCATGTGTTTTCTCCTTGAATAATCGGGTCTTGTCAGACCCTGTTTATCATTGATTACAGCCCGGGAAACGCCCGGGCTCTTTGATTACAAGCTGTCGATCCAGTCAGTGAGCCGTTTTTCACCGGCCGGTTTGAGGCCGAACTCCTCGCCCGCATGAACAATGGCATCCACCATGTCCCTGGCATAGCCCCGGGAACAGGTGAGCACCACCCCGGATTTTTCCCCATCCCGGCTCAGTGTCACGATCTGGCAGGGAACATGGGAAAACGGACCCTGGAGCAGAAACGGGGTTTCCCGGGTGTTGTCCCCGAAATCCAGGGATGAGAGTTTTTCACAGATGGCAAACACGGGCGCACCGATGATGGCCAGAAACACGGTGGCTTCGGTTACGTCCGTGTATTCGGTCTCTTTGGGTATCTCGATGGCATCCCCACCCAGATGATAAATGGAACTCTGGATCCGGTTCATGCGGTTGATCAGAAACCCTTTTTCCAGCACGGACTGTCCGGGGGTGGCGGGGATGGTGATCCCGAACGGTTTTTTCGCATCCAGGTGACCGGTCTGCAGGTCCAGCCGGGGCCGGTGACACAGATCCACCAGCCAGGGGCCGTCCCCTTCGTTATGGTATTCCAGGACCACATCCCAGTGGTCCCGGTTTTCGATTTTAAGCGGTGTTACCTTGAACTCAACCGGTGAGTATCTTTTAATGTCTTTCATGTGTATGGTTTCCTTACATTTTCATGCGTTGTCCGGACGGATCATAGAACGGGGTGTCCACCACCGTGCCGTAAATCAGCTCGCCGTTGCATTCATCCTCGTAAAATGCCAGCCGGGTGCCGACCTGGCTCATGTCGCCTTCCACCAGGGCCATACCCACGGCTTCATTGAGTGAAAAACTGTTTCTGGCGGTGCACACATGGCCCCGGATCCGATCGTCCACGATCAAAGCACCGTCTCTGGGGGCCCGGCCGTTGTCTTCCATCTTGAACCCCACCAGTTTCAGGCGGGTGTTGTCCTGTTCCGCCTGGGCCAGGGCCGCCACACCCACGGTCTTGTACCCGGTTTTCTTACGCGACCAGAGAAATCCCAGACCGATATCCAGCAGGTTGGTGCGCTGTTCCGATTCCTGGCCCAAAATGACGTGGCATTTTTCCATGCGCAGCACGTTCTGGGCTTCCACGCCGAAATTCTGGATCTTGAACGCCTTACCCGCTTCCCAGAGCATCAGCCACAGGGCTTTCATATAGGAGGCAGAGACATGCAGCTCATAGGACAATTCCCCCACAAACCCCAGACGCATGGCCTTGACCGGGATGGTACCGGCCACCAGAAACTCTTTGTATTCACTGAACCCGAACCCTTCATTGGACACATCGATGTCCACCACCTTTTCCAGCACCTTTCTGGCATTGGGGCCGGACAGGTTGATCACGCCCATGGCATCAGTCAGGTTTACCAGAGAAAAATCCCAGTTCTCATACCGGGTGTGGTACCGGATCCATTCGATGGTCTGCCCGGCCCGGCCCGTGGAGGTGGAGAAATAGTAGTCGTTTTCCCCCAGCTTGATCACCACGCCGTCATCGATGACACATCCGTCGTCATTGCACATGGCTGTGTATTTGACCCGGCCTTCCTTGATCTTGGACAGATCCGACACATAGACCCGCTGAAGGGCGTTCAATGCGTCAGGTCCGTGAATCCGGAATTTTCCCAGGGTGGAGCCGTCCAGCATGCCCACGTTGTTCCGGACATTTTCGATCTCTTTTTTGGCGGTAAAGTCCCGGGAAAAATATCTGGCCCGCTGCCACACCCCGATGTTCCTGAAGATCCCGCCGTCCTTGCGCTGCAGATCGTCGATGGGGGTTCTTTTGAGCATGGCGTGGTTGGTACCGGCATACGTGGCGATCAATGTGGGCACCAGGGGCGGCCGCACCGTGGTGGGCCGGATCTTGATGTCCGGCAGGGCCTGGTATCTGGCGGTGAACAGCGGGAGGTTGTGGCCGGGAATGCCGGCCTGGCCGGGTCCGAGCCCTGCACCGGAGAACCGCTTGATCAGCTCGGGTACATCAAACCCCTTGTCGATCGATTGCTTGATATTTTTAATGCTGGTGTCTTCATCAAAGCAGATAAAGGTTTTTCTGCCCTTGACCGGTGCCATGACCAGTTTGGTGCCCCGTGCCGGACCCGGCAGGGATTCCATGGCTTTTCTGGCCTCCCCGAGATCGGCGATGGAACAGCGCTCACAATCATAGGCTGCCTGGAGTCCGGCCAGATGACCGGAGGCTTCGATGGCGCCGCTGTTTTCCAATCCCAGCAGGCGGCCGGCGGCATGCATTTTTCTGGGCAGGTCCGTGGGCAGGAAAAAATTGGTGTGCGGGTCATATTTCTGTTTGGCCTGATTCACCACCAGCGGCCCGGTCAGTGGCGTAAATCCGGCGGATGCCACCAGCACGTCACAGTCAACGGTTTTTCCCACGGTGCCGTCCACGCTTTTCAGGGTGGCTTTCTGCACCTTTTTTTTGCCGTGGGCTTCAATGGCGACCCATCCCCTTTGAAGAGGAATTTTCCGGTCCGCCAGGGCCTTGACCAGGGCCGGATCCTGTCCGTCTTCCCGGATATCGGCGATCATCGGAATGGTCATGCCCAGGTCATGAAGCGCAACCGCCGCTTCCAGCCCCAGGTCATGCCCGATGGAAAACACCCCGGTCTTGCCGGGCAGCAGCCCATAGGTGTTGGCCAGGCGCAGGGCGCAGCCGGCCTGCATCACGCCCGGCCGTTCATTGTTTTCAAACAGCAGGGGCCGTTCGATGCACCCCGTGGCCACCACCACGCTGTTGGCCCGGATTTCAATGTACCGTTCCGTGAAACTGTCCTTTTCCGTGCCGATCTGGAACCCGGTGATCAGGTTGTTGTTGTATGCCCCCACATTGGCCGTATGGGTGAACACCCGGATATTGTCGGTTTTTTCCACTTCTTTTGCCAGTTCTACGGCCCGGTCGTGATGGGTCTGGCGGTTGACATATTCCGTGGTGCGGTAGTCGAAATGCCCCCCCAGCCAGGGCCGGTTTTCCATGAGAATCACCCGGAGCCCTTTTTCAGCGGCTGCCAGGGCCGCTTTCATGCCGGCGGGCCCGCCGCCGATCACACACACATCGCAGGAGGGATAGATTTCATCATATTTGCCGGGCATGTGGTGGTCCGGGGACAGCTTACCGATACCGGCGGCCTTGCGGATCTGCTTCATGGCCACGGGCCAGATTCTGGCGGGCTTGTGCATGGTGTCGTAATAGAACCCGGCCGGCATGGCCCAGTCCATCTTGTCGAGGAAGCCCAGCATGTCGTTTTTGGCAGAGCCCTTGACGTTCTGCTCTTTGATCACCATGCCGGGTTTGAGCAGGGTGGTCTCCGTACGGACATTGGGGGTCCCGTTGACTTCCATCATGGTGTTGGAACATTCCCCGTCCATGCTGTACAGCCCTCTGGGACGATGGTACTTCAAGCTTCTGGCATAAATTCTGACCCCATTGGCATACAGGGCCGTGGCAATGGTATCCCCTTTGGTGCCGTAATACTGCTTTCCCCTGTAGGTAAAGGGAATCTTGTCGCTGGTATCGATTTTCAATGTGGGCAGATGATTGAATCTGGACATCATTCTTGTGCCTCCGGTGTTTCCTTTTCAAGGTTTGTCGTCGTATCCCGGAAGATGGTAAACCATGAACCGCATCCATCCCGGTGAAACCACCATTCCTGCTGCACGCCTGCCACGCACTTGTTCATGTGGACATAATCGCACCAGCTTTCAGGGGTCAGGTCTTTTTCATCAGGTCTGGGACCTTTTTCCTCTCCGCCGTAGCGGAACTCATATCCGTTTCTTTTACCGCATATCGGACATGTAATTGTCAACGCCATCTTATCTTCTCCTTGAATCTCGTCAAAATATTGTTCAGCTGGTTTAATTATCCGGGCTGTAGCTCATCAGCGCGGCGGTCTCCCCCATGAGCCTGTGCTCCTGGTACCGTTTGAGGGCAAAGGGTTTGAGTATGTCGGGACAGGTATTGGTGGCCATGAAGCTGGCCATGTGCCGTCCCACGGCGGAACAGGACTTGAACCCGAAATATCCCCAGCCGCAGTCCATGAAAAAGCCTTCCACCTGTTCGTTGCCGTCCATGATGGGGGCCATGTCAGGGGTCATGTCCGCCAGACCGCCCCAGATTCTCATGAACCGGACACCGCGCAGGGCCGGCAGAAATTCGGACAGGGCCTCGGCCTGGTGTTTGATGTAGTGGGCCGTGTTCAGGGTGGTGTAGTTGGGCCACGGATCCATGTGGGCGCCGGTGGCGATCTCGCCTTTCAGGGTCTGGTTGGCATAGCAGTGGTAGGCACCGGAAGAGACCACATGATCCAGAATGGGTTTGAGGGGCTGGGTCACCATGGCCTGGATGGTCAACACGGAGATGGGCAGCTTGATGCCCAGAAATCCATGGATCAGGGCTGCGGAATACCCGCCGGCGGAAATCATTACCTGTTTGGTGTTGATGACACCCCGGTTGGTGACCACGGCCCTGACTTTGCCGTTTTTGGTGGAAATGTCCGTGGCTTCGGTCTGCTGGTGAATCTCCACGCCCATTTTGGCCGCCCCTTTGGCCAGACCCCAGACCACTGCGTCATGCCGCACCACGCCGCCTGGCGGATGATACATGGCCCCGTGGATGGGAAAGGTGATGTCCTCGGAAATATTCAATGCCGGCACCAGCTCCTTGGCTTCCTTGGCATCGATCAGATGAGATTCCACCCCGTGGAACTGGGCTGTGGCAATGTTCATGCGGGCTGCGTTCATGGCGGCCTCGGAATGCATGAGGTTGAGGTTCCCGCAGTTGTTGAACATCAGGTTGTAATCCAGTTCCTTGGTAAGAACCGGCCACAGGTCCAGGGCTTCCTTGTAAAGCGGCACATTGTGCTGGGTCCGCTGGTTGGCGCGCACAATGGCCGTGTTCCTGCCGGCACCGCCGTACCCGATATAGTTCTTTTCAATGATCGCTATATCGGTGATGCCATGCTCTTTGGCCAGGTAGTACGCGGTGGCCAGACTGTGAAGTCCGCCCCCGATGAGAACCACATCATAACTTGATTTCAGTTTGGTTTTTTTGCCCCACATGGGTTTGTTTTTCAAAAACATTGGCCTTCTCTTCATTTAGATATTGTTATTATTTTTCGACATACCCAGTTTGTCAATACGCTATGAAAGAAATCATGTCAAGAACTTTATTCAAAAATGATAGTTTTTCTTTCATTTGTACTTGACAAAAAAATCTATCTGGATTAAATCTCAATAAAATCAGGAAAATACAAAACGATCCGTCCATGACAAAACCCTTTTAAATAAGGCTGATACAATGAATGATTTGGCATCACACCCGGTGATAGATGATATTTCCAGCAAACTGGATTCTTTGACCCCCAAAGCCCAGGCCCTGGGCAACTATATCATGCTCAACCCGGCCAAGGTGGTGTTCATGACCACCAAGGAACTGGCGGAAGCCTGTGAAGTCAGTGAAGCGACAGTGGTGCGGTTTGTGGCCACACTGGGATATAAAGGATACTCGGATTTCCAGGACGCGCTCAAGGATTTCATCAATACCGGCTTGAGCCTGCCCGACCGGGTCAACCTCAAAGGCATTGACGTCCCCGGGCTGGACCGGCTTCACCGGGGGATTTTAGAGGAACTCAACAACCTGAAATACCTGTACGAAAACATTGATGTGGCGCGTATGAACCAGTTCATCACCCACATGGATACCACCCCGTTCATCTATGTCACCGGCTCCCGGCTGTCCTACACGTTCGCCTACTACCTGGGCTGGTCGTTGACCAAGGTGCGCAAGGGGGTCCAGATTCTCAGGGGCAGTGACTCCACGGCCATGGACATGCTGGCCAATGCCCCTTCCCCGAGCGTGGTGATCCTCACCGCCACCACCCGGTATCCAAACGAGCTGATCAAATTGAGCAAGATGATCCGGCGGTGCGGCCACACCCTGCTGGTGCTCACCGACTCCAGCATCTCACCGGTGATTCCTTTTGCCCACCTGTCTTTGGTGGTGCCGTCCAAGTCCATTCCCTTTATCGGCAATGTCTCGGGCATGCTGGCGGTGATCCAGTATATGGTTCAGGAACTGGCCCACCGCAAAGGCGAAGCGTTGCGGGATTATCAGGAACAACTGGAACAGGTGTATCTGGAAAATGACCTGCTGTTCAACATCGATCCCAAGTAGCCGGCCGTGCCGGACAGGCAGGCGGGATCAGGCGGTTTGCTGCATGATCCCTGGTAATCGCCGCGGTGTGTTGTGATAGAAGACCTGTCACTGATCAGTTTCGGCATCTTGTTTGCCACGGGCCTGTGCGCCGGTTTTGTGGATGCTATTGCCGGCGGGGGCGGGCTGATCGCCCTGCCGGCCCTGCTGGCCGTGGGCCTTCCCCCGGCCGTGGCTTTGGGTACCAACAAGCTTCAGGGCAGTTTCGGAACCCTGTCCGCGGCCGCCAATTTCATCTCCAAGGGCTTGGTGGATATCCGGGAGTGCCGGACCGGCATCACATTCACCTTTTTCGGGGCTGTTCTCGGCGCCGTCATTATTCAGCACCTGGATTCCGGATTTATCCGACACCTGATTCCCGCCTTGCTTCTGGTGGTATTTTTTTATACCCTGTTTTCCAGAACCTTGGGATTGCAGCCGGCAGCCCCGAAAATGGGACGGAATCTGTTTTTTGTGTTGTTCGGGACCGGCCTGGGGTTTTATGACGGATTTTTCGGTCCCGGCACCGGCTCGTTCTGGACCGGGGCGCTGCTCGTTTTTCTGGGTCTGGACATGACCGGGGCCGTGGGCACCACCCGGGTGATGAATTTTGTATCCAATATCGTGGCCCTGGCCGTGTTCATCATCGGCGGGAACGTGCTGTGGTCCGCCGGACTGGTCATGGCGGCCGGCCAGGTGATCGGGGCCCGGGCCGGTTCCAGCCTGGCCATCCGGAGAGGGGCCGTGTTTATCCGGCCTTTCTTTCTGACCGTGGTGTTTATCACCATTGTCCGGCTCATGTATGTGAACTACGGGTAGCAAGGTTCGCTGCCCCCAAACCGTATGAAAGAGGAAAGAAATGTTACAAACCCAGCAAGAACTGCTCACCCTGTTGTCCGATATCGGCATTGAACACACCAACCATGAACACCCGCCGGTGTTTACCGTGGAAGAGGCGGCTCAGCACCAGCACGGCATCGAGGGTGCCCACAGCAAAAATCTGTTTTTCAAGGACAAGAAGAAACATCTGTTCCTGGTGGTGACCCTGGCGGACAAGCCCATCAAGATCAAGGAAGTGGCCAAGAAAATCGGGGGAAACAACCTGTCGTTTGCCAAACCCGACCTGCTCATGGAGGTCCTGGGCATGATCCCCGGGGCCGTCACCCCGTTTGCCGCCGTCAACATCCAGGACCATGAAGTCAAGATCGTTCTGGACAAAGAACTGATGGCCCATGACCGGCTCAATTTCCACCCCCTGGAAAACACGGCCACCACCACCATCAAATCCGAAGACCTGGTAAAATTCCTGGAGCACTGCGGCCAGTCACCCGAAATTATAGGGTTGTAGATACAGAAGCAGATCGATCAGCTTCCGGGCGGTCAGCTTTTCCTGAGCGTGACGTTTGATTGCCCTGTCAAAAGGAGAGGGGGGACCGGAACCCGGGTGAGTCAGAATCCGGCTGGTTTTGAATAATGGCTGCTGTCAGGTGACACAGGCGGCGATGACCACCTGGATGCCCAGCTCCTGAAGCATCTTTGTGAAATCCGGCTTGATGCCGGCATCCGTGACCAGAATATTGATCTTTTTAATGGGGGCGGTGACAAAGTTGGAAACCACTCCCATCTTGCTGTGGTCCGCCGCCACCACCACGGGTCCCTGGGTCCGCTCCATCATCATCCGGGTCACTTCCGCTTCCTGCTGGATGGGCGTGGTCAATCCGAACTTGATGCTCAGGCCGTCCACCCCGATAATGGCTTTGCTGCCGCAGACCTTTCCCAGAACCGAGTGGGCCAGGGAGCCGATCAGCGAGTTGGACTGCCGGCGGAAAACCCCGCCGGTAAGGATCAGTTCGATATCCGGGTTTGTGACCTCCAGCAGGGCGCTGGCATTGCTGGTGATGACCCGCAGCGGATTGACGGACAGATGCCTGAGCACCTGGGAGGTGGTGGAACCGGTGTTGATGAGCAGGGTGTCCCCGGGTTCCACCAGGTCATTGACTTTCCGGCCGATGGCTTGTTTTTCCAGCCGAAGGATCCGGTCTTTTTCCGTGTACAGGGGTTCGATTTTCATGCGGTGCCGCAGAATGGCCCCGCCATGGGTCCGGTCCAGAACGCCTTTTTTTTCGAGCAGATCCAGGTCCCGCCGGATGGTCAGTTCCGTGACATGGAACATCCGGCTCAGTTCGATCACCTTGACCACCCCTTTTTCCTGGATCAGATTCTGTATCCGGGTCTGCCGGTCGGCGGGTATATAGTTCTGTCCCATGATTATCCTGGAATTGATTAATTTCTGTTATCTAAAATGACTTCCGCTTCCGGGTACATTTTTTTGTGAAAGCAAGCCCCGGGAGGCATCTTTGTGCAGATCTGTCAGAACCTGTGGATCTCAGACCGGCATAAAGACTTTCCCCCGGGGCAAAATGCCACCCGGACAAGACATTGACTGAGAAGATGCCTTTCTCATGCAATCGTCCGGGCAGCAGATGACGTTATTCTTTCCAGGTTTTGATCAGTTCATCATAATCCACAGTCTGGCCTTTGGGTTTTTCATTGGCCAGTTTCGCCTTGGGTGCGCCCGGCTGGCTCAGCCAGTACGCCTCATCTTTTTCAGGGTTCATTTTGGGGCCTTTGTCTCCCTGTACGCCTGATCTTTCAATCCTTTCCAACACCTTGTCCATTTCCTGGGCCAGATTGTCCATGGCTCTGTCAACGGTGACCTCACCGCCCACAGCCTCTCCGATATTCTGCCACCACAATTGTGCCAGGCGCGGATAATCCGGGACATTGGTACCGGTATCTGTCCATACATGACGTGCCGGGCTGCGGTAGAATTCCACCAGGCCGCCCAGTTTGGGGGCCCGTTCTGTAAAAGATGCATCCCGGATATCACTGTCCCGGATGGGTGTCAGTCCCACATGGGCTTTTTTCAAAGAGGTGGTCTTGGCCACGGTGAACTGGGCATACAGCCAGGCTGCCTTGCGCCGGTCCACAGGCGTGCTCTTTAACAGGGTCCAGGACCCGCAGTCCTGATATCCCACCTTCATGCCCTCTTCCCAGTAAGGACCGTGGGGGGAGGGAGCCATGCGCCATTTGGGGGTGCCGTCTTCGTTGACCGTGGGTCCGGGGGCAACCATATCAGGGATAAACGCGGTGTACCAGAAAATCTGCTGAGCCACATTTCCTTTGGCCAGAAAAGGCAGGTACTGGTAAAAATCCATGCCCAGTGCGCCCGGAGGGGCGTATTTGCGCAACCATTCCATGTATTTGCGCAGGGCATATTTGGCTGCCGGGCTGTTGGCGGCCCCGCCCCGGCTGACACTGGAGCCTACCGGACGGTTGTTTTCATCCACACGGATCCCCCATTCATCCACGGGCAGGCCGTTGGGCAGGCCCTTGTCCCCGGCACCGGCCATGGACAGCCAGGCATCGGTGAACCGCCATCCCAGATCCGGGGATTTCTTGCCGTAATCGTTGTGCCCGTAAACCGGTTGTCCGTCAATCTCTTTGACATGTTCGGTGAAAAATTCAGCAATGTCCTCATAGGCAGACCAGTTGATGGGAACCCCCAGCTCATATCCATAAATTTCTTTGAACTGTTTTTTGAACTCTTCCCGGCTGAACCAGTCATACCGGAACCAGTACAGGTTGGCAAATTGCTGGGCAGGCAGCTGATACAGTTTGCCGTCCGGGCCGGTACCAAACTCCTTGCCGAAAAAATCATCCACATCCAGGGTGGGCAGAGTCACATCCTTGCCTTCGCCGGCCATCCAGTCGGTAAGATTGACGGTCTTGCCATACCGCCAGTGGGTACCGATAAGGTCGGCATCGTTGATCCAGGCATCGTAAATGTTCTGGCCTGACTGCCACTGAGTCTGGAGCTTTTCAATGACGTCCCCTTCCTGGATCAGGTCATGGGTGACCTTGATGCCGGTGATCTCTTCAAAGGCTTTGGTCAGGACCTTGGATTCATACTCATGGGTGGGAATGGTTTCAGACACCACTTTGATTTCCATTCCCTTGAAGGGTTCGGCCGCCTTGACGAACCATTCCATTTCTGCAAGCTGTTCTGCTTTGGTCAAAGTGGAGGGGGTAAATTCTGAGTCAATCCATTTTTTTGCCGCGTCAACCCCTGCTTGGGCCGGCAGGGAGATCAAAAGAAATGCCAAACCCAGCAGGCATGCCAGGACACCATTGCCCGGACGTTTTCCAGCTACTTTTTTTTTCATGGGTGATTCCTCCCAGGCCTTCATTAGTATGATTAAAGCAAGCGCCGGTCCAGAACTGAAGGCCTTTGGTAAAAGCCCTGGAACCGATCTCTTTCCAAGAACTGCTATCCCCAGCGCATTACCACCGCCATCCAGAGGAGAGCAATTCCCAGGGCAAACCAGATGGCCAGATCTGTGAGAC
>Ga0180429_10001010_pt1 | contig 24311 bp, 25 predicted proteins | sample SS_ome_FD_132428 | JGI IMG/M metagenome (GOLD analysis project Ga0180429, IMG submission 132428) | Hypersaline lake sediment archaeal communities from the Salton Sea, California, USA - SS_1_S_1 metaG | ecosystem: Environmental > Aquatic > Non-marine Saline and Alkaline > Hypersaline > Sediment ...
CGCCCGATCCTGTTCGCACAGGATGTAGTGTTTTTCCACCCCCGCCCAGCGGTCGAGCGCGGCAATGGGCGTGGCCTGCGGCGCCACCGGCTGCGGCCCGAGATGCGCCAGCGCGAAATCGACTGCCTCGGCCGGGCAGTCGTGGTAGAGTTTTTCGGCCACCATCCCGGGGCGGAACGAAAAGGTCACGCCGTCGGGCGCCATCTCGATCGCCGGCAACAGCGGCTGGCGCGGCGCGGCGCGGCGCATCTCGGCCAGCGACAGGCCCGGAACCGGCACATAGGCGCAAAGGTAGACCAGCCGCGCGATCTTCTCCGGCGCCCGTTCCGCGGCCAGCGTGATCGGGAAGCCCGCCATCGAATGGCCCACCAGCGTCACCGGCCGGTCGATCGCGGCAAGGATCGCGCGGGCATAGCCCTCCAGCGTGACCTTTTCCGCCGGCGTGCCGTCCTGCCCGTGGCCGGGCAGGTCGATCGCGCGGGCCTCGTGGCCCAGCGCGGCCAGTGCCGGGATCACGTCGCGCCAGCACCATGCGCCGTGGCAGGAACCGTGAATCAGCAGCAGGTCCGCCATCAGGCGTCGAAGAACACGGTTTCGTCGGGCCCCTGCAGCCGGATGTCGAACCGGTATGCGCCCGGGCCGGTCTTCTGCGCCAGCAGCGTCGGGATCCGCCCCTTGTGCTCGATCCGCGCCAGCACCGGGCATTCGGCGTTCGCCGCCTCCTCGTCGTCGAAATAGATCCGGGTCGACAGGCCGATGTTGATGCCGCGCGCCACGATCCACAGCGCGATATGCGGGGCCATCAGCCCGCCGGTGTGGTGCGGCACACGGCCCGGCTTGATGGTTTCCAGCCGGAACTCCGCGGTGTCGAAATCGGCGGCGAACCGGCACCAGCCCGGAACGTTCGGATCGGCCGGGCCGCGGACCTCGTTGGGAGAATTGTAAAGCCCCGCGGCATCGGCCTGCCAGCTTTCCAAGAGCGCGTCCTTCAGCGTCATCCCGGCCCCGTCGATCACCGTGCCGGTGATCGCGATGCGCTCGCCCTGCGCACCCGGACGGATCGGGCTGGTGCCCAGATCGCGGGGATAGATGCCACGATTGCCCAGCAGGTTCGGCGTGCAGCCGATATGGACATAGGGCCCCGCTGTCTGGCTGGGGGTTTCGAGCAGATAGTCGAGCGTCTGCGCCATGTCACAGTCCCTCCGGCCGGTTCTCGAAATGCGTCTGGCGGCGGCCGCGCAGCACGATGTCGAACCGGTAGGCCAGGCAGTCGAGCGGGATCGCCGCGCGCATGTCCAGCGCCGCGACCAGCCTGTCGCGCGCCTCGGCCGAGGGGATCGTGTTCGCGATCGGGCATTGCGGGATCAGCGGATCGCCCTCGAAATACATCTGGGTGACCAGGCGCTGGCCGAAGCCCGAGCCGAAGATCGACAGATGGATGTGCATCGGCCGCCAGTCGTTCGTTCCGTTCCGCCAGGGATAGGCGCCGGGCCGGATCGTCAGGAATTCATAGCGCCCGGCCGCGTCGGTCACGGTGCGCCCGCAGCCGCCGAAATTCGGGTCGAGCGGGGCAAGGTAGCTGTCCTTCTTGTGGCGGTAGCGGCCACCGGCATTGGCCTGCCAGATCTCGACCAAAGTGTCGGGCAACGGGCGGCCGGTTTCATCCATCACCCGGCCGTGCAGGATGATCCTTTCGCCCACCGCCGGCTGGCCGGTGAAGTTCAGGATCAGGTTGTTGTCCATCTCGCCCAGCATGTCGTGGCCGAAGGCCGGGCCGGTTTCCTCGCTGAGCGTCGATCCGATGGAGACCAGCGGCCGCGAGGGTGCGCGGGTGACGGATGTCTTGTAGCCCGGCGTGTAGGCCGGCGGGTGCCACAGGCGCTGGCGCGGCAGCAGCGGGCCGTTCGTCGGCGCGGTTTCGATCATCGGGAACCCTCCATCTCGTCAAACACTTCCTTGGCGATCCGGGTTGCGGTGTTGGCGCGCGGCACACCGGCATAGATCGCGACATGCAACAGCGCCTCCATCACGTCGGCCCGGCTGGCGCCGGTATTGGCGGTGGCGCGGATATGCATCGGCAGTTCCTCGACATTGCCCAGCGCCGCCAGAAGCGCGATGGTCAGCATCGAGCGTTCCCGCGGCGTGATCGCGTCGCGCGACCAGACATGGCCCCAGGCCGCCTCGGTGATCAGGTCCTGGAACGGCGCGTCCAGCGCGGTCTTGGCGGCCTCGGCCCGGTCGACATGCGCGTCGCCCAGCACCCGGCGGCGGGTTGCCATGCCCTCGCGGTGGCGCTCAGACATGGCCGATCTCCTTCAGGAACCGGGTCAGAACCTCGGCGTAGTCCGCCGGTTTCTCGACGCAGGGCAGATGGCCGGCGCCGCGGATCAGGTGAAACCGGCTGCCCGTCACCAGATCGGCGGTCTCGCGCACCAGGTCCGGCGGTGTCGATCCGTCCTCGGATCCGGCGATGGCCAGCGTCGGCAGCGTCAGCCCCGCGGTCGGCGTGTAGAAATCCGTCCCGGCGATCGCCGCGCAGCAGCCGGTGTAACCCTCGACCGGCTGCCGCGTCAGCATCGCGCGCCAGCCCTGCATCTCGGCGGTGTCGCGGAACGGCCGGGCGAACCAGCGTTCCATCGTCGCATCGGCAATCGCCTCGATCCCGCCGGCGCGGATCGCGTCGATCCGCTGCTGCCAGGTTTCCGCGGTGCCGATCTTCGCCGCGGTGTTCGAGATCACCATCCCGCGCACCAGGTCGAGCCGCTTGACCGCCAGCCCCTGCGCGATCAGCCCGCCGATCGACAGGCCGACGAAGACGCAATCCTTCACCGCCAGCGCGTCGAGCAGCCGTTCGGCATCGCGCACCAGCGCGCCCATCGCGTAGGGCGCCGGCGGGCAGGCCGACAGGCCGTGCCCGCGCTTGTCGTAGCGGATCAGCCGCAGGCCGGGCGGCATCAGCGCCACCAGCTTGTCCCACAGCCGCAGGTCGGTGCCCAGCGAATTGGCGAACACTACCGGCGCGCCGTCCGGATCGCCGTCTTCGCGCCAGTGCAGGTGAATGTCGCCCAGGTCGAGGATTCGCATCAGTAGGGCAGCCCCACGTAATTCTCGGCCAGCGCGGTCTGCGCGGCCTCGGAGGATTCGAGGTAGTCGAGTTCGCTTTCCTGCATCCGCTGGCCGAAATCGCCCTGGTCGGGGAACCGGTGCAGAAGGTTGGTCATCGACCACGAGAACCGTTCGGATTTCCAGACCCGCGCCAGCGCGCGCGCCGAATAGCCCTCGATTCCGGCCTCCTCGCCGTCGCGGTAGTGATCGCGCAGCGCGTGCCACAGATAGAAGATGTCAGAGGCGGCGAGGTTGAGGCCCTTGGCCCCGGTCGGCGGCACGATATGCGCCGCATCGCCGGCCAGGAACAGCCGGCCCCAGCGCATCGGTTCGCAGACGAACGACCGCAACGGCGCGATCGATTTCTCGATCGTCGGGCCGGTTTCCAGCCGCTCGGCCGCCGCCTCGGGGATCCGGCGTTTGAGTTCGCCCCAGAACGCCTCGTCCGACCAGTCCTCGACCCTGTCGGACAACGGCACCTGCACGTAGTAGCGCGCCAACCGCGCGTTGCGCATCGAGCACAGCGCGAAGCCGCGTGCGTGGTTGGCGTAGATCAGTTCCTCGTCCACCGGCGCGGTGCGCGACAGAACCCCCAGCCATCCGAACGGGTAGACACGCTCGAATTCCCGGCGCAGCGCGGCCGGGATCGCCTGCCGGCTGGGGCCGTGGAACCCGTCGCAACCGGCGACGAAATCGCAATCGATCCGGTGGTCCCGGCCGTCCTTGCGCCAGGTGACATGCGGTTGCCCGGTGTCGAGATCGTGCAGCGCGACCTCCTCGGTGCCGTGGATCACCGTGCCGCCGGACGCGTCGCGCGCGGCGTAAAGGTCATGCGTCACCTCGGTCTGGCCATAGACCATGACGGACCTGCCGGTCAGCCGCTTGAAATCGATCCGGATCGTGCGGTTCTGCGCGGCCAGCAGCGTGCCGTCATGGACGAAACCCTCGGCCTCCATCCGCTCGCCGACGCCGGCGGCGCGCAGCAGGTCGACGGTGCCCCATTCCAGCACACCGGCGCGAATCCGGCCCAGAACGTGGTCGCGGCCGCGCCGTTCCAGCACCACCGTGTCGATGCCCTCTTTGTGCAGCAGCTGCGACAGCAAGAGCCCGGCCGGCCCTCCGCCGATGATGCAGACCTGGGTGCGCATCAGGATCCTCCCTCGCGCACAGATTGCGGCAGATGATTGTCAGTGTCAATCAGTTTGCCGTCACGCGCCGGCCAGCGCCCGGACATAGGTCGCCGGATCGACATTGCCGCCGGTGGCGACGCAGATCACCGTGTCGCCGGCGATCGCCTCGGGGTGGAACAGTGCCGCGGCCAGCGCGACCGCGCCGCCGGGCTCCACCACGATCTTTAGCCGGGCGAAGGCGGCGGCCATCGCGCGCAGCACCTCGTCCTCGGTGACGACAAGGCCCGGGCCGCACAGCCGCTGCATGATCGGGAAGGTCAGCTCGCCCGGCGCCGGGGTCACGATCGCGTCGCAGATCGAGCCCGCCGCGGCGGCGTTGCGCTCGATCCGGCCCGCGGCCAGCGACCGCGCGGTGTCGTCGAACCCCTCGGGTTCGCAGGGCCGCGCGCGCAGCCCCGGCGCCCGCGCCGCCAGCGCCAGCGCGATGCCCGAGGTCAGCCCGCCGCCGCCGCAGCAGACCAGCACATCGGCCGTGGCGATGCCCTCTCCGGCGGCCTGTTCGGCGATCTCCAGCCCGCAGGTGCCTTGCCCGGCGATCACCTGCGGCTCGTCATAGGGCTTGATCAGGGTCAGCCCCCGGTCCGCCGCCAGCGCCGCGCCGATCGCTTCGCGGTTCTCCGTCTCGCGGTCGTAAAGCACCACCTCCGCGCCGAGCGCGCGGGTGTTGTCGATCTTCATCTTCGGCGCGTCGGCGGGCATAACGATCACCGCCGGCACATCGTGCAGCCGGGCCGCGCGCGCCACGCCCTGCGCGTGATTGCCCGAGGAGAAGGCGATCACGCCCGCCGCCCGCCGGTCCGCCGGCAGGGCCGAGACGGCGGCCCAGCCGCCGCGGGCCTTGAAACTGCCGGTATGCTGCAGGCATTCGGCCTTCACGAAGACCCGGCGCCCCGCGATCTCGTCGAGAAACGGCGAGGACAGCAGCGGCGTGTGCCGGATATGGCCCGCGGCGCGCCGCGCGGCGGCCTCGATCATCGCGATATCGGTCATGCGGGCGCTCCGATCCGGGCTTCGCCGGCCACGAGCATCGCCTCGATCGCGGCAAGGCTTTCGGGTTCGTCGAGGAACGGCACATGGCCGCGATCGGGCACCGAGACGGCCATCATCGCCGGATGCCGGCGCTGCATCTCGGCCATCGTTTCGGCCGACAGGATGTCGGAATTGGCGCCGCGGATCACGGCGAGCGGCAAGTCCGCCAGTGCCTCGAAAAACGGCCAGAGATCGGGCGCCGCCCCGGCCGCCGACTGGTGCAGAAGCGCCTTGCGCAGGTCCGGGTCGTAGCGCAGGCGCAGACCGTCGGGTGTCTCGTCGAACCAGTGGGCCACCTGCTCGCGCCAGACCGCGCGCGGAACGCCGGGAAATTCCGCCTCCGCCCAGCGTGCCGTCGCCGCGGCTGCCTCGTCCAGCGTGGCGGCATTGGGCTGGCGGCCGACGTAGTCCATGATCCGCGCCAGACCCTGCGGCCCGATCACCGGGCCGATGTCGTTGAGGACCACCGCCGCCATCCGCCCGGCATGGCCCGCCGCCAGCGCCATCGCGATCAGCCCGCCGCGCGAGGTGCCCAGCACCACGACCTTCTCCAGCCCCAGATGGTCGAGCAGTTCCAGCACGTCGTGGCCTTCGCGGATCACGTTGTAGGTGGTGAAATCCTCCGCCCGGTCCGAGCGGCCGCGCCCGCGGGCATCCAGCCGGATGATCCGGCAGCGGCCCGCCAGCGGGGCGAGGATCGGCGTGAAATCGTCCATGTTCCGGGTCAGCCCGGCGAGGCACAGAAGCGGGGTGCCGCCGCCGCGGTCGTCGTAGCACAGCCGTACGCCGTCGGAGGTGGTGAAGGTCGCAAGCGTCATGACAGCTCCGGCAGGTCGGGCAGGCCCGTCAGGTCGGGCAGGACATGGGCGGGGCGGCCGGGCAACCGGTCGGCCGGCTGGCCGGCGCGGTTGACCCAGACCGTGCGAAAGCCGTAGTCGGCCGCGCCGGCCGCGTCCCAGCCGTTCGCGGAGGTGAACAGCACCGACCCGGCGGCGCAGCCGAACCGCGCGCCGACAAGGTCGTAGACCGCGCGGGCGGGCTTGAACACGCCGACCTCCTCGACCGACAGCACCGCGTCGAGATCGTCGCCGATCCCGGCCGAGGCCACGGCATCGGCCAGCATCCCCGGCGCCCCGTTCGACAAGATCGCGGTCGCGAGGCCGCGCGCCTTCAGCGCGGCCAGCATGGCGGGCACTTCGGGATAGGCGGGCAAGGTGCGGTAGAGCTGCATCAGCCGGTCGCGCAGCCCGGCATCGCCGGCCAGGCCCGCCGCTTCCAGCGCCCAGTCCAGCCCGTCGCCGGTGACCTGCCAGAAATCCGCGTACCGCCCGGTGATCGCGCGCAGCCAGGTGTATTGCAACTGCTTGAGCCGCCAGTCCTCGGCCAGCTTCGGCCAGGCTTCGGCCAGGGCGCCGCCGCCCGGCTCCCCGGCGGCCAGCCGCGCGGCGCCGGCCACGTCGAACAGCGTTCCGTAGGCATCGAACACGCAGACCCGGATCATGCGGCCTCCTCGCCTCCACCGGCGGCCAGACTGGCCCGCGCACCGCCCGCCGGCAAGGCCAAACCGACCGGCGCGAGGGCGTTGCAGCGATGTCGTGAAAAACGTGCTAGAATCACCGGGTGTGTATGTAACGGGAGGGACGGTATGTCCGGAAATCACGGCAGGATCTGGTGGTCGGAACTGATGACCCGCGATGTCGAGGGCGCCTGCGCCTATTACGCGGCGACCTGCGGCTGGGTGTTCGAGACGATGCCGATGGAGGGCGGCAGCTACTACGTCGCGAATGTCGATGGCCAGCCGGTCGCCGGGATCATGGACATGACCGGCCTGCCGGGCATGGACGAGGTGCCGGCGCACTGGTTCACCTATATCGCCGTCGACGATGTCGATGCCGCCGCCACGGCGACCGAGGCTGCGGGCGGCCGGATCATCCGGCCCGGTTTCAGCGTCGAGGGGATCGGCCGGATCGCGATCCTGACCGATCCGACCGGGGCCGCGGTTGGGCTGATGACGCCGGCCGCGGGCTGAGCGATCAGAGGTTTTCCGCCTGGGGCATGCCCAGCACGTGGTAGCCGCCATCGACGCGGATGATCTCGCCCGTGGTGCAGGCGCCCCAGTCGGAACACAGCCACACGGCGGTGCCGCCGATCGCCTCCAGCGTGGCGTTGGCGCGCAGCGGCGCGTTCTGCTCGGTATGCCGGAAGGTCGCCCGCGCGCCGCCGATCGCCGCGCCCGCCAGCGTCTTCATCGGGCCGGGGCTGATCGCGTTCACGCGGATCTTCTGCGGCCCCAGATCGTTGGCAAGGTAGCGGGTGGCCGACTCCAGCGCGGCCTTGGCCACGCCCATCACGTTGTAGTTCGGCGTCACGCGGTTCGAGCCTTCGAAGGTCAGCGTGATCAGGCTGCCGCCCTCGGGCATCATCTCGGACGCGCGGCGCGCGACGTCGATGAAGCTGTAGCACGAGATTGCCAGCGAAGTCGCGAAGTTGCCGCGGCTGGTGTTGATGAACCGGCCGGTCAGTTCCGTCTTGTCGGAGAAGGCGATGGCATGGACGAGGAAATCCATCGTCCCCCATGCGTCGCCGAGCCGCGCGAAGGCGGCATCGAGGCTGGCATCGTCGGTGACATCGACATCGACGAGGATCGAGGAGCCGACGGAGGCCGCCAGCGGTTCCACCCGCCGGCCGAAGGCCTCGCCCTGGTAGGAAAACGCGATCTCGGCGCCTTCCTCGGCCAGCGCCTTCGCGATCCCCCATGCGATCGATCGCTCGTTCGCGACACCCATCACGAGGCCGCGCTTGCCCGCCATCCTGCCCGCCATGTCAGATCACCCGTCGCAAGCGCTGAAGACGAGGCTGGCATTGGTGCCGCCGAAGCCGAAACTGTTCGACAGCACGCTGTCGAGCGAAACGTTCTCGCGCAGGGTGGTGGCGATTTCCGCCGGTTCGATCGCCGGGTCGAGGTCGCTCACGTTGGCCGAGGCGGCGATGAATCCGCCCTGCATCATCAGGATCGAATAGATCGCCTCGTGCACGCCGGTCGCGCCTAGCGAATGCCCCGTGAGCGACTTGGTGGACGAGATCGGCGGCACGTTACCCGCCCCGAAGATCCGGCGGATCGCCTCTACCTCGGTCACGTCGCCCGCGGGGGTCGAGGTGCCGTGGGCGTTGATGTAGTCGATCCTGCGGCCCTCCGGCAGCGTCGCCAGCGCCAGCCGCATCGAGCGTTCGCCGCCCTCGCCCGACGGCGCCACCATGTCGTGCCCGTCCGATGTCGCGCCGTAGCCGGTGAGTTCGGCATAGATCTTCGCGCCGCGCGCCTTCGCGTGTTCCAGTTCCTCCAGCACCACGACACCGCCGCCACCGGCGATCACGAAGCCGTCGCGGCTTGCGTCGAAGGGCCGGCTCGCGGTTTCGGGCGCGTCGTTGTATTTCGACGACATCGCGCCCATCGCGTCGAACAGGCACGACAGCGTCCAGTCCAGTTCCTCGCCGCCGCCGGCGAAGATCACGTCCTGCTTGCCCATCTGGATCAGTTCCGCGGCATTGCCGATGCAATGCGCGCTGGTCGAGCAGGCCGAGGTGATCGAGTAGTTCACGCCCTTGATCCTGAACGGCGTCGCAAGACAGGCGGAATTTGTCGAGGACATGCAGCGGGTCACCATGAACGGGCCCATCCGCTTCGGGCTGCCCTTTTCCATGACGATCCGATGCGCCTCGAAGAAATTCGAGGTCGAGGGGCCGCCGGAGCCGACCACGAGCCCGGTGCGCTCGTTCGACACGTCGCCGGGTTCCAGCCCGCTGTCGGCGATCGCCTGTTCCATCGCGATGAAGTTGTAGGCCGCGCCCGGCCCCATGAAGCGCATGTTGCGCTTGTCGATATGATCCTCCGGCACGATCTGCGGCATGCCGTGGATCTGGCTGCGGAACCCGTGTTCGGCGTAATCGGGCGCGAAGACGATGCCCGAGCGGCCCGCGCGCAGGCTTTGCGCGACTTCATCGGCGGTATTGCCGATCGGCGAGACGATGCCGATACCGGTGACGACGACGCGGCGCATGGCGGTTTCCTTCCCTGTCTCAGCTCTCGGAGAGCGCGACCTTCATGTCCCGGACCTGGTAGATCACCTCGCCATCGGCCTCGACCCGGCCATCGGCCACGCCCATCGTCAGCCGCCGGGTCTGCACGGCCTTGGTGAAATCCACGTTATAGGTCAGCATCTTGCGATCCGGGCGGACCATCCCGGTCAGCTTCACCTCGCCGACGCCAAGCGCGTAGCCACGCCCCGTCCAGCCGCGCCAGCCAAGGTTGAACCCGGTGAGCTGCCACAGCCCGTCAAGCCCGAGACAGCCGGGCATGATCGGGTTGCCGGGAAAATGGCAGTCGAAGAACCAAAGGTCGGGCCGGATGTCGAATTCTGCCACGACATGGCCCTTGCCATGTGCGCCGCCATCGCCCGAGATGTCGGTGATCCGGTCCATCATGAGCATCGGCGGAAGCGGCAGTTGCGCGTTGCCGGGGCCGAAGAGTTCCCCCCGCGCGCAGGCCAGGAGCGCTTCCTTGTCGAAGCTCGTCGGAAAACCGGCCATCGCCACTCCCTGTCCCTGGCATGCCCCATGTTGACGACCCGTCTAACACCCGCATCGGCGCGGAAGCAAGGCCCGCCACCGGCCATGCCGAAGGGCCGCAGTCGGCCGGCATTGAAATCCACCCGCCGCAGGCTTTATATTTCTATGGAACCGAAAGGGCGTCGACTTGGACATGGAAAGCACAGTTGCCCAGCGCGCAAGCCAGTGGCTCGGCTCGGCCGGGGTCCGGCCGACGCGTCAGCGCGTCCTCCTGGCGGGGCTTCTCGTCGGTGACGGCAAGGATCGCCACGTCACGGCGGAAAGCCTTTATTCGGCGGTGCAGGCCGCCGGCGAGCGGGTGTCGCTCGCGACCGTCTACAACACGCTCAAGGCGTTCTGCGATGCCGGCCTGATGCAGGAGATCACCGTCGACGGCGCGCGGTCCTATTTCGACACGCGGCTCGACGATCATCCGCATTTCTACTGGGAAGACGAGGGCCGGCTGAGCGATGCGCCCTCGGGCGAGCTGGAAATCTCGCGCCTGCCCGGCGCGCCGGCGGGGGCCGAGGTTGCCCGTGTCGATGTGATCATCCGGCTGCGCCGCGCCTGAACCTCAGAACCACTGCCCCGGCTCCATCAGCCCGGCCTGCATCAGTTGCCGCGACGACCAGGCGAATGTTTCCGATCCGGGCCAGGTGAACCTGTCGATCGCCTCGCGGCTGGCGGGATTCGCCATCAGCGCCTTGGCCGCGCGGAACGACACGACCGCGCAGGTCAGACTGTTGTGCCACGGGCAGGCGTAGGTGTTCATCTCCTCGTCGTCGAAGGTGAAATCCTCGCGCATCCGCAACCCCGGACGCGCCCGGAACAGCGCGATCCGGTCGATCCGCCGCCGGTCGGCCGGCACGTGCTCCTCGAAGCGCCAGCGCAGCCCGCCGTGGAAATCGAGTTGCCGGTCCTTCGGCGCGCCGTCCGGGCCCGCACGCTCGGTGGCGAAATAGCCCATCCGGTCGAACTGCGCCGTGTCCAGGCATACGCCGTCGGGATGCGCGGCCAGATCGGCGGGGTAGAGATCGACGACATAGGCCAGCATCGCCCGGCGCCGTTCCTCGGCATGGAAGGCCAGCATCTCCGCCACGCGCCGCGTTTCGCAAAACGGGTAGAACAGGTATTCGGCATTGTGCCCGGCATAGAGCCAGGTCTGGGCCGGCAGCCGCGGCAGCAGCGCGTTGACGATCGCCGGCAGGCCGCCGTCCTGCGGGGCCGCATGGTCGATGCGGATCACGCCGGGGCCGACGTCGTCCGCGGCCGCCGCCTCGGCCGGGGCGCACAGCAGGATCTGCCGGAACCCGCAGGCGAGGTGATGGCGCAGCGTCGTGTCGATCTCGACCATATCTTCGGCAAGGATCACCGCGGCGGGCCCGCGGACCCGCTCCGCCCCGCCGGACCGAAGGAACTTGGCAAGCGAGGCATGGCGGATCATCTGGCAACTCGGAACGCGGTTTGCGGGCTCGTGCCAGAATTGCCGCCGGCGCGGCGCGATGCAAGCCGGTCGCGCCCGCCATTGCCCAGCCCCCCCGGTTTCGGGTAGGACGGCCGCCAAGCCGGACCACGGGGAAGCGCGACGATGGGCGAGACGGCGGGGCCGAAGAAGCTCTGGATCAAGACCTATGGCTGTCAGATGAACGTCTACGACAGCGAGCGCATGGCCGAGGCCATGGGCGGCGAGGGCTATGTCACCACCGACAGCGTCGAGGAGGCCGACATGGTCATCCTCAACACCTGCCATATCCGCGAAAAGGCGGCCGAGAAGGTCTATTCCGATCTCGGCCGGCTGCGGCCGCTGAAGGCGGCGCGGCCCGATCTGAAGATCGGCGTCGCCGGCTGCGTCGCGCAGGCCGAGGGCGAGGAGATCCTGCGCCGGATGCCGCTGGTCGACCTGGTCGTCGGCCCGCAAAGCTATCATCGCCTGCCGGCGATGGCGAAGGCCGCCGAGGCGGGGGAAAAGACCGTCGATACCGATTTCCCCGCCGAGGACAAGTTCGACCACCTGCCAGACCGCCCCGCGCCCCGCCGCGGGCCGACCGCCTTCCTGACCGTGCAGGAGGGCTGCGACAAGTTCTGTTCGTTCTGCGTGGTGCCCTATACCCGCGGCGCCGAGGTCAGCCGCCCGGTCGACCGGGTGCTGGACGAGGCGCGTGGCCTCGTCGATCGCGGCGTGCGCGAGATCACGCTGCTGGGCCAGAATGTCAACGCCTACCATGGCGCGGGCGCGGGCGGCGAATGGGGGCTTGGCCGGCTGGTGCGGGCGCTGGCCGGGATCGCGGGGCTGGACCGGATCCGCTACACCACCTCGCATCCCAACGACATGGATGACGACCTGATCGCCGCGCATGGCGAGGTGGCCGAGCTGATGCCCTATCTGCACCTGCCGGTGCAGTCCGGTTCCGACAGGATCCTGAAAGCAATGAACCGCAAGCACACCGCCGAGGCCTATCTGCGGCTGGTCGAGCGGATCCGCGCCGCGCGGCCCGACATCCTGCTGAGTTCCGATTTCATCGTCGGCTTCCCCGGCGAGACCGAGGCGGAATTCGACGCGACGCTGGACCTGATCCGCGCGGTGGGCTTCGGCGCGGCGTTTTCGTTCAAGTATTCCGCCCGGCCCGGCACCCCGGCCGCGGAACGGGCGCCGGTGCCGGCCGAACTGGCCGACGACAGGCTGCAGCGGTTGCAGGCGCTGGTCAGCGACCAGCAGCGCGCGGCGCAGGCGGCGATGGTCGGGCGCACCGTCGAGGTGTTGTTTGAAAAGCCCGGGCGGATGCCGGGGCAGACGGTCGGCAAGTCCGGCTACCTGCATGCCGTTCATGTCACCGACCCGGCCGCGTCGCCGGGCCGGATCGCACCGGTGCGGATCACCGAAAGCGGGCCGAATTCGCTGGGTGGGGTGCTGGCAGGCTAGGCGTCCTGCTGATGCATCGCGGCGGCGCGGGCCTGCCAGATCAGGTTGTTCGCCCCGGCCTCGGCCAGCGCCAGTTCCAGCGCCGGCCCCGAGATCGGCGCCCGGATCGTGACGTCGCACAGCGCCATGCGCTCGGTCGTGAAGTCGTGGAACCGCACCTCTTCGGACACGAGGATCACCGGCAGGTGCGGCAGTTTGCGGCGCAGGTTCATCAGCCCGTCGAGGATCAGCCGCGGGCCGCCGAACCCGTCGATCGACAGGACGAGGGTCGACCATCCCATCGGCTGGCCATGGGCGCGGGTCAGCGCGCCGCGGAACGTGTTGCAGGTCACGACATCGAGGCCGAAGCCCTGCATGTGATGGATCGCGGCCCGGTCGGCGGCCGGATCCGCCGCGCCGAACAGGACCGGGCGCGGATCGGCGAGAAACGGGCGAAACAGCGGCGCCGACCCGGGATATGCGCCGGGCCTGCTGTCAGGCCGCTCCGGCGGTGTCCGCAGGGTCACGCCGCTCGGATCGGGCCGCCGCGGGCTCAGCAACGACAGCACCGCGGACCACAGCCCGCGGCGCGGCGCGGCGACGGGGCGCGGGGCATTGCGGGGATCGATCCGGTCGTGACGCATGGTCGGGATCCGGTCAGATGACGCGGCGCAGCGGCGGTGCGGCGGCGTCGGCCCGCCGCGGCGCGTGGCCGGCGACCGCCCGGCGCACGTCGAGCGGGAACACGTCGAACCCGTCGGCCGGCGCGGTGGCGGGCTCTTCGGTTTCCAGCAGCGGCGCGACCTCCGCCGCGGTCTGGCGCAGCGTCCGGCCGACCTCGGGCAGGTCGTTGCGCTCGGCATAATCGATGATGTCGGAGAGAACGAGATTGATCCAGACGTGGCAACTCATATCGGGCCTATCCTCCAGCAAAATGGCGCACCCATCCGTTGCCCGGATCGGCCCGCACCGCAGCGCCTGCCTCACAATCGCAACCTGCACTCTCGCGGTGCTCCCACTCGCCACAGGGGATGTGGACATCCCGGTGGATAGATTGGCACGAGAAGCCGTTGATACGAAACAAATTCACGCGCAATCCGCCCCATGCAATGGCATGGATACCTCCGATAGGCGATAAATTGCCCAAATCCCGGGCATTCCGGGCGGGGACCCAGGGTTGTCTGTTAACCTTCCGTTTACGCTTTCCGCGCGAAACCGCGGCGCGCCGCCTGTCGTGCTGACGGTGCGTGCCCCCGGCGTATCGCCAGCCCGGGTGATTCGCACTCCGGCCTGTCCAAAAGCACCTTTTCGCGTCGCTCCGGTACAGTCTCGCGACCGAGGCCGCGGGTTCCGTCGATCCGGCCGTGAATTTTTTGTGCATGGCTTGCGCGCCCGCCGATCCCTTGGCACCCTCGTGTGGAACCTTGGGCGAAGGAGAGTTGCTTGGGCATCAGCGCGCTGACCCCCCCGCCGAAACAGGACGATGTGCACGAGACGCTGCTCGAGTTCCCCGACAATCGTCTGCTGATCGACCTTTGCGGCGAATACGACCGCAACCTCGCCCAGATCGAACATCAGCTCGGCGTTCACATCCTGCGCCGCGGCAACCATCTGGCGGTGGTCGGCGCCGCCCCGGCCCGCGACCAGGCCGCCGCGGTACTCACCCAGCTTTACGCCCGGCTGGAACAGGGCCGGCCGGTCGATGCCGGCGAGGTCGATGGCGCGATCCGCATGGGCGAGGTCGCGGCCGAGCCGGGCGATCCCGGCGACCAGCTGGAGATGTTCCATGCCGGACGGGTCGAGGTGCGCACCCGCCGCAAGACGGTGGAGCCGCGCACCGAGGCGCAGAAGGCCTATGTCGCGAACCTGTTCGAACACGAACTGGCCTTCGGCATCGGCCCGGCGGGCACCGGCAAGACCTATCTCGCCGTCGCCGTCGGGGTGGCGATGTTCATCGGCGGCCATGTCGACCGGATCATCCTGTCGCGTCCGGCGGTCGAGGCCGGCGAGCGGCTGGGCTTCCTGCCCGGCGACATGAAGGAAAAGGTCGATCCCTACATGCAGCCGCTCTACGACGCGCTGAACGATTTCCTGCCGGCCAAGCAGGTGCAGAAACTGCTGGAGGAAAAGCGGATCGAGATCGCGCCGCTGGCCTTCATGCGCGGCCGGACGCTGGCCAATGCCTTCGTCGTGCTCGACGAGGCGCAGAACGCCACCACGATGCAGATGAAGATGTTCCTCACCCGGCTGGGCGAGGGCAGCCGGATGGTGATCACCGGCGACCGCAGCCAGGTCGATCTGCCGCGCGGCACCCAAAGCGGCCTGCACGATGCCGAACGCATCCTGAAAGGTGTCAGGGGCGTCAGCTTCAACTATTTCACCGCGAAGGACGTGGTGCGCCACCCGCTCGTGGCGCGGATCATCGAGGCCTATGACCGCGACGATGGAGCCGCTGGTTGACACCCTGACCGAAGACCCGCGCTGGGAGGCGTTCGGTCTCGTCGGTCTGGCCGAACCCGCGGCGCGGGCCACGCTGGCCCGGCTGGGCCTGCCGGCCGAGGGCTTCGCGATCAGCCTGCTGGGCTGTTCCGATGCCCGGATCGCGGTGCTCAACGCCGATTTCCGCGGCCGGCCGCAGCCCACCAACGTGCTTTCGTGGCCGGGGGAGGAGCGCGCCGCGGTGGCCGATGGCGGCCGTCCCGCGCCGCCGCGGGCCGGGCGGCCGGCCGATCCCGTCGAACTGGGCGACATCGCCATCGCATGGGAAACCTGCGCGCGCGAGGCGGAGGCCGCGGGCCGGCCGATGCGCGACCATGTCGCGCATCTCGTCGTTCACGGAGTGTTGCATCTGTTGGGCTACGATCACATCCGCGACAAAGATGCCGCCCTTATGGAGGCGCTGGAGGTGGAAACACTTGCCAGCCTCGGGGTGGCCGACCCATATGAGTGAACCGGGGCGCCGGATGCCCCAATTTGCGGAAAGGACCCATGGGCCAGTCTACCGACGGATCTAGCGCGGCGCAGGGCGCGCTGGAGGATCCCGAAAGTCACGCAACCGGCGAGCAACTCGGCTTTTTCGGCCGGATTCTGCACGCCCTGTCCCCCACGGACACGATCGAGGATGACGACGAGACCGCCGAGGCGAACGGCGCCGCGCCGGTCGCCTTCGCCCGGCCGGGCATTTTCAACCTGCGCCGGATGCGGGTGGACGATGTCGCCGTGCCGAAGGCCGAGATCGTCGCGGTGCCGGTGAGCATCACCAAGGAGGCGCTGGTCGAGGTGTTCCGGGAATCGGGCTTCTCGCGCCTGCCGGTGTTCAAGGGTACGCTCGACAGCCCGCTGGGGCTCGTGCATCTCAAGGATCTTGCGCTGGAGTACGGTTTCGGCAATTCCGGCGGGCGCTACACGCTGCGCAAGATGCTGCGGCCGTTGCTCTACGCGCCGCCCTCGATGCCGATCGGGGTGCTGTTGCAGAAGATGCAAAGCCAGCGGATCCACATGGCGCTGGTGATCGACGAATACGGCGGCGTCGACGGGCTGGTGACGATCGAGGACCTGATCGAACAGGTCATCGGCGAGATCGAGGACGAGCATGACGAGGTCGAGGCGGGGCTCTGGACGCAGGAGAAGCCCGGCCAGTACATCGTCCATGCCCGCGCGCCGCTCGAGGATTTCGAGGCCGAGATCGGCATGCCGCTGGCCAATCCCGAAGAGGGTGAGGAGATCGACACGCTGGGCGGGCTCGTCTTCATGCTGTCGGGCAAGGTGCCGGCGCGCGGCGAGGTGATCCAGCACGACAGCGGCGCCGAGTTCGAGGTCGTCGATGCCGATCCGCGGCGGATCAAGCGGCTTCGGGTGCGCCTGCCGCAGGCCGCCGCCTGACCGTGCCCGCGGCCCGGCTTCGGCGCCGGGCGGCGCCCGCGGCGGCGCTGGCCGCGGGTGTCGCGGCCGCGGCGGGGCAGGCGCCGCTGGGGCTTTGGCCGCTGACGCTGGCGGGGCTGGCGCTGCTGTGCGCGCTGGTCGCGCGGGCCGGGGGACCGCGCCGGGCGGCCGGCCTGGCTTGGCTGGGCGGCACCGGCCATTTCGCCGCCGCGATGTCCTGGATCGTCGAGCCGTTCCTGGTGGATGCCGCGCGGCATGGCTGGATGGCGCCCTTCGCGCTGGTGCTGATGTCGGGCGGGCTGGCGCTGTTCTGGGGCGCGGCCGGGGCCGTGGCCGGGGCGCTGCGTGGCCCCATGGCGCGGGTGCTGGGCTTCGCCGCGGCGCTGGCGCTGGCGGAACTGGCGCGCGGCTATCTGCTCACCGGCCTGCCCTGGGCCGCGCCCGGCCATGTCTGGATCGATACGCCGCTGGCGCAACTGGCCGTGCTGGCCGGGGCGCCGGGGCTCACCGCCCTGACGCTGCTGGCCGCGGCCCTGCCGGTAGCGGCGCGCGGGCCGCGGGCCGGCGCGGCGGCCGTGGCGCTGGCCGCCGCCGTGCTGGGTGCCGGCTGGCTGTGGGGCGCGGCGCGGCTCGACACGCCGGCAGCGGACCGGGGCGATGCGCCGCTGATCCGCATCGTCCAGCCCAATGCCGCGCAGCACCTCAAGTGGCGGCCCGACATGGCGCGGCTGTTTTTCCAGCGACAGATCGATCTGACCGCGGCCTCCGGCCCGACCCGGCCCGACCTGGTGATCTGGCCCGAAACCGCCGTGCCGTTCCTGCTGAACCATCCCGGCGAGGGGCTGGCGCGGATCGCCGCCGCCGCGGGCGGCGCGCCGGTGGCGCTGGGCATTCAGCGCACCGAGGGGTTCCGCGCCTACAACAGTCTTGCCGTGATCGATGCCGCCGGCGCGCCGCTGGCCGTTTACGACAAGTTCCACCTCGTGCCCTTCGGCGAATACATCCCCTTCGGCGACATGCTGGCGCAGGTCGGGATCACCGCCTTCGCCGCGCGGGAGGGCAACGGCTATTCGCCGGGGCCGGGCGCCGCGATCCTCGATCTCGGGCCAGGGCTGGGCACGGTGCAGCCGCTGATCTGCTACGAGGCGGTGTTCCCGCAGGATCTGCGCGCCGCGCCGGCCCGGCCCGACTGGCTGTTGCAGGTCACCAACGACGGCTGGTTCGGCACGCTCACCGGCCCCTACCAGCATTTCGCCCAGGCCCGGCTGCGCGCCATCGAACAGGGGCTGCCGCTGCTGCGCGCGGCGAACACCGGGATCTCGGCCGTGGTCGATGCGCGCGGTCGTGTCGTCGAGGCGCTGCCGCTGGGCGCCATCGGGCGGATCGACGCGGCGCTGCCGCCCGCCGGCCCGCCCACCCCCTACGCCCGCGCCGGCGATCTGCCGCTGGCGGCGCTGCTGGCCGCGGCGCTTCTTGCCATCGCATCGATTTGTCGATGCTTGCCCATTGACGCCGGGCGCGGCGGAACATAGCAAGCTTCATCGAACCGTCACAACGGCTTCCTGGCGTGACGGGGATTTCCCAATGGAGCACTTCTCATGACCCGCCAGAACTATGTCTTCACCTCCGAGAGCGTCTCGGAAGGTCACCCCGACAAGGTGTGTGACCGGATTTCCGATGCGATCCTCGATGCCTTCCTCAGCGAGGAACCTAATGCCCGCGTCGCCTGCGAGACCTTCGCGACCTCCGGCATGGTGGTCATCGGCGGCGAGGTCGGGCTGTCGGATGCCGACAAGCTCAAGAATTACATGGGCCGGATCGGCGAGATCGCCCGCGACTGCATCCGCGACATCGGCTACGAACAGGACAAGTTCCACTGGAACACCTGCCACGTGCTGAACTTCCTGCACGAGCAATCCGCCCATATCGCCCAGGGCGTCGACAAGGACGGCGCCGGCGACCAGGGCATCATGTTCGGCTACGCGGTCGACGAGACGCCGGAACTGATGCCCGCGCCGATCCAGTATTCCCACGCGATCCTGCGCCGGCTCGCCGAGGCCCGCAAATCCGGCGCCGAGCCCGACCTGCGGCCCGATGCGAAAAGCCAGCTCTCGGTCGTCTACGAAGGCGGCAAGCCGGTGCGCGTCTCGTCGATCGTGCTGTCGACCCAGCACGCCAGCGAGGATCAAAGCTCCGCCGACATCCGCGCGATCGTGGAGCCCTACATCCGCGAAACCCTGCCCGAGGGCTGGATCACCGACGACACCGAATGGTGGGTGAACCCGACCGGCACCTTCGTGATCGGCGGGCCGGATGGCGACGCCGGCCTGACCGGGCGCAAGATCATCGTCGATACCTACGGCGGCGCGGCCCCGCATGGCGGCGGCGCGTTTTCCGGCAAGGATCCGACCAAGGTCGACCGTTCGGCCGCCTATGCCGCGCGCTACCTCGCCAAGAACGTCGTGGCCGCCGGGCTGGCGCGGCGCTGCGTGATCCAGCTGTCCTACGCGATCGGGGTCGCCAAGCCGCTGTCGATCTACGCCGACACCCAGGGCACCGGCCTCGTGCCCGAGGCCGAGATCGAGCGCGCCGTGGCCAAGGCGATGGACCTCACGCCGCGCGGCATCCGCGAGCATCTGGGCCTGAACCGCCCGATCTATGCCCGCACCGCGGCCTATGGCCATTTCGGCCGCGCGCCCGAGGCCGACGGCGGCTTTTCCTGGGAGCGGACGGACCTGGTGGACGCGCTCAAGGCGGCGGTGTGACCGGCCCGGCGCGGCAGGCCCTGCGCGCCGTCCTGCTGTCGCTTGCCGCGGCGCCCGCCGCGGCCGGGGACGGCGCGCCGGGCGCCGGCCCGTTCCGGATCGAGGCCGGGGTGCTGATCTACGATACCGAGGACCAGCCCGGCGGCATCGCGCCCGGAGACGCCACCCGGCTGATCGATCTTCTGCGCGCCAATCCCAAGGTCTTGGCCGTCGAACTGAACAGTTCCGGGGGCGACTATTTCGAATCCTTCGACCTGGCCCATGTGATCGCCGATTTCGAGCTGGAGACCCGCGTGCGTGGCTATTGCGAAAGCTCCTGCGCGCATGTCTTCCTCGGCGGCAGCCGCCGCACCCTGGCCCGCGGCGGCCGGATCGGCTTTCACCGCACGACCTGGAGCCCGGAAAACGTGGAAAGCTATTACACGGACTGGCAGGAGGACGAACGCTGGCGCACCCCGTTCGACATGGTCTCGTGGACCTACGAGGATACCCAGGGCGAGGTTCATGACCGGCTGATGTTCATGGTGGAACGCGGGGTCGATCCGCTGTTCGCGATCGAGACGCTGCGCGAGGAGGCCGGCGGGATCTGGTATCCCGACCGTGACAGGCTGCGCGACGCCGGGGTCATCACCGAATGATCGCCGGCCTCGGCCCGGCGCTTGACGGCCGCGCGCCGCGGCGCTAGGCCGGCCGCCCATGACGGAACGCGAGCACAATCCGGCCGGCCGCCGAAACTTCTACGGCCGCCGCCACGGCAAGGCGCTGCGGCCCTCGCAGCGCGGCTATCTCGACGAGGATCTTGACGCGCTGGGCATCCCCGGCGTCGCGATCGACGACAATCCCGGCCGCCGGCCGCTCGACCTTCCCGCGCTCTTCGGCCGCGAGGCGCCGCTCTGGCTGGAGGTCGGCTTCGGCGGCGGCGAGCACATGGTCCACATGGCCGGGCGTTACCCCGATATCGACCTGATCGGCTGCGAACCCTTCGTCAACGGCGTCGCGATGCTGCTGGGCAAGATCCGCCGGGCCGGGGTGACGAACCTGCGCATCCATCCCGGCGACGTGCGCGACCTGTTCGACGTGCTGCCCGCGGCCTGCCTGTCGAAATGCTTCCTGAACTACCCCGATCCCTGGCCGAAGAAGAAGCACCATCGCCGCCGCTTCGTCACCCCCGAACACCTCGTGCCGCTGGCCCGCACGATGCAGCCCGGCGCGGAGTTCCGGATCGCCACGGATATCCCCGACTATGTCCGCCAGGCGCATGAGGAGGTGCCGGGCGCCGGCTTCACCCTCGTGGCCGAGGGCGCCACGCCCTGGGAAGACTGGCTCACCACCCGCTACGAACACAAGGCGCTGCGCGAGGGCCGGGCGCCGCATTACCTGACCTTCCGCCGCGACTGATCCCGCGGGGCATGGACGGCCCCGCCGGCCCGCGCTATCGGAGGGGCGCGCAGCAGAGGGGATCACGCATGTCCGGCCATGGCGAGACATTCACGATGACCGCGCGGGCCTCGGGCCCGCTGTCGGGCACCGCCGAGGTGCCGGGCGACAAGTCGATCAGCCACCGCGCGATGATCCTCGGTGCGCTCGCGGTGGGCGAGACCCGGGTGACCGGCCTGCTGGAAGGCCAGGACGTGCTCGACACCGCCCGCGCGATGCAGGCCTTCGGCGCTACCGTCACCCGGCACGGGCCGGGCGCCTGGTCGGTCCTGGGCGTCGGCACCGGCGGCTTCGCCGAACCCGCCGACGTGATCGACTGCGGCAATTCCGGCACCGGCGTGCGGCTGATCATCGGCGCGATGGCCACCACCCCGATCACCGCGACCTTCACCGGCGACGCCTCGCTGCGGAAACGGCCGATGGGCCGGGTGACCGATCCGCTGGCGCTGTTCGGCGCCCGCGCCTACGGCCGTGCGGGCGGCAGGCTGCCGATGACCGTGGTCGGCGCGGCCGACCCGGTGCCGGTGCGCTACCGCCTGCCGGTGGCTTCGGCGCAGGTGAAATCGGCGGTGCTGCTGGCCGGGCTGAACGCGCCGGGCGAAACCGTCGTGATCGAACCCGAGGCGACCCGCGACCATAGCGAGCGGATGCTCGCGGGCTTCGGCGCCCGCCTCTCGGTCGAGGACGGGCCGGAGGGCCGGATCATCGCCCTGGCCGGGCAGCCGGAACTCGTCGCGCAATCCGTCGCGGTGCCGCGCGATCCGTCCTCGGCGGCCTTCCCGGTCGCGGCCGCGCTGATCGTGCCGGGATCGGACGTCCTCGTGCCCGGCGTCAGCCAGAATCCCACCCGCAACGGGCTCGTCGCCACGCTGGTCGAGATGGGCGCCGACATCGCCCTCGAGAACCCGCGCGAGGAGGGCGGCGAACCGGTGGCCGACCTGCGGGTGCGCGCCTCGGCGCTGCGGGGCATCGAGGTGCCGCCCGCGCGCGCGGCCAGCATGATCGACGAATACCCGGTGCTCTCGGCCATCGCCGCGCTGGCCGAGGGGCCGACGGTGATGCGCGGGGTGAAGGAATTGCGCGTCAAGGAAAGCGACCGGATCGACGCGATGGCCCGCGGGCTGGAGGCCAACGGCGTCCGGATCGAGGAGGGCGAGGACTGGTTCATCGTCCACGGATGCGGCCCGGATGGCGTGCCCGGCGGCGCGACGGTCGCAAGCCGGCTCGATCACCGGATCGCGATGGCCTTCCTCGTGCTCGGCCTCGCCGCGAAAGCCCCCGTCACCGTCGATGACGGCAGCCCGATCGCCACGTCCTTCCCGGTGTTCGAGCCGCTGATGACCGGGCTCGGCGCGGATATCGCCCGCGGCGCGGCGTGAGACGCGCGTCGTTTTGGTCGTCAAATATCCTCGGGGGGCGCCGGCGCAGCCGGCCGGGGGGCAGACAGCCCCCCGCCGCAGCGCCGCCGTCAGGCCGCCCGCGCCGGGGCGAAGCGGCGCTCGAAGCTTTCGCCGCGCGCGGCCATCTCGACCAGCAGCGCCGGCGGCGCGAAGCGCGGCCCATGCGCGGCGGCAAGCTCGGTCGCGCGTTCCGCCGCCCGTGCCGCGCCGATCATGTCGAGCCAGCCGAACGGCCCGCCCGACCAGGGCGCGAAGCCCCAGCCGAGGATCGCGCCGACATTGCCCTCGCGGATGTCGGTGAGAACCCCCGCCTCCAGCGCCCGCACCGCCTCCAGCGCCTGCACGTAAAGCAGCCGCTCCTGCACCTCGACCGGGTCGGGCTGGGCTTCGGCGGGGGGCCATAGCCCGGCCAGCCCGTCCCACAGCCCGCCGCGCCGGCCCGAAGCGTCATAATCGTAGAATCCCGCGCCGGCCTTGCGCCCCAGCCGCCCGGCCTCGGCCATCGGGAACAGCACCGCCTCCACCGCCGCGTCGGGATAGGCCTCGCCCATCGCCGCCCGCGTCGCCCTGGCGATCCTGACGCCAAGATCGATCGAGGTCTCGTCGACCAGTTGCAGCGGGCCGACGGGCATGCCGACCATCTTCGCGGCATTCTCGACCAGCGCCGGGGCCACGCCCTCGGCCACCATCCTCAGCCCTTCGTTGAGATAGGGGATGATGCAGCGGTTGGCGTAGAAGAACCGCGCGTCGTTCACCACGATCGGCGTCTTCCTGATCTGGCGCACGAAATCCAGCGCCTTGGCCACCGCCTCCTCGCCGGTCCTTTCGCCGCGGATGATCTCGACCAGCAGCATCCTGTCCACCGGCGAGAAGAAATGGATGCCGATGAAGCGCTCGGGCCGGGCGGAGGCGCGGGCGAGGCCGGTGATCGGCAGGGTCGAGGTGTTGGTGGCGAAGACCGCATCCGCGCCCAGCACGGCCTCGGCCTTCGCTGTCACCCCGGCCTTGACCTCGGGATCCTCGAACACCGCCTCGACCACAAGGTCGCAGCCCGCCAGTGCCGCGTAATCCGTCGTCGGCGTGATCCGGGCCAGAACCTCGGCCTTCTTCCCGGCCGTCACCTTGCCGTGCTTCATCGCCTTGTCGAGCAGCGCCTCGCCCTGCGCCTTGCCCCGCTCCGCCGCCTCCTGCGCGGCATCGATCAGCACCACCTCGATCCCTGCCATCGCCGCGACATGGGCGATGCCCGCGCCCATCATGCCCGCGCCCAGCACGCCCAGCCGGCGCACCCGCAGGTCGGCCACGTCGGGCCGGTTCGCGCCCTTTTCCAGCGCCTCCTTGTCCAGAAACAGCGACTTGATCATCGCGCCCGAGGACGGGTTCAGCAGGACATGGGTGAACCACCGCGCCTCGATCCGAAGCGCGGTGTCGAAGGGCACCTGCGCGCCCTCGTAGACCGCCGACAACAGCGCCTTCGCGGCGGGGTAGACGCCCATGGTCCGGCCCATCACCATCGCCGAGGCGCCGACGAAGGTCATGAACCCCGCCGGGTGATAGGGGGTGCCGCCGGGCATCTTGTAGCCCTTGGCGTCCCAGGGTTTCACGAGATCGGCGTCCGTGGCGGCCAGCAGCCAGTCCCGCGCACGGGCCATCAGGTCACCGGCCGGCACGACCTCGTCGATCACGCCGGCGGCCTTCATCTTCGCCGGGGCCTGCATCCTTCCCTCCAGCAGGTAGGGCGCGGCGCCCATCGCGCCGAGCTTGCGCACCAGCCGCGTGGTGCCGCCGGCGCCGGGAAAGATGCCCAGCTTGATTTCCGGCAGGCCGATCTTCGCCGTCGGAGTGTCGGCGGCGAAGATCCGGTGGCAGGCGAGCGGCAGTTCCAGCCCGATCCCGGCGGCGGTGCCGGGCAGGGTGGCGACGATCGGCTTGCCGCCCTTCAGGGTCTTCGGGTCCATCCCCGCACGCTCGATTTTCCGCAAAAGGCCGTGCAGCCGCA
>Ga0180429_10001011_pt1 | contig 24291 bp, 13 predicted proteins | sample SS_ome_FD_132428 | JGI IMG/M metagenome (GOLD analysis project Ga0180429, IMG submission 132428) | Hypersaline lake sediment archaeal communities from the Salton Sea, California, USA - SS_1_S_1 metaG | ecosystem: Environmental > Aquatic > Non-marine Saline and Alkaline > Hypersaline > Sediment ...
GACCAGCACCGGTGCCGACTGGGGAGTGCCCTTGCGCGTGGTGTAGGAGTAGTTGCGGAGAAAGAAACCCTTGATGTTGATCAGGTCGTTGTATTCGCTCGTCAGCCAGAGGGGGATGTCGAGGGCGATGTAGTAGCAGAATCCCCCCTTGTGATTGAGCAGGATGCCGTGAAAGACCTTCTCGATCCCCAGCGGATTTTCTCCGCCGGGACCCAGAATCCGTGTCCGCGTCCAGATCGGATGCCCCGCAACCGTGACCGGCTGCCCCCTGTAGGTGGAAGACTTGAAGAGGATCTCCGAGGCGAGAGTGTCGGGAAAGTCGATCGATTGGAAGGTCTCGTCGTCCAACTCGTTGACGTAGGACAGAATGTGGTAGAGCGGCTTTTCCTGAAACTCCCGCGACGAGTCTTCGAGCGAATAGTCATAGATCGTGCCGAGAAGATCCATGTCGAGTTCGCTCACGGGATCCATCTCGTAAAAGCTGTTGATCAGCCGGCGCCCCACGAGAAAGGGCGCCTCGCTGACGCGCGTTCCCTCGCCGGGGAGGGTGAAGGAAAAGATCTTGAAGAAAAATCCCTCGAGCTTGACCACATCGCCGATCGACACCTCGTCGGACATGTTGAGAACGGTGAAATAAACATACTCGCCCTTGAGGGTGGTGATGTAGCCGCGGTAGAGCTGAAAGTCCTGAAAATTCTCTTTTTCCCACCACTGCAGATTGCCCTTGATCGACAGAGGTTTTCCCCGAAAAGCAGCCGAATCGGCGAGGAGCGCCTCGGGATCGCAGCGGCCGACCTTCAAGAGCTCCATGTCGCCCGGAATGAGTTTGGCCGCCTGCTTGATGAGATGGAGAAAGGGATCCATCTCCTTGACCACTCTCTCCGAGGTCGTTGCGTCCTTGACGTCGGCGAGCAGTGCGGGATCGACCTTGGCCGAAACCTCGACCCGCGAGGGGGGAGCGAGGATGTGGTCCGTGGGGTCGGCGGCCGCTTCCTGGGCGAGTTCGGCCGACTGGAAACGGAAAAAGAAGTAGGCCACCACGACGATTGCCGTGATCACCACGAGGAAGATGATTCTGGCCTTGTCCGAGCCCGGGCCAGAAGGAATTTTCTTATCAACGCTGGAAAGGTCCAATGGGATCTCCCGCTTTTCGATCAAAACGGTGAATTTTCAATACGACTGGGAAGTATAACGTAATGGTGTCTGTCCGGTTGACTATTTTTGTGCGTCTCGCCGCCTCCAGGCGCCAGCCCGCAGGGTGGTCAACGGCCCGGCCGTGGGCGTAACGCCCCGTCGGAAAGCGGTTAGCGCCTTCGAACGAAATCGACGAATCCGCCGAAGAGGTCGCCCTGGGCGCCGTCGTCGGCGATCAGCTCCGGATGCCACTGGACACCGACCGCAAATCGTCCCTCTGTGGTCTCGATCCCCTCGATCACCCCGTCGGGAGCGAGAGCGGTGACCGTCAGCCCCTTTCCGGGAGAGGCGACCGCCTGGCGGTGAAGACTGTTGACCATCACCGCAGGCCCGAGGACCTTTCGGAGAAAGGAACCCTCCGCCAACCGGATCTCATGGCGCGCGGGGGAGCCGTCGGCCACCCTGTGCGCCACGGCTCCCTCAACACCGTCGGCGATCGACTGATGGATCGTGCCCTCGAAGACGACAGCCAGTTCCTGCATCCCGAGGCAGACGCAGAGCAGGGGCAGTTCGAGCTCCACCGCCCGCCGGATGAGGACGAGATCAAACGCCTCCCGCCTGGGATCGAGGGGAACCTCGTCGGGATGGCGCTCCTCCTTGCCGAATGTGCGCGGATCGAGATCGTCGCCGCCGGTCATGAGGAGACCGTCGAGTCGTTCGAGAAAATCGGTCGCCCCTTCAGGATCGACCGATGGGATCAAAAAGGGAATCCCGCCCGCCTTCCGCACGGCGTCGACGTAGGGGGCGCGCAGGGTGTGGAGCATCGTCCCATCCTGGTGAAAGGTGATATCCGTGTTGATTCCGATCAGGGGACGTTTCATCCAAGTCTCCTCGGTGCCGGCCTGCTGGTGGTCTCTGCCTTCCGGGCTAGAGTGATGGTAATCTTCTCCTTGCCGATTGCAATGACTTGATGGAGGATGTATAGAACGAACGTCTCGAGTCGTGGCCGTACCGCGACTCGCACCCGATCGAATCGTGAGGAGAAGCCGGGAGCGGCGCGATCAGCATGAATCCTTTTCCCACGCCGCGCAGTGTCGAAGATCTTCTGAAAATCCTTTCCTCCTTCACCGACTACGAAAAGATGGAGTCCTTCCACAGCGGAAAGGTGCGCTGTGGGCTCGACGGCATGGAACGGCTCGTCGAATCCCTCGGAAGGCCCGACCGGGAAGTTCCGAGCATTCACATCGCCGGCAGCAAGGGGAAGGGCTCGACGGCGCTCATGGCCGACGCCCTCGCGCGGGGCGCCGGATTGCGGTGCGGCCTCTACACCTCGCCCCATCTGATCCGCCTCGAGGAACGCATTGCGGTTGACGGGAAAGAGGTCTCGGCCGATCGCCTGCTCCGCGCGGCGGAGAGGGCTCTGGCACCGCTAAGGGACGATCCGACGCTCCGTCCCACCTTCTTCGAGTTCATCACCGCCACGGCCATGATCGTCTTCGCCGAGAGCGAGGTCGACCTCGCGATCTACGAGGTCGGTCTCGGCGGGCGTCTCGATGCCACTAATGTGGTGGAGCCGCTCGTTTCGATCATCACCGACATCGAATTGGAACACACGCGAAGGCTGGGAAAAACGAGGGCGGCCATTGCGCGCGAAAAGGCGGGGATCATCAAGAAGAGGGTGCCCGTGGCCACCCTGCTCGATGGGGATGATCCCGCGCGCCGCGTCGTCGAGGAGTGCGCCAGATCGCGGGACGCAACCCTTTTCGCCCCCGGCGCCGGACTCGAGCTCTTGCCTGATGGCGAGGCGTTTCGCGCCGAGATTGGCGGGAAAACAACCGATCCCTTTTCGCCGCCGCCCCCGGCGATTCTCCAGGCGCGAAACGGCACCCTCGCCCTCTGCGCCGTGAGTGTGGCGATGGAGACGCTGGGAGCGGGCTTTCGCGTGGGCCTCCCCGAACTGCCCGACGCCGCTCCCCTGACGCAGCTCACCTTACCGGGGCGTTTCGAAACACTCTCCGCCGGTCCGCGCGTGATCGTCGACGGCGCACACAGCCCTGGTTCGCTTCGAGCAGTTGCGGCCGAGGCGCGCCGCATCACCAGCGCGGGCCGTCTGATCGCGGTTTTCGGACTGGCGCGCGACAAGGACGTCGATGCCTGTCTGGCGCCCCTCTTGCCTCGCGTTGACGAGATTGTCTCGGTCCGCTACGACAGCTCCCGATCGCGCGACCCCGCCGAACTCAAGGCCGCAGCCGGCGGGCGGGGGCGTGTGGCGCAGTCGGTGCCCGAGGGACTCGCTCTGGCGCGGGAGCTCGCCGGTCGGGATGGAACCATCGTGGTGACCGGATCGTTTTATGCCGCCGGCGAGGCGCGCGCGCTCTACACAACCCCCTGATCCCATGGCAGAAAAAACGCAGGTTCTTCGGAGAGAGATCCGAAGAGAGGAGAACCTTCGGACGCAATTGGGAGCGCCCCGCGATGGAAATCATCAAAGACCTGATTCTCACCGACTGTTTTTTCATCAAGTGTTTCATCGACACGGGCGGCATGCGGCTCAGCGATTACCTCGATAACCTCAATCGCTCTTTCGTTCCCTTGAAGAACGTGACCATGATCGATCTCGACAAGGGCGCGTCCCTCTCGTCGCACGAGGCCTTTGTGAGAATGGACGAGATCGTCCTCGCCCACGAACTGCTCGACGTTTGCGGCGACCGCAACATGAGGAATCTCGTCGACGCCGGGGCTTTTTCGAGACGGGTGGCGCTTCATCATTCCGGTGGATTCGGAATCGAGATCTCGGGCACCATGCGTCCCGAGGCGTTCGAGGGTATCGATCGTGAAAAGTGCTTCTTTGTGGTGCGCGATGTGGAGGTCGTGGGACCCGATCCCGCGGTCAACAAGGAATTCAAGCTCATCTCGTCCCTTTCCTACGCGATCGTCAACCGGCAGCAGGTCGGTTACATCTTCAATCAATAGATCTAACTTCTTGTCAGAGAAGACTTCGTGCCGGCCGCGGGCCGTCGGTCCGGAGCCGGCGCCTGCGTGTACGACCGCGTGAACCGCCACCCGGCCGAACGGATCGGACGATCGGACCGCCTCCCGCTCAAACAGTAACCCCTTGCGGAAGGTTTGCTTGCAACGGATGCTCGATTATCCTTAAATCACACCTTACTTTGACGAGACAGAGGCGCCCATGATCAATCCCAGACAAGTCATCGTTCCACTCTTCTTTCTCACCGGATTTGCCGGAGTGGTTCACGCGATCGTCTCTCTCTGGCAGCTTACCGCCATCTGGGGCGGCGCCTTCCAAACGTTGGCGGCGGTGGCGGGACTCTTTGTCTGCGGCATGGCTCTCGGCGGAGTGGTGATCGGCCGTCTGGGCGACCGATTGAAGGGATCACCCTTCTTTTTCGCCGGAATCGAAATCGTTGCCGGAATCTACGCCCTGCTGTCGCCCCTGGCGATTTCGCTCGCCGAAGGTATGTACACCAGCGGGGGGGATCCACATCCCGCTCTCAAGATCATCCTCTCGTGCCTCTTTTTTCTTGTCCCCTCCATCCTGCTCGGAGGGTGCCTGCCCGTTATGAGCACTCTCACGATGGGCCGCTCGGCCCGGCCGGCGGGGGGGCTTTTCGCCCTCGCCATCTTTGGCGGCGCCGCGGGCGTTCTTGCCTGCGGATTTCTGTTTCTCGAACACCTGGGGGCGCGTTCGTCGTTTTTTGTTGCCGGCGGAATCCATCTCGCCATAGGCACGGCCCTCTTTTTCCTCCCCATGGCTCCTCGGGACGGGAATGACCATTCAGATGATGCGGTCTTTCGGACAAAGCATTCCTTCGCCGCGCTCGTCCTCGCCCTTGGCGCCGTGGTTCTGGCGGGGGCGGCCCTGTCGATCCACTGGGCGCTCTGGACACGGCTTCTGGTCCAGTTCTTTTCGAATACTGTCTATTCCCTGTCGATCGTGCTCTTCGTCTTTCTCGTCAGCCTCGCCGGAGGGGGCGCGCTCGGCGCGTCGATCGCCCGTCGCCCGCGCGGCGCCCGAAACGCCCAGCGCCTCGCGGCTCTCGTCTTGATCGCCGCCGCCGCCGCATCGACGGCGATTCTCCATCTCGTGGAGCGCTTCGCCGAGGGCGGACGGTACTCGGAGCTTGTCGTTGATCTCGGTGGCGATGCGTCCTTCTCGGCTCTCCTCAAGGTGGAGTTTCTCTGCGCTTTCTGCGTCCTCCTCGTGCCGGGAATTCTTTTGGGGGCAGCCTTTCCTCTGATCCTGTCCATGGGCTGGCGCAAATCGTCGTCTTCGGGAAGCACCACCGGCGCGATCCAGTTCTTTTTTACGGGCGGCGCGGGTGCAGGATTGATCGTGACCGTCTCTTCGATCCTTCCGAGCGGTATGGGATTGAGCCGATCGCTCGCTCTCGCCGCCGCAATCAGCGCGGCCGCCGCCTGGCTACTCCTGGGACCCCGTCTTTCCCCGACGGGAAAAACTCTCTCCATCAAGACCTGGCTCATCGCCGCCGGCTTGACCGTCGTTGCCGTCATCCTTTTCATGGGCCTTCGCCCTTCGTTCGAGCTCTGGAAAAAATCTCTCCTCGACGAAGAGTGTCTTTTTTACAGCGACGGCCCGGCGGCCACGGTGGCCGTCGTCGCGATGGCCGAGGGAAAGGCGCTCAAGGTGGACAATGTCGAGGGGCCTGCCGGTTCGCGGGGGGAGCTTCTCGAGATGCGCCTTGGAATGTTTCCCGGACTCCTCTGCGACTCCGCCGAGAGCGCTCTCTGTCTCGGTCTCGGAAACGGCCACAGCCTCATGGGGCTCATCGGCAACAGCCCGCGTACCGTCGACTGCATCGAGCCGCTCCCCGCCGTGGTCGAGGCCGCCCACTTTTTTCATCACTTCAGTGCCGAGGTTCCCCGGGAGACGACCCTCACCATCACCGTGGGCGACGTGCGTGTCTTTCTTTCGTCCACGGACAAGAGCTACGATCTGATCGTGGGCAACCCCGTCGATCCGTCGCGCACCGGTGCCGGATTCGCTTATACGAGAGAACATTTCCAACGCATTGACGCCCTCATGAGCGACGAGGGGCTCTATTGCCAATGGATTCCGCTCCAGCTTCTGCACTGGGAAGATTTCGGCATCATCGGTTACACCTTCAGCGAGGTGTTCGACCACATGGCCGTCTTTCTGGCCTACACGGAGACCCCCTTTCCCATGGTGGGGCTCCTCGGGAGCCGCCGGCCCTTGCGTCTCGATCCGCGCGCCATGCAGGAACGTCTCGATCTCCATCCCTACAGGGGATTGCTCGAGAGGATCGGCCTCGACAATGCGCTCGAAAACCTCTCCCTCTACATCAACGACCAGTGGCTCTTCAGAACCCGCTTTCCCGATCCGCGCGTGAATACTGACGATCGCCCGCTCGTCGAGTTCCACGCGGCGCGGCTCATGGAGAGGCCCGACGTGCTCGGCGTGAAACACTTTCTGCAGCTCGCCGAACCCCGGCTCAACGAAGATGTGCTGCCCCTTCTCGATCCCGCGCGGCTCGAGGGGCAGGAACGGCGGGACTTCGAGGTCAAGATCCGTTCCTATTCCGACGGGCTGCGCCTGTACCTCGCCTGTCACGCCTACGAGCTCCGTGAAATGATCCTCCATCCCTACGGCGTGCTCAATCCCAACTCGGAGGTTTCGGCCGAACTGCGCCGTCTTTTCGAGGAGCGCTTCGACGTCACCCTCGAGGCGTTTGTTCTCGCCCCCGAGCACCGCGTCCTGCGCAACAACCTCTTGCGGCTCTGGAGGGCGCTGATTCAGAGAAACGAGCTCGTCCGGGCCGCGAATCTCATGGCGGCGGCCTCGAATGAACGTCCCGACGACGCGGTCCTCGCCTTCAACTGGGGCCTCTCTTATTTGATGCAGGAGCAGTACGAGAGTGCGGTGGTCATTTTCGAGAAAGCGCTCGCCGCCGATCCCGACTTTGTTTCGGCGAGGCTTCACTATGGCATCGCGCTCTTCTGCAGCCAGAAGCGCGTTCAGGCGCGGAAGGAAATCGATCGTGCTCTCGAAGCGGGCGGGGGGATGGAACGCCTTTCGGAATTGACGCGCGCCCTGGCAACAACGATCCTCGACGGTCCTGAGAAAGCGCGCCCCCTCCTCGACAGGTACGAAAAGGAGGGGCCCTGGAAGGCGCTGATCGAACGGGTGGTCGACCAATCCCGCGCGCGCGACGGATCCGCGCCGCCTCCCACAAACGGTAGTGGAGATTAATCACCGCCATGAAGGCGATGCTTCTCTGTCTTTTTTTTCTGTCGGGAGCCGCCGGGCTTTCCTATGAGGTGGCATGGACCCGATCCCTGGTTTTCGTGTTCGGTAACACGAACCTCGCCATGGGAATCGTTCTCGCCTCCTTTCTACTCGGCTTCTTTCTCGGCAGCCTCCGCGCGTCGAAGTGGGACCGCGACCGGCCCGGCCTGCTCAGGCGCTACGCGGCGGTCGAACTGGGTATCGGAATTCTGGGAGCCCTCTTTCCGTTCCTCGCCGAACTGGCCAAGGCGCTCTATCCGCTCCTCGCCGGGGCGATCTATCCCGATCTGATCCGCGTCCTTATCTGTGCGCTTTTTCTCCTGATGCCTACCTTTCTCATGGGCGCCACCTTTCCGCTCATGAACGGGATTTTCATCACCCGACCGTCCCGCGCGGCGCGCGGCGCGGGGCTGATCTACGGGGCGCAGACCCTGGGCGCCGCCGTGGGCGCCACGGCGGCGGGGTTTCTCCTGATCCGCTATCTGGGCCTTGCTCAGACGAGCTGGGTCATTGCGGCCCTCAACGGGATCGTTGCTCTGGCCGCGTATCTCTTGAGCTTCCGCGTCGGCCCGGCAGAGGGGAAAAGAGACTCTGCCCGCGGCGCAGAACCGGCCGGTGCCGACAGGGTGGCGGGCGGCCTTCGGCCGGCGGGCAGCCAGGGATTGGAACCGATCGTCTACGGGATCGTCTTCTGCGCCGGCTTCGCCTCTTTTGCGCTCGAGATCCTCTGGACGCGGATTCTCGTCTTCTTCGTCGATGGACTGACCTATTCGTTTACCTCGGTTCTCGTCGTCTACCTTCTGGCCCTCGCCGCCGGTTCGATGATCCTGGCTCTCTGGGATCGGATCGCTCGGCCCGGCTACGGTTCGGCGGGCCTCGTCCTGATTTTGGGCGGCCTCGCCGCGGTGGCGTGCCTCTTCACGATTCCCCACCTCTACGAGATCATCGGCGCCATCAAGGGCGACCTCGAGTTCTATTCCCTCTACGAATTCGTGCTCTCCGCCTTTGGAGGATCGGGCGCGCTGCTCTTTGCGCCCGCTCTCCTGATCGGAATGGCCACGCCCATGGCGATCGGAATCCTCGTGCGCGAATCGGGCAGACCCTGCGCCGGTTCGGGAATGGTCTATGCCTCCTCCTGTCTCGGGTGCTGCGCGGGCGCGCTCTGCGCGTCGTGGATCATCGTCCCCTGGATCGGTCTGAAACTGGGTATCGTTCTCGCCGGGCTGGTGGTGCTCACGTCGGGAGTTCTTCTCTTCAACCTCTCCCGAACCGCCTGGCCCCTGAAAATCGTGGCGAGCATCGGATCGATCGCTCTGATCTGGCTGATGGCCCATAACCCGACGGTTCGGGATTCGTACCTCATCGAAGATTCACACGTTTTCAAGAGGCCCGCCCGCGCGGGGGCGATCAGGCTCGAGGGATACGCCGAAGGGAACATCTGCACGGCGTCGGTCGTGCGCGACAGGCGCACCCAGGAGCGGCGGCTCTACACCGATGCCTTCAGCGCGGCGTCGACGGGACCCGAATACAGCTACATGCGCATGATGGCCCACCTGCCCGTGCTCGCCAGCCCGGGCGCCGAGCGCGCCCTCGTGATCGGCTACGGAACGGGAACAACAGCCGGGTCGCTGTCGGTCCACAAGAGTGTGCGCGAGATCGACATCGTGGAGATTTCGCAAGCGGTCATGGAACTGGCCGATCGATTTCGGGAGGTGAACCGCGGTGTGGGGTACGGATCGAGAGCCGACGGGAAAGGCGGCCAAATAATACCTGTCTACACCAACGTGGATGGGCGCGATTTCCTCAATCTCGCCGACGAAAACTATGATCTCATCACCCTCGAGCCTCTCATGCCGTACACGCCGGCGGCGGTTCATTTTTACACGGCCGAATTTTACGAACTCTGCGTGGAGAGGCTCAACGAGGGGGGGGTGGTCTGCCAGTGGATCCCTCTCAACGCCCTGCCTCTGGAAGATCTGAAACTCCTCCTTTGTACCTTCGCGTCGGTATTGCCCTCCTCGGCGTACTTCAATTTTGAGAACTCCCTCCTTCTGCTCGGATTCGTCGACGACAACTGGTCCCTTTCGGCGGCCCGCATGACGGAGATCTTCAACATGAAGGAGCCCGGCGCCGATCTTGCCGTGGCCGGGTGCAAAGACGTGGCATCCTTCATCGGAGCCTATCTGTGCGACGGAAAGAAGATGGCTTCCGCCACCCGCGAGGCGGGCGTGATGGGCGACAACAGAACGGTTGTCGAATACGTCAGGATCGCTCCCGGTGCCGAGGCGTACAAGAGAATGTATTTCGGATTCGAACTGCTGACCCGGTTGCAGCAGCCGATCGGCGATCATCTCGATCTCAGCGGTCTCGGCGCCGAGGAGGCGGAGGCGATGTCCGATGCGATCGACGCATATCGCCTCTCTTTTCGCTATCTTCTCAAGGGGCGCCAGGCCGAGGTCGGATCGGCCTACGAGCGCCTCTATCCCGGAGCGGGAATGACGGTCGATAATCCCGATCGCCTCTTCGAGCGGGCTTTCAACATCAATCCGCGCGATTGGCGCACGGCGCGCCGCCATGCGTCGGGTCTGGTGAAGCAGGCGGGCGGTCAAATCCTGCTCGGCCGCTTCGACGCGGCGCGTGAGATCACCGACCGGGCGGCGCTCATTGGTGGTGATTTCCTCGATCTATACTTCATCGACGCTCTGCTCCATCTTGCCAGTCTCGATTTCGATCAGTGCCGGCGCGCTCTCGACAACATGGGGGCATTGTGGGCCAACTCGAACAGGGACCGCGCCGTCAAGATCTGTATCGCCCACTTCGAGGGCGACGAGGCGACCTTCTCTCTGCTCACCAACGCCCTGATCGATCGCGGAGGACTCAGCGCGATGGACAAGGCCCTCGTCGACGCGGCATTCGATGAAGCCGAGCGCCGCAAGAACGAGGCGGGAACGATCGATCTCGACGGCGTGCTGGCTCTTCTGCGCGCCGGTCACCGCGGCCTCAACCGGAGCGGCGGGAAAGCCTGGAGTGAAGCGGCCAGAGCGGACGCAGCGCTGCTCGTCGACGCGCAGCGCGTGCTTCTCGACGAATTGCAGGCGCCGAGCGCCACTCTCCGTCTGGCCGCCGCGAAGGGGCTTGCCTTTTTCAAGAACGATCGCCTCGTCATCGACTCGCTGCGCCAGGCGTACATCGATTCGGCCCGCGACGATCGCCCCGAACTTCTCGACGCCCTCTCGAGGGCGGGCGATCGTTTCACCTATCTCCAGGTCCTTCGCTCGTCGGGCGCGTCGACGGCGCTGCTCCTCAAGGCGGCGGGGATTGCTCTCTCCAAACGCAATCCCGAGGCGATCGGTGACCTCATCGACCTTCTCGAACATCGCTCCAAAGAGGTCCGCGTCGGCGCCTTTGCGGCTCTCATCGGGATTACCGACAACCGCTTCGATTTCGATCCCTGCGGCAGCGCCGAGTCGCGCGCCCGGGCCGTGAAGGAGTGGCGCGCGTGGCACGAGACCTTTCTGAAAGAAAAGGGATAAGAGTCTCACCACCCCCGACCTGAAACCTGCCTTTTCGGCTCTTCAAGTCCGGAGCCTCTTCAAAGACGTGTCTCACTGCTTGGGACTGGGGCGGGTTTTCTTTTTGGGTTTCTTCGGCGGCGCGGTGAGCCTTTTGATTTCGGTGCTGGTCAGTTTGCGAAATTTTCCCGTTTTCAACTGACCGAGGGCGATCGGTCCGATCCGGGTGCGTTCCAGCTCGGTGACCTTGAGTTTCAGCCTGGCCAGGATGCGGCGCACGAGTCGGTTTTTGCCTTCCGTCAGAGTGATTCTGAGAATGGTGTCCTGCCGCGTCGAGCGGATCACCGAAACCTCGGCGGGTGTCGCTTTCCCCTCGGCCAGCCAGACTCCCTTGCGCAGTTTTTCCACGATCGCCTTTGTGACGGCGCCCGCCACCCGGGCGCGGTACGTCTTGGGAACGTCATACCTCGGATGGCTGATGAGATTGGAGAAATCGCCATCGTTGGTCACGATGAGCGCGCCCTTGGTCTCCACATCGAGACGGCCCACACTGAAGAGGCGCAGTTCGTTGGGCTGGACGAGGTCGGTGACCAGCGGGCGTCTCGACTTGTCCCGCTTGTTCGAGCAGATAAATCCAACCGGCTTGTTGACCAGATAATAGACCTTCTTGGGGATCCTCACCCTGTTGCCGTCGAGCGACACTTTCTGGATGTCGGGGTCGACCGAAGTACCGAGAGTGGTTGCCGCGATCCCGTCGATGGAGACGCGCCCCTCGGTGATCAGCTCCTCGCAGGCGCGGCGCGATCCAAGGCCGGCGGCGGCGAGGTACTTCTGAAGTCTCATCTTGACCATGATTTTGCTCCTTCTCGATTCGGGAGCTAACCCGATGCGAGAATCCTCTCAGCCTCGTCGACGGCGGCCTTCGACGGGGACGGCCCGGCGATCATTTCGGCCAGTTCCTGGACCCGCTCCGTGCCTTCGAGGGCGCGGACCGCGACGGTGGTGGCCTTCTTCGCGATCGACTTTTCTACCTTGTTATGTTTTTCGCCCCGCGCGGCCACGGCCGGGATGTGGGTCACCGCGATGACCTGAACGTTCTCGGAGAGGGCGGCGAGAAGATCGCCCATGACGCCTCCGAGGCGGCTGCCCACGTTCTCGTCAATCTCGTCGAAGGTCATCGACGGCGTGCCGCAACAGCGGCCGAGAGCGCTCAATAGGGCGAGAAGGATCCGCGAACGCTCACCGCCCGAGGCGATCTTTTCCACGGGAGCTGGTTTGGTGCCCGGATTGGTGGCGGCCATGAAACGCACCCGGCCCGGCCCGCTGGCCGACGCCGCGGCCGGAAGGTCATTCCAGTCGGCGTCGTCGACAACGACGTCGAAGCGCACCTCTTTCATGAGAAGTTTTCCGAGGTTTCCGTTGACCTGGGCGGCGAGTTTTTCGCCCGCCCGGCGCCGGACGCGGTCGAGCTTTCGGCCGATCTTGACGAGCGCCCCACGCCGGTCGTCGAGCTCTCGCGAAAGGCTCTCCAGATCCTCGTCAGTGACATTGATTGCCTGGAGCTCCTCGCCGATCCTCTCCCGAAATGCGAAGAGGTCGGCCTCGGTCGGACCGTAGCGCACGAGAACCCTGTTGATCTCGGAGAGCCTCTGATCGATGAGCGAAAGCCGTTCGGGATCGGCGTTGAGTTCCTCCTGTATATCGCGCATGGAAAAGGCCGCCTCCTCGACGGGGGCGAGCGCTTTCCGGAGAGAGTCGAGGCATTCGGCGATGCGGCTCTCGTCGGCGATGGGAAGCGATTCGAGTGAGCGGATCACGGCGCCGAGAATATCCGCCACAGACTCATCGCCCTCGTAGAGTTTGTGGCGGCCCGCGGTCAGTGCCTCTTGAACATCTTCGAGGCTGCCGAGCAGGCGGTGTTCGTCCTCGAGCCTGGCGATCTCGCCCCTTTCGAGGTCGAGTTTGTCGATCTCGCCGATCTGAAAGGTCAACAGGTCGACGCGGTCGCGGCGTTCGGCCGCGCTCCGGTGCAGTTCCTTGAGATTCTTGTCGAGGGTGCGCGTCTCGCCGAGGGTGGATGCGAAATCGGAGGCCAGGTCCCCGCACCCCGCATAGCGGTCGATCAAGCGGGCCCGTTCCGCTCCAACGGAGAGGGCCGACAGCCCCTCCTGGCCGGTGATTTCCATGATCGAGCCCATCACGCCGCGAAAGGTCTGCAAGGTCACCGCACTGCCGTTGAGATAGCAGCGGTTTTCTCCCCCGGCGTCGAGCACCCTGAGCGCGACGAGTTCGCCATCGGCGTTCGGGGCAAGGGGCGCGGCCGCCTCGAGGGCCTGGCTGAGCCGCTCGGGATCGAGACGGAAAAATCCCTCCACCACCGCTCTCCGGCCGAACTGCCCGATCAGATCGCCCGAGGCCCGGTCCCCCGAGAGGAGACCGAGCGCTTTGACGAGGATCGTTTTGCCCGATCCGGACGCGCCGCTCACGATGTTGAGCCCGTTGCAGAAGGCGATCCTCTCCTCGCGGACGAGCACGAAATTGGCGAGTTGAAGTTCGATGAGCATGGCGGGGACCAAATGGTGATGAGATAACAGGAGCGGCGAGCGCTCGCAAGTGAAAAGACGTTCGAACGCCGCGTGGGTCACAGTAATAGAAAGGAAAAAAAGGGATGGCCCGGCGATCGGGCGCCGGGCCATCGGTTCGACAAGGGAAGATGCACGATTCGATTGACTAGGAGAATATGATCGCGTCGATCAGCCGTTCGATCGCTTCCTCCAGCTTCTCTTCGGTTACATAATTCTCGTTTTTGACGATCTGCTTGATCTTGCGCAACCTTGCCTGGTGCGACATCCTTTCGTTTTTAGGCGGGAAAATTTCATCGACCCCTTTCTTCTTCTGATGGTTTTTTTTACTCACCTCGCATATCTCCCTGATCCTCCTCTGACAAAAGTTTTTCTCCCGTTGCGACGACGCCCTCCTTCCCACCGGGGAAGGCGAGTGTCGGTCTTTGTCCGAGATGCCTGTCGGTGGCCGGCGTTTGGTTTCGTCAACCACCTCCTTGGTGAGACATATCGACAATAATAAATATGACCTTGATGGTTAAATAATAAAATAAATAGATATAAAAATGGATCGTGTCTTGTTCTCTGGATCGTAACTTCAATTAATTTAAATATTTGCGATATTCGTCCCCTTGGATGCGCAACGGGGACTTTTCATGCTATTCATGAATAACGATAAAAGGCGAGCCTCACAGATCCCTGCTGCTTTTCCTTGTTGAGGCGGAACCGGCCGATCTCTTCGAGCGGATCCTGTTTTCGTCGCAACTGGTGGACGAGGGTTGCGTCCTCGTTGACGTGGCCGCCACCGACGAGGAGCTCGACCAGTGGAGCCAGATCCTGCTCAGACCCGGGATCCTGAAAGGCGAAGGGCGGATCGATGAAGATGATGTCATGGGGCGAATGGGGAGTGTGGGGGAAGGCGCTAATTCTGAGCAGATCAATGGAAAAGACTGCCGTTTGGGCCTCGACACCGAGGAGGGCTATATTTTTTCTCAACACACCGAGGGCGGGCTTATGACGCTCGAAAAAGGTCACCGTCGCCGCGCCGCGGCTCAGCGCCTCGAGGCCGATGCTTCCCGTGCCCGAGAAGAGATCGAGCACCGAGGCGTCGCTCAGCTCGGGCCGGAGCACGTTGAAGAGCGTTTCGCGCAGGGATCCCTGCATCGGCCGGGTGGCCCGATCTTTCGGAACATTGAGAAGGCGGCCCTTGAAAATTCCCCCTGTGATGCGAAAATGCGACTTGCGGCCCATCTGGCGATCCTAAATAGGACAGGATTTCGAGTTACATAAGCCACTCAATCAAAGTAAATTGCCTGAGGTTAGTCTACAGCTATTCCCTTTGAAGGGTCGAATTAACCGACATAAACTGGATCATACCATTTCTTTGGAGATCGCGGACTTACTCGACGCCGCACGTTGCTGATGGACATCATCCGCGTCAACACGATCAGATTGACCCTCGGCGAGGACAAGAAGGGAACCTTCGAGGTTCGCGAGGGCGACGTGGTGACCATCGGGCGCGATCCGAGCTGTACGATCCAGATCGCCCACGAGTCGGTCTCTCCCGTTCACTGCCGGATCGAATTCAAGAATGGCTCGTTCTTTCTGACCGATCTCGACTCGGCCGCCGGTGTCATCGAGAGCGGCCGAAAACACAAACACCTTCAACTCGCCGGCGATCAGAATATCCAGATCGGCGCGATTCCGGTGATCAGCAGCGAAGGGCGATCGGACGTCTCCTCCTCCGAGTTGGCTCTCGGACCGATCGCGTCACCGATCCTGCGCCTGGGCACATTCGCGCGGCGCCCCGCCAAGGCCGCGGCGCCTCCCGCGCGGATCGGTCTTCTCAGCGCGGCGGTCGCCCTCTTCCGGCGTGCTCCGGCCTTCAGCCTGTCGGCGGTGCTGCACATCGTCATTCTCGCACTCGTCTATGATGTGCCCTACCTGCGCTTTGCCGATTACGAAACGGAAAAGATCCTCGTCGAAGTGGACGATGTGACCGATCTGGCACTCCTCGACGAGGACAAGGAAGAGGACAAAATCGAGTTCGACGAGCCCCCGCTTTTTCCCGACGACATTCCCGACTACCTCAACGAGGAAGAACTCGACGAGGATCCGGTGCCCGAGGCCGATGACGACGGTTTGCGCCTCGATCCGGGCACGATCGGAACTGGCGGCGGCTCTGATAGGGGCTGGGCGTTGGGTCTTCGGGGAGATCCTCTGAGAAATATTTCGGCCGGCGCGCGCAATTACATCGAGGGACTGCGAAGGACGGGCGTCGACGTGGCCTTTGTCATGGACACGACGTCGAGCATGGAGCGTTTCATCAACGAGGCGAAGGTGACCGTCGACCGGCTCATCACGGGGCTCGTCCACGTCGTGCCCGATCTGAGACTCTCCATCGTCGCCTACCGGGACCAGAAGGACGAGTATCTCACCCATGCCGTGGAGTTTTCCAAAGACCGTTTCGAGCTTCTCAATTTCCTCGAATCTCTCGAGGCGAAGGGCGGCGGCGACAGGGAAGAGGCTGTTTTCGAGGGCCTCAACCGTGCCATCCGCCATCTCTTCTGGCGGCCCGGGGCCCAGAAGGTCGTGCTCCTCATCGGCGACTCGGGCTATCACCGCGAAGACGAGCGGAAACTCTTCAAGCTCCTCGCCGAGTTCCGGCGGCAGGGGGGGATCGTGCATGCCGTGTGCCTCGGCGACGAGGACACGCCCACTTTCACGGAGAAGTCGGTGGTCGAGATGTACAGCCGCCTCTCGCAGGCCACGGGCGGCAACTGCGTGCAGTTTTCCGACTATGACAAGCTCTTCAACATCTTTGTCACCCTCGCCTTCACGAGCGAATTCGAACCGGACGTGGCCTCCATCGCCGCCAAGGCGGAGAGAAGCCGGATCGCGCAGTCGATACTGCGGGGATCGAAAAAAGGCGACCGCCCGTGGCTTCTCGAAAAGCTGACGCGCACGCCGGTTCACCCCTGTCTCGTCCAGGAACTCCTCAAGGGCACGACGCGGCAAGATCTTACCGTCCTCGTCGACTATCTGGCGTCGGAGACCGTGTCGAGTCGGACCAAGTGGGCGGCTCTGTACATCATCCACAGGACTTTGGGCAAGGATTACGGCTTCGATCCCAAGAGCGCCGTCTCCGATCAAGCAGGCAAGCTTCAAATGATGCGGCGGGCGGCGGAACTCTACCCCGTGGGCGACACCAGCGGCAGCCGGCTGGCAAAGCCCGGGTCGGACGACGACCAGAGCAAGCTTCCCGGCACCAGGCATCCCGACAAACACGCCTCCACAATCGGCAAGTAGTCGCGGCCGATGCCGCACGCCACCTGTCAGCCCATGGCCGATCCCAAGCCTTGAAACGATTGAAGTCTTTCGAACTTGGAATTCGAAAAGGGGGGGGCTCAGGCCGGGGGTGGTGAGACTTTTTGCGGCCTCCGCATTCTGGCCTGCGGCCAGAATGAAGTCGGTCGCAAAAAATCTCACCACCCCCGGCCTGAGCCCCCCCCTTTCCCATTCCAAGTCGGCCGGGCTCTCAATCGAATATTCCCGTGGTCAGAAGGTTGGTCAGTCTCGTTGTCGGCAATCCCTGCTCGCCGGCGAGCGCCTGGAAGTAGTACTCCTTGCCCGGGACCACATCGTGCGGAACGTTCAGGGGGAAAATCAGCAGGCCGTTGCCGGCGATCTGGCCCATGTCCCACTGGGCGTTGAAGGGTTGTTCGAGGTATAACAGGCCATACGATGTGGAAAGGGGCGGATCGTTCAGAACCGTTCCGGCGAGGCCGACGACGGGCGCCGTGATGGGGAGCCCCACCAGCCTGAGATCGATCGTGGCGCCAGGGAGGGCGTCACCCCAGAAATAGAGATGGAGGTCAAACTCGTCGGCGCCGATTTCGACCTTTCCGTCGACCACGCGCGGGTCGCCCTCGAAATCGGTGCTCGGAAGATGGGGGGCGGTGAGGAGACCGCGGTTCAAGCAGGGGGAGGCGAAAAGGAGGTGAATGTCTCCCGCCGCGGAGTCGGCAAATCGGGGATCGGCATCGATGTTGCCCACGCCCTGCCTGCCTCCTTCCACGTTGCAGTAGGTGCCCACTGCATCGGGGCCGTGAATCTGGTCGGGACTGTTCGCGCGGACGATGCAGTTTGTTACGGTCGCTCTCGATTCGACGCAGCGGATCCCGCCGCCCTTTCCGTCGGAGATGTTGCCGACGATCGTGTTGTTCGTGAGAACCGGCGACGAGCCGATGCAGCTCACGCCGCCTCCACCGTCGAGCGCACAGGTGTTCGCCCGGATGACGTTGTTGACGATGATCGGGGTAGCCCGATCGGAGCAAACGATTCCGCCACCGCCCGGCGCGTCATTCGAAACGATGAGATTGCGCGCGATCAGCGGCGACGCCGCTCGGCAGGTGATTCCGCCCCCTCCGGGAGGATGGGCCGCGAAGCCGTTACCGTTGGTGATCGTGAATCCCTCGAGAATCGAGAGCGGCGATTCGCCCGTCGCGAAGGTGACCGCGCTGCCCGCTCCGCCGCCGTCGATGATGGTGAGCGCCGCGCCGCGCGTGCTCCGCACGGTGATCGCCTTGCCCGAGAAGTCGAGATTCTCGACGTAGGTCCCGGGAGAAACAAGGATCAGGTCCCTGTCGATTGCGGCGTCGATGGCGCCCTGAATCGTGGCGAAGGTGAGGGGAACCTCGTAAATGTTGATCGGCGGATAGTGATAACCCATGTCGAGCAGGCCCTCGTCCTCTTCGCCGTCGACGCGTGTCGTTCCGTCCACGAGAGGGGCGTTGGGGTCTCCGCCGTCGATGCAGGGGCTGTCGGCGCCATGACCTGTGGCGATGTGGCAGAGGAAGTATGCGCCGCCGGGAAAGGTCGTATCGAAAAGAGGATCGGCAAAGATGCAGGTTTTGAGGTCGAACCAGGGTTCGCCCAGACCGTCCTGCACGTCCGAATAGCGCACGGTCAGATTCAGCCCGTCGAGCTGATCGGGTTCGTTGCCCCAGACGATCGAGTTGTCCAGGGTCATCTCATCGGAGTAACTCCCGCCTCCGTCGCCGTTCGTTCCGTCGCTTCCCGCGCTGTAGGCCTTGCCCCCCGCGCCCCCCTGATTGTAGACGATGGTGCACCCCGAGACCGTTTCATAACTCGCGTCGATTCCGGCGCCGCTCCCCCCGTTTCCCGCATCGCCCGCCGACTGGTTGCAGTCGCCGCCGTTGCCGGCACTGTTCCCCGCGACGAGGCAGTTGAAGATCGTTGCAGTGACGCAGTGGATTCCCGCTCCGCCGCCACCATGGCCGGCGCCTCCGGGAGCGCTGTCGCAGGCCCCTCCGTCGCCGGCACTGTTCTCCAGGAACGCGCAGTGCATGATCGTTCCCGAGTCGGTAAAGAGGCCCGCGCCCGAGCCCCCGTCGCCGGCGCCGTCGCCGCCCCAGGCGACTGCGCCGCCCGGCCCGGTTTTGTTCCCGCTCACGGTGCACCGGTCGACGAAGGCCATGTTCGAGCAGATTGCGCCGCCAAGGCCGCCATCTCCGGCGCTGCTGCCGCTGTCCCGGCAATCGCCGCCCGCACCGGTCTGATTGCCCATGAACGTGCACTCGGTGAGCGTGGCCGATGCAGCGTGAACCGCGCCGCCATTGCCTCCGTCGCCCCCCCGGAGGAGAAGCTCGATATCACCGCCGCGGCCGGTCGTGTTCCCGGTGAGCGTGCTCGATGTGAGGATCAGGCTCTCGCACGAGACGCCTCCTCCGTGGCCACCGCGTCCCACGCCCGTGCCGCCGTAGCTCCCGTCTCCGTCGCCGCCGCCGCCCGTGGCGTTGTTCGAGATGATTGAATCGACGATGTCGAGAGGTGCCGAGAGGGGTGCGCAGACTCCGGCACCATCGCCGCCGCGGCCGCTGTTCTCGTAGCCGCTGCCGCCGTCGCCTGTCCGGTTCCCTTCCACGGTGCAATCGGTCAATCCCAGGTTCCACGCCGTGCAAAAAATTCCGCCGCCGTCGCCGCCGCGGCCGCTGTCGAATTCCGAGAATCCTCCGCCGCCCGTCGTGTTGTTGCCGACGCGGGTCGATTGGACGGTCGCGTTTTCACAGTAGATCCCCGCGCCCGAGCCCCCGTCACCGGCGATGGCCGATCGGCCCCGGAAAGCCCGCGGGCCGGGGGTGGAGCCCGGCGCCGAACCGCCCCAGCCGGTGGTGTTGTCGGTAATGGTGCAGCCCTCGATCGTTGCCGTCGAGCAGTGGATCCCTCCGCCGTTCCCGCCGTGTCCGGCTTGCGTCCACGTATCGCCGCCGTCGCCCGTCGAGTTTCCCGTCACCGTGCAGTCGATAAGCGTCGTGCCCACACAGTGGAGGCCTCCACCGTGCCCGCCGTCGCCCCCCGTGCCGCCGCCCCAGGCGGAGCCGCTTCCCGATCCAGTGGTGTTGGAAGAGATTTCCGAAGCCGTGATGTCGAGCTGGCCCGGCGGTGCGCAGAAGATTCCCGCGCCCCATCCCCCGTGGCCGCCGTTGTTGTCGCCGTAGTAGTCCTCTCCACCCGGGCCAGTTTCGTTGAGGCGGATCGTGCTCGACGTGATCGTCGCCGTGGTGCAGTGGATCCCGCCCCCGTTGCCGCCGCTGCCGCAGGTGGCTCCGAAGGTGTCGATTCCGCCGCCCTCGCCCGTTTGGTTCTGTTCGACCGTGCAGCCTGTCATAACCAGGGTGCCGCAGTATATCCCGGCGCCCGCTCCGCCCCGTCCGCCGTCGCCGCCCACGTAATTGTCCCCGCCCTTTCCGGTCCGGTTGTCGATGACGGTGCAGTTGTCGAGCGTGAGGGTCACCGTGGGGGAGGAGTAGATCCCGGCGCCGTTGCCGCCGTCTCCGCCCGGGTAGGCGCCGTCGTGGGTCCTGTTTCCGGTGATGGTGCAGTTTCGGATCGTCGGTGTGGTGCCGTCGCACAAGAGACCGCCCCCGCGGGCGGCCAGACCGTTGGTGATCGAAAAACCGTCGAGAATGGAGTCGGCCCCCTCGCCGTTTTGAAAGGTCGCCACGCTGCCCAGACTGCTGCCGTCGATCACGGTCGCCGCGGCGCCCGCCTCGCTCTGGAGGGTGATCTTCTTGCCCGTGAAGTCGATCCGCTCCACCCACGTGCCCGCCCTGACGATGATCGTGTCGAAGTCGACCGAGGCATCGATCGCTTCCTGGATCGTGCCGTAATCGTCGGGGACGTAGATCGTGGACGCCTGAGCGATTCCTGCCGAAGATATGAATAATAGAACAACCGAAAAACAGAGACCCCTGACCATCGTCAAGCCCTTCCGAAGAAACGTTCCTCTTTCTCGCCCCTTTTCGTGCGCCCCTCTCCACCGCCAGGAGAGAGCCCACGACAGGCAGAATATATAAAATTTCGTCGTAGAGATATATAAAAATATGATTGTGGGCGCCTCACGCCCGAGTTGTGGGCGCTTCACGCCCGAGTTGTGGGCGCCTCACGCCCGAGTTGTGGGCGCCTCATGCCCAAAACGGGGGCGGCGTTGGAGCCGTTACGTGGAGGGGCGTGCACTCAGGGAAGGATTATTTGATGACCCTGAAACGCACGAACATGTTTCGCGCCGGGTAGCGGAAGGCGGCGGTCCGTTCATAAGCTCTGATCGAGCAGAATGCGATCACGCGCGCCACGGCGGAGATGATCCCGCTCCGGAAGCTCAGCGTCCGCTCGATCAGTTCGAACTTGGGAGGCGCGCCCGTGCCGTACTCCGGTTCGACGAAGAAATCAAAGGTTTCCAGGGCGAAGTGGTGGAGGTGGGTGGGGTCTTTCCAGGAGCTGATCGACGAGAAGTGGGGAGTGATGATCTTGATCTCGGCGCCCGGACGCGCCACGCGATGGACCTCGTCGAGGATGGCGGCCGGTTTTTTCAGGTGCTCGATCACGTGGCTCAAGATCACGTAGTCGAAGGTCGAGTCCTCGATCGGCCAGGGCAGATCGTCGAGATTCCAGACGATGTCGATGTGGGGAAGCTCGAGCCGGTCGATTCCGACCGCCCCGTCCTGTTTTTTTGTGCCGCAGCCCACATCGAGTGTTTTCATCGAGTTTCTCCTCACTAGACGACCAACCAAGAGGCTCAGAATACAGACGCCGCCAGAGGAAATCAACTGGAACGGGCCGATCGCGGAATGTACTCTCGTCCCGATCAATCCCGTTTCTTCACGGAGGTCGTCATGAATCACCGCGGCAGGTCGGGCGCATCGATTTTCCTTTGTCGAGGGTGCGCGTATTTATTGCTCCTTCTCGTGGCCCTTCCGCAGGGCGCGCATCTCATGGCAGACGAGGAGCCGATCGAGGAATCGGAATTCATTTCGCCGATCGTTGGATGGGGGAGCGACGAGGGACGTGAATTTTCCTATGGAATCCCCTTCTACTATCACAGCCGCGGCGCGGACGGCGACGGGAGCACGACGCTCCTCTTTCCCATACTGACCGGCCTCCATCATTCGGCCACCGATCGGGAGTGGAACCTCGATGGGGCGGCCAGCGTGCCGCTGCTCGCCCTGATCGGGAGCGCGCGCAGCGGTGAATTTCGCGGATCGGGTTATCTCTCTCCCTATCTCGGGGTCGGCTCTCTCAAGTACGGAAAAAACGGTATCGACGCACGCTGGTCGGGCGCGTCGCTTCTTCCCTGGATACCGCTCGTCGATGATTTTCTGCAGCTCAACGTCTATGCCCGCACCGACGCGCAGAGCTCAAAGGGCGCTTTCGGTGAGACCGAATTTTTCTCCTTTCCCCGGCTCGACCTCAGTGTCTACGACTCGCGATCGGCCGGGATCGAGGAGGATACGACCTTTTTGAACGTCTGGGGGATCTCGCTCTATCGATCGGGCTATGACCTTCCCGCCACCGGATTCCGGCCCTGGCTGCGGGACGGCGACGCCCTCCACGGGGTGCGCAACTGGGATCGGTTTCTCGATCTCCGATGGCCGTCGCTCGACGGGGTCGAATGGGACGGGCTGGCGGGCGCTCTCGGCGGATCGCGCAGCGGTGCGCCCGTCGATTACACGGGGATCGTCGATCCCATGCTCACCTGGTCTTTTCGCGGCGAAGGGCTCGACTCGGCCGGACTGGAGCCTCTTTTTCACTACGACAGCGACGAGGGTTTCAGCATTCCGTTACTGCTCACGAGTTTCACGTCCGACGGGATCCGCTTCGGTCCGGCGGCGCGCCACCTCTTTCCCCTCGTTCATGGGAACAAGGAGCGGACGCGGTGGGATTTCCTTCTCAATTATGGAACGGTTTACGCGCTCGACGACTACAGCGCCGTTGATCTCAAGCTCCTCTTCAACTACCAGCACCACGCCCAGAAGGGGACGGCCTGGGGATTCCTGCCCTTTCCTTTCGGGCGTTATCCGGGTTATTCGCTCAATCCGGGTGCGCGTTTCGTGCAGCTCGACAACCACCTTTTCTCCTACTGGAACACGAAGGGCCAGAAGGGGATCGATATCGCCTATCCCTTCGTTTTTTCCATGAGCTCGGGCGAGGATTGGTCGCGGTGGCGCGCGCTGCTCTTTTTCAGCTCCGAGAGTTCGGGGCCCGATGGCGAGAACGTCGATCACGAGATGCTCCTCTACAACTACGAATCGGACAGCGACGGGCACAGCGAATTCGGCCTCTTGCCTTTCGATCTTCTTTTTCACCACGAAAGCGACGCCGACGGCGGCCTGCAGCACTCGGCACTCTGGCAGCTGCTCTACTGCTACGAGCGGGACGGCGACGGGGAGTGCGAACTCGATCTCGGGCCCTTTGGTCTCCTCTACAGCCAGGAGTCGGAGGCCGACTCCTTCGAGAACAGCACCCTCTGGAGCCTGCTCCACTCCTACGAGTCCGATCGCGACTGCACCGCGCTCAGCCTCGGACCTTTCGGTTTTCCCTTCACTTCCGAGTCGCGCGCAGACGCCTTCAGCATGCGGCTCCTCTGGCTCTTCGGTTTCGAGTCGACGGAGACGAAGAAGGAGTTCGACTTCATCGGGATTCCGCTGCTCCGGTCGGAATCGCGCATCGTGGAGTCGGACGAATAGGCCCGGACGACAGAGCCTTGCCCCACACACCGACGGCGCAGACGCCCTCGGCTCGAGACCACTTTAGTCAAGAATCAACCGGATCCTTTCGGCTTCACCCGCGAGTTTTAGATGAGAGTCTGCTGTAAGTGTTTGATTTTTCTGTCGTTTAGAGGCTCTCGAAGCACGGCTGCCACTGTCGTCGGATGGACTCTGAAAATCGCCTGCATTTTTTTAGCTAAAATGCAACGATATATATTAATAGAAACATTGGCTGTCTATCGGTGGCGGGAGCGGCAGATGAAGCACAAAAAATGGGAGAGCGGTCTGTCTCCAGGACGGATCCGGATTCGCGCATGCACAGACCTCTGTCCGCACCGGGCACACCGGTGCGCGGGTTTCACGCTCATGGAGGTCATGGTGGCAACCGTTCTGATCGGCGTCGGCATCTCGGCCGCGCTCTTCGGTATGGGCACGAGCGTGAACACCACCGCCGAGGGAAAGAAGGTACTCCTATCGGGCGATCTCGCCGGATATGTGAAACAACTCTCCCGGTCCCTCTATTTCGAAGATCCCAGCTTGGAAGGAATCACCTTCGGCGCCGAGGAGGGCGAGGCGGGCCTTGAAGATTTCGACGACATCGACGATCTCGACGGATTGAGCCTGTCGCCGCCGGTGGGCGCCGACGGGGCTGTGCTCACAGGTTTTCAAGGGTGGTCCCAGAACGTGGCCGTCTCCGCCCTCGATCCGGACACCTTCGAGGTGACGAACGA
>Ga0180429_10001012_pt1 | contig 24286 bp, 15 predicted proteins | sample SS_ome_FD_132428 | JGI IMG/M metagenome (GOLD analysis project Ga0180429, IMG submission 132428) | Hypersaline lake sediment archaeal communities from the Salton Sea, California, USA - SS_1_S_1 metaG | ecosystem: Environmental > Aquatic > Non-marine Saline and Alkaline > Hypersaline > Sediment ...
ACCGAACTGTCTCACGACGTTCTAAACCCAGCTCACGTACCGCTTTAATTGGCGAACAGCCAAACCCTTGGGACCTTCTCCAGCCCCAGGATGCGATGAGCCGACATCGAGGTGCCAAACCCCCGCGTCGATGTGAACTCTCGGCAGGGATCAGCCTGTTATCCCCGGGGTACCTTTTGTCCGTTGAGCAACGACCCTTCCACACGGAGTCGCCGGATCACTAAGGCCTGCTTTCGCACCTGCTCGACCCGTCGGTCTCGCAGTCAAGCTCCCTTATGCCTTTGCACTCCACGCGCGATTACCGACCGCGCTGAGGGAACCTTTGCGCGCCTCCGTTACTCTTTTGGAGGCGACCGCCCCAGTCAAACTGCCCACCAGACACTGTCCCCGCACCGGATTCACGGTGCTAGGTTAGAATCCCAACGACCCAAGGGTGGTATTTCAAGGTTGGCTCCACGCAGGCTAGCGCCCACGCTTCAAAGCCTCCCACCTATCCTACACATGAGACGCCAAAACCCAATATCAAGCTGCAGTAAAGGTCCACGGGGTCTTTCTGTCCAGTCGCGGGTAGACGGTATCTTCACCGCCACTGCAATTTCGCCGAGCTTCTCGGGGAGACAGCGCCCAAATCGTTGCACCATTCGTGCAGGTCGGAACTTACCCGACAAGGAATTTCGCTCGGTTGCCCCTCCCTGTTTCCAAGGAGGCCGGACTTTACCTTGATTGGCCGCGATTCATCCGCGCCTTGATGGTGCGGATCTGCTCCACACCCTCGGGCGTCAGATGAACGCCTCGTTCCATCAGAATCAGCACGCGTCGGAACTTCTCGAAGTTCACGCGCTTGCTCGTCTTGAGCTTGTGCTTCTCGAAGAACGGGATGATGCACTCGCGCAGATGCTCCAGTCCGCGCACGCGGTAGGCCAACCGGTTGCCGTGGTTCGGGCGAACCACGCCACAGCCGAAATGGGCCTTCAGCGCATACAGAACCTTCGCATCGCGTTCGTGCTGAACGACGGTGAATTCAGGCAAGACCTGATAGCCGCTGGTCATCTCGGGATGCTTGTTGATCCCGACGTGAAAGCAGCCCTCTCCGTCGACGAATCCCGCGATCCATTCCGTCGTCAGATTCATGGCCAACCCCAAACATCAAGCCTCTGAGGGTTCCTCGCCAATGGCGAGGCCTTCCCTGCGGATTGTCCCCCTGTCCAGCGGATTCTGACTGCCGCGCACGCGCGGCGAGTACCGCCTGGCTGTTGAGGAGTTTCCCGCATATGGTTTGGTTTTACTAAGGCTAGCGTTGGTTAACCTTAGGACCGTTATAGTTACGGCCGCCGTTTACCGGGGCTTCGGCTCAGAGCTTCGCCTTGCGGCTAACCCCTCCCCTTAACCTTCCGGCACCGGGCAGGTGTCAGACCCTATACATCGCCTCGTCGGCTTAGCAGAGTCCTATGTTTTTAGTAAACAGTCGCTTGGGCCGATTCTCTGCGGCCTCCATACTTTCGCCCGCGAAGGGCTATCCTCTGGAGGCACCCCTTCTCCCGAAGTTACGGGGTCATTTTGCCGAGTTCCTTCCCGAGAATTCACTCGAGCACCTTAGGTTACTCACCCCACCTACCTGTGTCGGTTTGCGGTACGGACACCCACAAGATTCACATAGAGGTTTTTCTTGGCAGTCTGCATCAGGACACTTCGCTCAAAAGAGAGCTCACTATCGCCTCTCGGAGTAATGAGGTTCCGGATTTGCCTAGAACCTCCCCCTACTGGCTTAGACGCACATCCGATAGTACGCGGCCCCTAAGCTCCTGCGTCACCCCATAGCTCAAACACCTTGTGAGTGGTACAGGAATGTTGACCTGTTTCCCATCGCCTACGCCCTTCGGCCTCGGCTTAGGACCCGACTAACCCTGAGCGGATTAACCTTCCTCAGGAAACCTTAGGTTTACGGTGAACGGGTTTCTCACCCGTTTTATCGCTACTCATGCCGGCATTCTCACTTCCGGTTCGTCGACGGTACCTTGTCGATACCGCTTCAGCCTACAACGGAACGCTCCCCTACCAGACCCAGGCGAACCTGGGAATTCACAGCTTCGGCGCTAGGCTTGAGTCCCGAGAATTATCGGCGCAGAGCCATTAGACCAGTGAGCAGTTACGCACTCTTTAAATGGTGGCTGCTTCTAAGCCAACATCCTGGCTGTTTCTACAACTCCACATCCTTAGAAACACTTAGCCTAGACTTAGGGGCCTTAGCTGGTGATCTGGGTTGTTCCCCTCTCGGTTACGGACCTTATCGCCCGCAGCCTCACTCCCGGGATACATGTGAACGGCATTCGGAGTTTGAATGGGTTTGGTAACCTGGTAGGGCCCCTAGCCCAATCAGTGCTCTACCTCCGTCACACAATGCCCGAGGCTGCTCCTAAAAGCATTTCGGGGAGAACCAGCTATCTCCGGGTTTGATTGGCCTTTCACCCCTATCCACAGCTCATCCCCTAGGTTTTCAACCCTAGTGGGTTCGGACCTCCACGCGTTTTTACACGCGCTTCATCCTGGCCATGGATAGATCACCCGGCTTCGGGTCTACTGGACACGACAAGTCGCCCTATTCAGACTCGCTTTCGCTGCGGCTCCGCGTCTGAGACGCTTAACCTAGCCACGCCCAGTAACTCGCCGGCTCATTATGCAAAAGGCACGCCGTCAGCTAGCCGGGACCGAAGTCCCGGTTCGCCTCCGACCGCTTGTAGGCAAGTGGTTTCAGGTTCTATTTCACTCCCCGCCAGGGGTTCTTTTCACCTTTCCCTCACGGTACTGGTCCGCTATCGGTCGTCGGAGAGTATTTAGCCTTAGGAGGTGGTCCTCCCAGATTCGTACAGGATTTCTCGTGTCCCGCACTACTTGGGTACCTGTCAAAAGGGAGAGAGAAGCCTTTCGCTTACAGGGCTTTCACCTTCTCTGGCCAGCCTTTCCAGTACTGTTCTGCTAGACTTCCCTCCGTGCCCCCACTTGGACCGCACTCCAGTGAAGACAGGCCCCACGACCCCATCGACGCAACGCGCGCGGGCTTTGACACGTCGATGGTTTAGGCTCTTCCCCGTTCGCTCGCCGCTACTGAGGGAATCGCGTTTGCTTTCTCTTCCACGAGGTACTGAGATGTTTCAGTTCCCTCGGTTTGCCCCCACCGGCCTATGTATTCAGCCGGGGGTGACGGGGCATGACCCCCGCCGGGTTTCCCCATTCGGACATCTCCGGGTCACGGGTTGTTTGCACCTCACCGGAGCTTTTCGCAGCTTACCACGTCCTTCATCGCCTTCCGACGCCAAGGCATCCACCACCTGCCCTTAGTAGCTTGGTCGAACACCTAAGTGCACGATGGATGAATTCCATCCGACCGGTGGCTTCACACCGGCCCTCGGCGAATTACAGCAATTCCGCCTCTTTCCAGTTGTCAAAGAACATCCGTGGGCCATCAAAGGCCTAGCGCAATCAAGCGTGCGTATCTGCGCGACCCTGCGGAGAGCCTGGAGACAACCGGACTCGAACCGGCAACCTCCGCCGTGCAAAGGCGGCGCTCTCCCAGTTGAGCTATGTCCCCGTGCGCTCGCCGGCCAGCAACACGCCTCGCGGGCCTATCCCCGAGAGGCTATCGCGGGGCCGCCCAGCCGTGGGCCTAGCTGGAGTTGAACCAGCGACCTCACGCTTATCAGGCGTGCGCTCTAACCAACTGAGCTATAGGCCCGCAGAAGCGAGAGGCGAGAACACGCGGTTCCCGCCCCGCCGGTGCAGACACAACTCAGAAAACGGAAGGGAAGGTGGTGAACGACTACCTCATCGACCTGGAGTGGATGGAGCGTCCGCAGAAAGCGGCCAATTCCGCTTTCCATCGGTCGCCCATCGGGCTCCTTAGAAAGGAGGTGATCCAGCCGCACCTTCCGGTACGGCTACCTTGTTACGACTTAGCCCCAATCGCCAGCCTTACCTTCGGCGCCTCCCTCCGTAGTTGGGTCAGCGACTTCGGGTACTGCCGACTTTCGTGGCTTGACGGGCGGTGTGTACAAGGCCCGGGAACATATTCACCGCTGCCTGCTGATCAGCGATTACTAGCGATTCCGGCTTCATGCAGTCGAGTTGCAGACTGCAATCCGAACTGAGACCGGCTTTTTGGGATTAGCTCCACCTCGCGGTATCGCGACCCTTTGTACCGGCCATTGTAGCACGTGTGTAGCCCTGGACATAAGGACCATGAGGACTTGACGTCATCCCCACCTTCCTCCGCCTCATCGGCGGCAGTCCCCCTAGAGTGCCCATCCGAAATGCTGGCAACTAAGGGCAAGGGTTGCGCTCGTTGCGGGACTTAACCCAACATCTCACGACACGAGCTGACGACAGCCATGCAGCACCTGTGCACCAGCCCCGAAGGGAGGGTGTGTTTCCACACCGATCCAGTGCATGTCAAGCCCAGGTAAGGTTCTTCGCGTTGCATCGAATTAAACCACATGCTCCACCGCTTGTGCGGGCCCCCGTCAATTCCTTTGAGTTTCAACCTTGCGGTCGTACTCCCCAGGCGGGGCACTTAATGCGTTAGCTACGGCACGGAAGGGGTCGATGCCCCCCACACCTAGTGCCCACCGTTTACAGCTGGGACTACCAGGGTCTCTAATCCTGTTTGCTCCCCCAGCTTTCGCGCCTGAGCGTCAGGTTCGGGCCAGAAACGCGCCTTCGCCACTGGTGTTCTTCCCGATATCAGTGCATTTCACCGCTACACCGAGAATTCCCGTTTCCTCTCCCGACCTCAAGCCCGGCAGTATGCGACGACATTCCCTGGTTGAGCCAGGGGCTTTCACGTCGCACTTACCGGGCCGCCTGCGCGCCCTTTACGCCCAGTGATTCCGAACAACGTTCGCTCCCCCCGTGTTACCGCGGCTGCTGGCACGGAGTTAGCCGGAGCTTTCTTTGCGGGTAACGTCAAACCGACGGGGTATTGACCCGCCGGCATTTCTTCCCCACTAACAGAGCTTTACGACCTTACGGCCTTCATCGCTCACGCGGCGTCGCTCGTTCAGGGTTTCCCCCATTGACGAAGCCTCTCGACTGCTGCCTCCCGTAGGAGTCTGGGCCGTATCTCAGTCCCAGTGTGGCTGACCATCCTCTCAGACCAGCTACCCATCGGAGCCTTGGTAGGCCGTTACCCCACCAACAAGCTAATGGGACGCGGGACCATCCTTGAGCGCCAGCTTACATGTAGAGGCCAACTTTGACGACCAAGCCAGGTGACTCGATCGTATCATTCGGTATTAGCACTCCGTTAGGAGTGTTATCCCCAACTCAAGGGCAGGTTTCCCACGCGTTACTCACCCGTTCGCCGCTTTACTAGCCACCCGAAGGTGACTTTCTCGCACGACTTGCATGCCTAATCCACGCCGCCAACGTTCGTTCTGAGCCAGGATCAAACCCTCCGTTGTAGAGAGTATAATCCATGGAGCCCCTCTCGCAGTGAGAGGGGATCATTGACGAAATTTGCCAATGGGATCCGGCACCATGTCGCCGGACCCAAAAGGCAGGAGTCCACACACCTTCACCATTCCGTTTTCAAAGAGCAGCATGAGCGCCCGGAGGCGCAAATCAAGATAAGCAAGCAGGGAGCGTACTCCCTCAGCCCCTTGCAGTCAAGGGTCTTTTCGCGATCGGCCGGCACGTCGGTGACGACCGACTTCGTTTCGCAGCCACAGACAGTAATCGACGGCGGCGCGACGATCAATAGGTTTTTGGTCTCTGTGTGAGTTTTTTTAGCCTTCTTCTAAGTCTTTGTTTGTCAACGCATTGCCTCCAAAACCCACCTCGGATCGCCCGACCGCCCCCCTAGCGTCGAACCGCCTCGTAGCGCCGACTTGACTGGTGGCGGCCGGGACGCGGATGATGCGGGGCGTGAAATACATACTCGGATCCGCTGTCGCCGTCATCCTCTTGCTCGTAGCCGCTCTGGCCGGGCTCTTCGCGCTCTATGGGCAAGATCTGCCGGCGCCGCAAACGCCGCGCGAAATGGAGAGCTCGGTCTCCAGCCGGCTGCTCGACCACCGCGGCCGGCTCATCACCGAGCTCTACGTCGAAGACCGCGTGCCGCTGCACTTGTCACAGGTTCCAACGGCCTTCCTCGACGCCATCCTCGCCACCGAGGACCGCCAGTTCCGCCGCCACTGGGGCATCAATCCGGTGCGTCTGCTGCTGGCGCTTAAGACAGATCTGATTGAGGGACGCGTGGCCGAGGGCGCTTCAACGATCACGCAGCAGTTGGCGCGCAATCTCTTCCTTCATCATCGGCGCACCCTCAAGCGCAAGATCCGCGAAGCAATCCTCGCTCTGCGCATTGAACGCTCCTTCTCCAAGGACGAGATCCTCGAGCTCTACGTCAACACGGTCTACTTCGGTGAAGGCGCCTACGGGCTCGAAGCAGCCGCACGCCGCTTCTTCGGCGTTCCCGCGGCAGAGCTGACGCTAGAGCAGTGTGCGCTCTTGGCGGGCATCCCCGGCAACCCGGCCGCCTTCTCGCCCCGGCGTCATCCGGACGCGAGCCGGCGTCGCCGCAACCTCGTGCTCTGGTCAATGCGCGATGTCGGTGCGATCGACAGGGAAACGTACCGCACGGCGGTCGACCAACCGATCACGCTGCACGATGCCGCGCACGACGCGCCGCCGGGGGCCTACTTCAACGAAATGGTGCGCCGCGAACTGGCCGAACGCTATGGCGCGACGCGCATCTACCATGCCGGCCTGACCGTGGAAACGACGCTCGATCTCGACCTGCAGCTGGCCGCCGAAGTGGCGCTCGCCGATCACTTGCGTCGTCTGGAGGAGGCGAACCAGTACGCCTATCTCGACGGACGCGCCGATGAAATGCTGGCTGCGCACAACCTGCCCGCCGAGGAACAGCTGCCATCGCCCTTGCGATTGCAGGGCGCGGTGATCGCGATCGACATTGCCAGCGGCGCCGTGCGGGCGATGGTCGGCGGCCGCGACTTCTACGAGAGCGCCTGGAACCGCGCGGTTCAGGCCCCACGCCAGCCGGCTTCCGCTTTCAAGCCGTTCATCTACGCCGAAGCGGTTCGCCAGGGCTATCGGACGACCGACCTCTTGCTGGACGCGCCCGTCGCCTTCGAGATCGCCGATTCACCGGACAGCGTCTGGACGCTGAGCAACTTCGACGAGGAGTTCTATGGTCCGGTGACGCTGCGCTTCGCCCTCGCGAAATCGATCAACATCCCCACCGCCCGTCTCCTGGAGCAAATCGGCATCCGGCCGGTGATCGAGCTGGCTCGCGCGATGGGGATCCAGAGTCGCTTGCCCGCCGTGCTATCGCTCGCCGCCGGTACCGGCGAGGTCAATCTGCTCGAGATGACCTCGGCCTACGGCGCCTTTGCCAACCATGGCATTCGGGTCGCCCCCCGTCTGATCGCACAGGTTCGTGATCGCTACGGCCATCTGCTCGAAAGCCATCCCCCCGCCTCGGCGCAGGTTCTCGACGAACGCACCTGCGCGATCGTGACGAGCATGCTGCAGTCGGTGGTCGACTTCGGTACGGGCCGCACCGCGCGCACCGTCTACGGCCTCGATGGCGCGCTCGCCGGCAAGACCGGCACCAACGACGACTACACGGACGCCTGGTACATCGGCTTCACGCCCCGTCTCGCCGTGGGCGTGTGGGTTGGATTCGACTGGAAGATCCCGATCGGTGGCAAGAGCACCGGGACGGGCGCCATGGCGGCCCTGCCGATCTGGTCGCAGGTCGTGCGCGCTGCGCAAGCGGCGCAGGCGCAGGGCACATTCGAAGTGCCCGAGGACCTGGTCGCGATCCAGACCTGTCGGGAGTCGGGGCAAATCGCAACGCCCGATTGTCCGCACAAGGTGGACGACCTCTTCCTGCCCGGCTCGGAGCCTCAGGAGAGCTGCCGCCTCCACGGGCCGGTGGCCCCGCCAGCGGGCGACTTCGACGAGATCGACCGCCGGCTGAAGCCGCGCGATCCGTGGGCCCAGGAGGTTCCGCGCTAGCGGCGCGGCCGCATCGGAGAACTCCGCCTCAGGCCGGCGCGCGCTGCGTTCCCGCCGGCGGCGGGGGCAGCTCGACGTCCCACGGCTCGGGAGCCACGCCGTCGGCGTGCACGAGACTGGCCACGCGCGCGAGCGGCGCAACGGGTTCCGCTGCGAGGGTGACGAGCTGGTCTTCACCGGGCAGGGGGTCGTCTGCGCCGGCACCGTCGGGCAGGTAGAAGCGCACCAGCGGATCGCCGCGCCCCACCTGCACGCCGCGGCGGCAGAGAAACTCGAGCCCGACCCCGAGATCGATGCGGTCGTTCAGATGCTGGCGCCCGCCGCCGAGCTGAACGCAGAGTGAGCCCGCCAGCCGGGCATCGATCGCCTGCACGTACCCCGCTCGGGGCGCACGTAGCAGCCGCGTACGAGATGCCACGGCAAGGGAATCCGGTTGGCGCACGCAGGCGGCGTCACCCCCTTGGGCGAGAACCCAATTCACCGCTCGCTCGACCGCGGCGCCGGAAGCGAGCAGCTGCTCGATCTGTCGCGCGCCGGCTCGCATCGTGGGCGCTCGGCCGGCCAGCGCGATCATCAACCCGCCCAGGGCAAGCGTCAGTTCGCGCAGATCGGGCGCGCCCACGCCACCCTGCAGAAGGCGGAAGCTCTCACGCACCTCGAGCGCATTGCCGACCGTCGTGCCGATCGGATCATCCATGCGCGTCAGCAGCGCCACAGCGCGCAGGCCGCGCGCCTCTGCCACGCGCACGAGCAACCGCGCGAGCGCAACGGCTTCGGCTTCCGTCGACATGAAGGCGCCGCGACCGAACTTGATGTCGAGCACGAGACCGTCGAGGCCGGCGGCGAGTTTCTTGCTGAGAATGCTGCTGACGATCAGCGGCACCGAGGGCACGGTGGCGGTTACATCACGCAGCGCATACATGAGGCGGTCGGCCGGAACGAGATCCCTCGTCTGCCCGGCGATGAAGCCGCCCGGGTCGCGCGTGCGGGCCTGGAGCTCGGCGCTGGTCAGCTCGACGCGGTAGCCCGGGATCGCCTCGAGCTTGTCGAGTGTGCCGCCGGTATGCCCCAAGCCGCGCCCCGAGATCATCGGCACGTGCAATCCCGCAGCCAGCGCCAGCGGAAGGAGCGGCAGCGAGAGCTTGTCGCCCACACCACCGGTCGAGTGCTTGTCGACCTTCGGGCCCGGCACATCCGGGTGCGTCAGTCGCTCGCCCGAGGCGAGCATCGCCTCGGTGAGGGCAATCACCTCGTGCGTCTGCATGCCGCGCTGATAGACCGCCATCAGAAAGGCGCTCATCTGATGCGCATCGACCTCACCACGCGTGAGGCCGGCGATCAGGCGGTCGATTTCTGCCGGCGCCAGCGCACCGCCGTCACGCTTGCGAGCGATCAGTGGGCGTGGGTCGAAGGCGTCTGGCCGCACGGGCGGCTCGGCTTGTGGCAGGAGCGAGCGCGGGAGCCAGCGGCGCTGCGTTCCGCCCGCGCCCAGCGAAATGATCTCGGTTTCGGGCGCCAGCTCACGCAACACTTGCCGGCACCCCCCGCAGGGCGGGGTCGGCGTCGGCGTCTCGGTCGCGATCACGAGTCGCCGGCCCGGATGCAGCCCCTGCGCCAAGGCGGAGAAGAGCGCGACGCGCTCGGCACACAGTCCCAGGTTGTGCGCCGCATTCTCGACGTTGCAGCCGGTCACAATCCCACCGGTCGTCGTCTCCAGCGCCGCTCCGACCCGAAACCCGGAATAGGGAGCGTGCGCTGCGGCCCGCGCCGCCCATGCGGCGTCGGCCAGCTCCTCAGCGCTTGGTCCGGCCTTGGGCTGCACGTCGCGGCCTCCCCCTCTCCAGATGGAGCATTCCCTCGCAAGCGAGGCCCGGGCGCCGGCAGCGCGCGCGCAGGCGACCCCCGCTGCGGATCGCGCCCCGCGCCTCCGCCGGCTTGTTGCCGGGCAGGCGACCATGGTAGCGTGCCGCCATGAAACCGCAAGTCTCCTCCGACTGGAACGGGTTGCGCGCGCTCTGTCGCATCCTGCGCGGCCCAGATGGATGCAGTTGGGATCGGGCACAGACGATCGACAGCATGACGCCCTACCTGCTCGAAGAGACGCACGAGGTGCTCGAGGCCGTCGCCACCGGCGACAACCAGCGGCTGAGAGAAGAACTGGGCGATCTGCTGTTTCTGATCACGTTCCTGATCGCGGTGGCCGAAGAGGAGTCCCGCTTCAGCAGCGACGCCGTCATCGCCGGCACGATCGCCAAGATGGTGCGGCGTCACCCGCACGTTTTCGGCGACGCACAGGGTGAAGACGAGCGTCAGGCGGGCATGCAGTGGGAGCGCATCAAGCAGGAGGAGAAGCGCGCACGCGGTGACCGGGCCGGCCGTCTCGCCAGCGGCGCCCAACGTCTCCCCGCCCTGATCGAGGCCTTTCGCGTGCAGCAGAAGGCTGCCGGGCACGGCTTCGACTGGCCCGATCTGGCCGGCGTGGTGCGCAAGCTGGATGAGGAACGCGCCGAGCTGAACGACGCGCTCCTACCCCTCGTGGACGCACCCTCCCCGGCGGAAGAGACCGCCCTGCAACGCGTGCAAGACGAGATCGGCGACATGATCTTCACCCTCGTCAATCTCGCCCGTCACTTGCAGATCGATCCGGAGCAAACGCTCAAAGCGACCACGGTCCGATTCCGCACGCGCTTCGCGGCGATGGAAGCGATCCTCGCTCGCGGCGACCGGCCGCTCGGAGAGGCCGACCTGGAAACGATGGAGCGCGCCTGGCAGGCGGGCAAGCGCGCGCTGCGCGCCACCTCCGCGCCCGAGGCTGCGGCAGGCGAGGACCCAGAACCTCCCCGCACTCCGCCCGCCTAGTCGATCAGCGCTCGGCCGTCGGCGGACGCGTCGTCCATTCCTCGGCGGCCGGCAAGTGGGCGACGAAGAGCTCCGCCGGCCCTACGAGCACGCGCACCATCGGTGCCTCGCCGTGCGTGACGTGCAGGCTTTCGCCCGGCGCCAGTTCATAGGTTGAGCCGCCGACGGTGAGCGAGATCGTCCCATCGAGCGCGAAGAAGCAGAGGTCGCCCGCGAACGTCGCGGACAGACGGCTCTGGGCATCATCCTCGCCGCGCACCAGATAGCAGGTGAGCTGGCCGCCGAGGACGCCTTCGGAGAGCGCCTGGACCTCGACCCGGCCCGGTTTCCCGGCCGCCCGCCCCTCCTTGATGCGCGTCAGGCAACACTCGTCCAGTTCGCGCGCTTCGATGAAGTAGCAGGGGTCCTTCGACAGCGCCGCAGCGATGCGCACCAGCGCCGTGATCGTCGGGCAGGTGCGCCCGCGCTCGATCTCGCTGATGTGCGTCGATGAAAAGCCGGACAGCTTCTCGACCTGCTTCAGGGTCATGTGTTGCCGCTGGCGGGTCTCCCGCAGCCGCTTGGCCAACGTCTGCTTCGCCATCATGCTCTGCCCCCTCACAGCGATACCCGCGGCCGGGCAACCCAGATGAAACGCGCCGGAGAACGCGTCGCATTGCGGATCTCGTGCTCTTTGCGTGGACGGAAGTGGAAGGTCTCGCGACGCCGAACGATATGCGGCATCCCATCGAGCCGAACCTCGATCGCGCCCTCGAGCACATGGCAAAGCTCCTCGCCATCGTGCGCGCCTTCGTGCAACCGCCCCTCGGCGCGCAGGGAGACGAGATGGACCGACATCGTCGAAGCCCCGTGCAGCGCCGTCAGGCCCTCGATCTGCGCTCCGGAATCGGTGCGCGTCAGACAGCGTCGGTCGCGCGGGGTCTGATGGTGCGGTCCCTCGACAGGCGCCACGTCGAGCAGCTCCGCCACGGGGACATTGAGCGCCGAGGCGATACGGGCGATCACGCCGACCGTCGGTGACGTCTTGCCGCGCTCGATCTCACTGATGTGTGTCGCGCTGACATGGGCGCGCTGCTCGACCGCCCGCAGGGTCAGCCCACGCCGCTGGCGCACACGCCTTACCTTTTGCCCAATCGACTGGGCCCCCTCGAGTTCCTCCATACGATCACACTCCTTTGCACATGCACCTCATGCATCTTCACTCGACCGATGGAATGCATAGCTGATCACCTTCAGGACCAGGCGAGCCGCCAAGAAATCCGGCGCAATGAAACCCGGGATGGGGCTCAGCTCGGTCACGTCACACCCAACCAATTGCCGGCGCGCCGCAATGCGACGCAAGAGATATGTCAAAGTCTGCCAGCCCAGCCCCCCCGGCTCCGGCGTGCCGGTCGCAGGCATGATCGACGGATCGAGGCAGTCCAGGTCAATCGTCACGTAGACCGGATCACCCAACACCGCCTCGATCTGCTCGGCAGCCGCTTCGGGGTCGGCCTCCACGTCGCGCGCGGTCAGCAGGCGATCCGGAAATGCAGCCACGGCCGGGTCTTCCTGCTCACTCCAACTGCGCACGCCGACACTCATCGTGGCATAGGACTCGCGCGCGCGGGCCAAGACACAGGCGTGGCTGAAAGGGCTCCCTTGATACTGCTCGCGCAGATCGGCATGCGCGTCGAAGTGCAGGATCCAGGGTTCACGCCAGTTCGCCCCCAGCGCCTCGAATGCACCGATCGAAATCGAGTGGTCACCGCCGAGCAGAACGGGGAACTTGCCGGCCCGCCACAAGGCCTCGGTCTGCTCGGCGACCAGGGGAACCATCGCCTGCGGGCCGGCCGCCTGCGGTTCAAGCGGGGGCAGCGTGTGCAAGCCGACGATCGAAGGATCCCAGCGCAGCTCTTCGTCAAAAAGCTCGACATCGTGCGAGGCGGTCAAGAGCGCCCGCGGGCCGAAGCGCGCCCCCGGCTGGTAGGTCGTCGTCAGGTCATACGGCACCGGCAGGATCACGATCGAAGCCTGCTCGAAGGAGTCCTGCACGCCCAAGAAGGCGAGCGCTGTGGGAAGATCCGACATCTCAGCCACCTTCACGCTCGGGACACAGGATCGGCTGCCGTCTCTGCCACGTATGGTGTAAATACTATTCTATGTTTGATGATACCTTGACCGTCCTGCGGTTGGCAACCTGATTGTGGTCTCGCGATTCGAACCGCCCCCTAGCCAATTCAGTGCCGCTGCAGTCGTTGCCTCGGCAGGCGGTCACGCCACGCGACACGGCCGGTCCATCCGGCGCCAACGTAGCCTTGCCGGCCGCAGTGCGCAATGCTGCAATCGCCTCCCGCGCCCGGCCCCGGTCCGGTCAGCTTGAATCTTCATCCCGTCGCCAGGGTGGCGAGAATGCGCGCATAGCTCTCGTAGCGACCCGCGTCGATCTGCCCGCTTTCGACCGCCGCCCGGACCGCACAGTCCGGCTCGCTGCGGTGCAGACAGTCCTTGAAGTGGCAGCGGCCCAAGCAGGACCGGAACTCGGGGAACTGGAAGCCGAGGTCGCGCTCGCCGATCCCCCATGGCTGGATCGCACGCAAGCCCGGCGTGTCGAGCAAGGCCCCGCGGGGTAGGTCGATGAAGTCGACCCGCGTGGTCGTGTGGACTCCGCGGCCGGTGGCGGAGCTGATCGCCGCGGTCTTCTGCCGCGCACCGGGAACGAGCCGGTTGAGCAACGTCGACTTGCCCACCCCGCTCGCCCCAAGCATCACCGTCTGGCGTCCCTCGAGATAGCGGTCGAGCGCGTCGATGCCGGCCCCGCTCAGCGCGCTGATCACGAAGCAGGGATAGGGCACGTCGCGGTAAGGGCGCAACCATGCCTCCGCCCGCGCGGGGGCAATCAGGTCTGACTTGTTGAGCACGATCGCACAGGCGATGCCGCCGACCTCGCCCACCACCAGCAGACGATCGAGAACGCGTGCATTGAAAGCCGGCTGATCGGCGGACTGCAGCGCCAGCAAGGTGTCGACATTGGCGGCGATGACGTGTTCGCGCGGTGGACGCGTCGATCCCAGTCGCGAGACCTTGGTGCGCCGTGGCAGCACCTGCAACAGCCGACCGCGGCGCGCGGTGACGCGCTCGAAGTGCACTCGATCGCCAACGGCGACGGACGTGCGCGCGGTACGCTGGCCACGCTGCAGGCCGCGCGGCAAGTCACACGGCAACGACTCGTCGTCGGCGCGCACCAACACCCAGCGCGGCCGCACCGCGACGACGAGGCCCTCTGCGTCTCGTGGCCCCAATCCCGGCCCTCCTCACCCTGGCGATCCGATCCGCGATTCTAGTCGGTCGCTGCTGCGCCGACACCTGGAATCTCCTTGCCCGCTGCGTCCCGGATCCAACCGCGATCGCCCGCCCGCCTCGAGCCGCGTAGAGTTCCGGCTTGGCAGCAGCGGCACCCACTGCGTAGCCTCTGCTCGCAGTAAGCGGCACGCAGGAGCGGGCAGGGTTGAGGGCGCAAGCATGGCAGCCGATCGAGAGACGATTCGAACCTGGGTGCGGGCGGGCAGCGCCCAGGTCGCAGCCACGCATGCCGGCTGGCGACTCGATCGCTATCTTGCCCAGCGCTTCACGTACCGTTCGCGGACGCAGTGGGGGCGGCTGGTACGCGAGGGGCGCATCACCGTCGACGGCCGCCGCGTGCGCCCCTCCCACGCTCTGCGCTGCGGCGCCCGCATCGACTATGTCCCGCTGCAGCGCGCCGAGCCGCCGATCGACGGCGCCTACGCGCTGCTGCACGAGGATGCTCACCTGATCGCCGTCAGCAAGAGCGGAAACGTGCCGATCCATCCCTCGGGACGGTACTTCCGGCATACGCTGCTGCACCGCTTGCTCGCCGAGCACCCCGAGTGGGAACGCTTGCACGTCGTCCACCGGCTCGACCGCGAGACGAGCGGCGTCGTCCTCTTCGGTCGGGATCGGGAAACGACCGCACGCCTGGCGTGCGAGTTCCGCGAACGACGCGTGCTCAAGCGCTACCTGGCGCTCGTTGCCGGCCAGCCGGCCGAGGAGCACTTCGAGATCGACCTGCCGCTGGGCCCCGCTCGCGAGAGCCTGATCCGCAAGGCAGTCGGAGTCCGGCCCGACGGCTTGGCGGCGCGGACCCGAGTGCGCGTCTTACACCGCGGCGCCGATTGGGCCTGGCTCGAGGCCCAACCGGAGACCGGGCGCCTGCATCAGATTCGTGTCCACCTGCGCGCGGTCGGATTGCCGATCATGGGGGACAAGGTCTACGGACACTCGGAACGCTTCTTCCTCAAGTTCATCGAAGACGAACCGCTGAGTGCCGCCGAGCAGCAGCTGCTCGCCCTGCCGCGCCAGGCGTTGCACGCCTATCAGATTCGCATCCGCCACCCCTGGACCGCCGCGCCGCTAGCGGTGACGGCGCCGCTGCCACCCGACCTGGCCGCGGCGCTCGCCGAGCGGGGGCTCGATCCCCGCCAGGCATGCCCCCGGCCGATTGTGGACTGATGGCGCAGGGCGGCGCCAGTCGGGACGCAATCACTGATCGCCGAGCAGCTTCTTGGCGAAATCGCGACTCGCCGCGGCGTAACGCTCCACCGCCGCCTGGACGCGTCCGAAGACGGTCCCCTCCGGGTAGCGCCCATCTACCGCCGTGGCGCCAGCCGGCAGACCGGAGAGGATCTCGATCCCCTCCGGGATCGTCTCGACGGCCCAGATGTGGAACTGACCGGCGCGCACAGCCGCCACGACCTCCTCCTGCAGCATCAGGTCGCGCACGTTGATCCGCGGGATCATGACCCCTTGTCGCCCAGTCAGCCCCCGCGCGCGGCAAACGGCGAAAAAGCCCTCGACCTTCTCGTTCACACCGCCGATCGGCTGCACGATGCCGTGCTGATTGACACTGCCGGTGACGGCGATGTCCTGGCGCAGCGGGATCTCTCCCAGGGCGGACAGGAGACCATAGACCTCGGTCGACGACGCGCTGTCCCCGTCGATGCCGCCATAGGATTGCTCGAAGCAGATCGTCGCATCGATCGCCAGCGGCTTCTCGATCGCGAACAGGCTGCGGAAGTACCCCCCGAGAATCAGCACTCCCTTGTTGTGCGTCTTCCCCGACAGCTCGGCTTCACGCTCGATGTTGACGATCCCCGCGCGGCCCAGGGAACACTTGACCGTGATCCGCGACGGGTTCCCGAACGCGTAGTCGCCGAGATTGAGGACCGAGAGACCGTTGACTTGACCGACCGACTCGCCGTCGGTGTCGATCAGGATCACCCCCTCATCGATCAACTCCCGCAGCTTCTCCTCGGACAGGTTCAACCGCCGATCACGAGCCGCGATCGCCTGCGCCACGTGTTCGCCCGCGATCTCCTTCGCTTCCCCCTCCCCCGCCCAAAGATCGGCTTCGCGGATGACGTCGGCGATGACGCTGAAGCGCGTCGACAGGCGCGTGCGTCGCCCGGCCAGGCGGACGCCGTACTCGACCAAGGCTCCGACGCCGCAGCGGGTCAGGGGCCGCAGCTCCTCTTCGCTCGTGATCTTGCGCGCGAAGTTGACGTACTTCCCCACGTTTTCGTCGTGGCACTGCATCTCGGTGTCGAACTCCGCCTTGACCTTGAAGATTTTCGAGAAGTCGGGGTCGTGATTGTAAAGGATGTGATAGGCGTAGCGGTCTCCCACGACGACGACCTTCAGATCGAGCGGAATCGGCTCCGGCTTGATCGCCGATACGGAGTAGAGATAGAAGGGATCGAAGGTCTGGATGTCGATCCGCTGGTGCTTCAGCGCCCGCTTGAGCGCGACCCAGACCCCAGGCTCGATGATCGCGTCCATCAGATTGAGGACCAACGTCCCGCCGTTGGCGCGCAGCAGACTGCCGGCCTTGATCTTGGTGAAATGGCTGACGACATGGCCAGAGCGGTCGATGACACGCTCGATCGTCCCGAAGAGATTGCGGTAGTTGGGACTCGTCTCGACGATGACCGGCGGCGCGTTGGTAGCGGAGTTGTCGACGAGGACGTTGACGGCGAAGTCGCGGAAGCGCTCCTCGGCCGACGGCTGCTGTGCCTGCCCTTTCTGCTGGCGCTGTCCCTCCTCGCTCTCCCCGCCATCGATGAAGCGCTCCATGTTGCTGAGGATCGCCTCCTGCACCTGCTCGAGATAGGCGAGCACGCCGGGATCGTCATATTCGGCCTTCAGATCCTTGATGTAGTCGACGACCGCGGGGGAACCGAACTCCTGCTGGAGTTTCGTCATCGCCTCGCGCAACTCGCGCTTGAGGTCGCGCGCCGCCTTGAAAACCTTTTCCATCTCGGCGGCGAGGTCTTCGTACTTCGCCTTCAAGCGCTTGAAGTCCTCGGCTGCAAACTTCTTCTGGTGCGTGAGCGCCTCGAGGCGCTCCATCTGCACCGGCTCGCCGGCGATGATCGGGGCGATCTCGGGCTTGGAAAAGGGGCCAAGCTGCACCTGAATCAGAGCAAAGTTCTCTGCCTGAATGCGTTCCTCGAAGCCGCGCAGGAATTTCTTCTCGCGCTCCTTGTACTCCTCGATCAACGCCTTCATGCGCTCCTTGTAGTCATCGCTCTCGTAGATCTGCGCGATGTTGCGCTGCATGTTGACGACGAGCTCGTGCATGTCCTGGCGCAAGCGACTGCCCTGGCCGGCTGGCAAGCGCAATGCTCGCGGCATGTCGGCATCCTGGAAATTGTTGACGTAGACGACGTCCGCCGGGCGTTCGCGCCCCGTGTCGATCGCGTTCAACAAGTGACGCACGGTTGTCATCTTGCCGGTACCCGGAAGCCCGGCGACGTAGATGTTGTAGCCCTTGCTGCGCATCTTCAGCCCAAGGCGGATCGCTTCCATGGCCCGCTCCTGACCGATGATGCCTTCGAAGGTCGGCAGCTCGGCGGTCGAGCGAAACGAGAAGCTGTCCAGCGGACACGACCAGCGCAGTTCCTCGGGCTTGAGCCGGAAAGGCAAGGCATGATCGTCGGGCAGTCCCGGGCCCGGCTTGCGGGTCTCTCGGTTGCGGGCGTTGGCCGGGGGCGTTTTGCGCGCTGTCATTCTGGCTCTCCTTCTGCTACCAGCGGGAACTCCCGCAGGATTTCGTTCAGCCGTGTCTTGCGTTCCGTAGAGGCTTGCCGTTCGCCGATGATCAGGACACAGGGCGTCGAGTACTCGCCCGCCGGGAAGCGGCGGGGCCAGCTGCCCGGAATCGCCACCTGGCCGGCCGGGATCGCGCCGCGTGCAACGGTCGGGTGCGACGAACGCACATCGACGATCGGGGTCGAGGCGGTCAGCACGCAGCCGGCGCCGAGCACGGCCCCCGCTCCGATCTGCACCCCTTCGACAAGCACGCAGCGAGATCCGATGAACGCTCCATCCTCGACGATCACCGGTTGCGCCTGCGGTGGTTCGAGCACCCCGCCGATGCCGACCCCGCCGGAGATGTGGACCTCGCGGCCGATTTGCGCTCCGCTGCCGATCGTCGCCCACGTGTCAATCATCGTTGCGCGCCCGACGTAGGCACCGATATTGACATACCCGGGCATCAGTACCGTGTCCGGCTCGAGGAAGCTCCCGTAGCGGGCGGTCCCCGGTGGCACAACGCGCACACCCTGGCGTTCGAGGTCGTGCTTGATCGGGATCCGGTCGCGGAAGCGCAGCGGACCGCAGCCAGAGGGCTCCGCCGGCCGGTGGCGGAAATAGAGCAGGATCGCCATCTGCACCCAGCCGTGGACGACCCAGCGATCGCCCTCCGGCTCGGCGACGCGCAACTCGCCGGCGTCGAGGTGGGCGATCGCCCCCGCAACGGCCTTGCGCGCCTCGTCCGCGGCGGCGTAGACCGGTTCGCGCCAGGCGCGCTCGATAATGGGGGCCAGCCGAGCGGCCTCTTTTTGCACAGCTCCTCCTCCACAAGCCCGCCGATCGCGGGGCGTACGCCCCGTCCCCTCTCGTCCGGGCGAGATTGCTCCGGGCTGATCGACACGTCGAAAGGGACTTGCCCGGTCTGCGCCCCTTCCCTATAGTAAGCTTCACTCGGGCGCGCAAGCGTCCGATACGTATGCTAGGCCTAGGCGTGTAGCTCAATTGGCAGAGCAACGGTCTCCAAAACCGTAGGCTGGGGGTTCGAGTCCCTCCACGCCTGAGCATGCCACTCGCGAGCGGCCGGCGTCCATCGCCGGCCGCTCTCCGTTTGCCCGCCTCACCCCAAACCGGCGAGGCGCCGCCGTTGCGCCCCGCCCCCGCCACCGTCCCCGGGCAAGAAAGCATTGACATGGGGGAGATTGGACGGGAAGGATCCCCTTGCGGGCAAAACTGTTGGCGAGGTTGCAGCGGTCCCGGCGCGGGGCCCTTCCAGCGGTGGGCGCACCATGCTTTCGCGCATCAAGTTCCCCCGAACGACGGGCATGATCCTGGCCGGCGGGCGGGTCGGGGAGCTCTCGGTCTTGACCCTCGAGCGCCCCAAGTCCGCTCTGCCCTTCGCCGGGCACTTCCGCATCATCGACTTCCCCCTCTCCAACATGGCCCATGCCGGGATCACCAATGTCGGCATTCTCTCGCAATACCGGCCCGCCTCGCTGATCGACCATGTCGGTGTCGGCGAGAGCTGGGACTTCATCGGCCTCGACCGCGGCGCCAAGATCTTGCCCCCCTACCATGCCGCCGAAGCGATGGATTGGTACCGCGGCAACGCGGATGCGGTGCTTCAGAATCTCGTCTACCTGCGCGAGCTCGACACGCAGATCGCCTTGATCGTCTCCGGCGACCATGTCTACTCGATGGACTACCGCAAGCTCATCTACGAGCATCTCGAGCGGGGGGCGGACCTGACGATCGCATTCAAGTCGATTCAGGAGCCGGATCGCCGCTTCGGCTACGGCGTTCTTGGGCCCGACGGCGCACTGGAACGATATGAGGAGAAGCCGACCGCGCCGCCGAGCGATCTCGTCTCGCTGACGGTCTACGTGTTCAACATCGACCCTCTCGAAGCCGTGCTCAGCCGTATGCGCGAGCATGACTCGATCGAGTTCGGCCGCGACGTCATACCGGCGATGATGGCCGACTATCGGGTCTGTGGCCACGTCTTCGACGGCTACTGGGCGTACAGCCGCACGGTCGATGGCTACTACGACGCGCACCGCGACCTCCTCGACGGCGTGATCGACATCGAGTCGTGGGACGTGCGTACGAACAACAACGACAACAGCCTGGTACGCCAGACTCCACCGATCTTCCGTGCGGGAAGTGTGATCGAAGACTCGTTGATCAGCGAGGGCTGCATGATCGCCGGCACGGTCCGCGGCAGCGTGCTGGGCCCCGGCGTCCATGTCGCCGCGGGCGCAACGGTCGAGGCGTCGATTCTCTACCAGGGGGTCGACGTCGGCGCCGAGACCCAGATCCGCACGGCAATCGTCGACAAGCGCGTGCGCCTAGGTCGCGGAGTACGCATCGGTCTCGACGCGGCACCGCCGACCGCACCGGGCGACGTCAACGTCTCACAGAAGGGGATCGCCCTGGTCGGCAAGGACGCGCACCTTGCCGACGAGACCGTGATTCCGCAGAGCGGCCTGGTGGCGCCGGCCGGGCAGACGCAGCGCGGTGCGCAGGGGGGACGATGACGGCCGACAGGGGCGAAGCAATCGGCGCTGCGCGTTCCGGCCGGATGGAACCCTTCTGGGATCCTGGGTTCGATCTGCGCCGAGTCTTGGCACTCGTGCTCGCCGGCGGGGTCGGCAGCCGCCTCAACGTGCTCGTCAAGCGCCGCGCCAAGCCCGCGGTTCCGTTCGGTGGGATCTACCGCATCATCGACTTCGCACTCAGCAACGTGATGAACAGCGGCATCGAGCGCGTCGGTATCCTGACGCAGTACATGCCCTACAGCTTGACGCGCCACCTCGGGCGCGGCGAGAGCTGGGGGTTGAGCGGCCGCGCGCGTGAGGTGCGCATCTTGCCCCCGCACACCGGCACGCGCGCCTCCGACTGGTACCGTGGCACGGCCGACGCCGTCTACCGCAACCTTGACTACATCACGCGTCATCACCCCGAAGTCACGGTGATCCTCTCCGGCGATCATATCTATCGCATGGACTACGCGAGCCTGATCGAGCACCACCTGCGCGTCGGGGCGGAGGCGACGCTGGCGGTCATGCCGGTGCCGTGGGAAGAAGCGACCGGCTTCGGCACCGTCCACACGGATCGTGACGGATGGATCACGGGCTTCGAGGAGAAGCCGGAGAAACCGAAGAGCAATCTCGCTTCGCTCGGCATCTACGTCTTTGAAACGGACGTGCTCCTGCGCGTCCTCGAAGAAGTCTGCGGACTCCAGGGCGAAACCGACTTCGCCAAACACGTCTTCCCCTTCATGCTCGATCGCGAGAAGCTCTCGGCCTACCGCTTCACCGGCTACTGGCAGGATGTCGGCACGCTGAAGGCCTACTTCGATACGACGATGGAACTGCTCGATCCCAGCTCCCCGCTCGATCTGCCGGCCTGGAACGTGCGTACGAATCTGGTCGAGGAGCACCTCGGCGACCGCGCACCGGCCTTTGTCGCGCGTGGCGCCCGGCTCGACTCGGCGATCCTCGCGCGCGGTTGCCGAATCCACGGCACCGTCGCTCGCAGCGCCCTCTCCCCCGGCGTCGTCGTCGAGGAAGGCGCGGTCGTGCGCGACTCGATCCTGCTGCATGACACGCGCGTCCGCGCCGGGGCGCAGGTCGTCGGGGTCGTGGCCGACAAGCAGGTCACCATCGGTCCCGAGGCGCGGGTCGCCGATCCCGAGCTGGGCGATGCAGTCAACGAGAGCTTTCCCACGCATCTGGATCGGGGCATCACCGTCATCGGCAAGGGGGCGGTTGTACCGGCGCGCTGCCGCATCGGCCGCAACTGCTGCATCTTCCCCGGGGCCCATCTCGCGCGACTCGATCTCGACCGGCTCCCCGCCGGCGCCACGGTTGAATGGGAAGGCGCAGCCGAGGAAGCGGGAGGACCGGCGTGAGCCGCGCCCGGCTGCTGATCCTGCTCATGGCCCTTGGTGCCTGCCTGGGGGCGAACAGCCTGGGGTCGCGTGCCGGTGCCGAGGCGGCGGCGGCGGACGATGACTCGGCCGCCGTGGCCGCGGCATCGGCGGAGACGACGCCGTCGGGTTGGATCTACCCCGAGCGGTGGCCAACCGCGATTGCGACGCTCCTCTTCGGTGCCCTGATCCTCGGCTTCATCGCCCGCGCCCGCCGAGGCCAGGAGCTCTACATCCGCCGCATTGCCGGGCTTGAAGCCGTAGACGAAGCTGTCGGGCGAGCTACGGAGATGGGTCGGCCGATCCTCTACTCGCCCGGGCTCGATCCAATGGAAGAGGTGGCGACGGTCGCGAGTGTCAACATCCTCGGCCAGGTGGCGCGACGCGCCGGCGAGTACGAGACGCGACTGATCATGCCGAATCGGGACCCGATCGTAATGACCGTGGCGCAAGAGGTGATTCGCGAATCCTATGCCGCCGTGGGGCGTCCCGACCTCTACGATGCCAATGACATCTACTATACAACGCAGAGTCAGTTCGGCTACGCGGCCGCCGTATGCGGCACGATGATGCGCGAACGTCCGGCGACCAACTTCTTCATCGGCCACTTCTACGCTGAAAGCCTGATCCTGGCCGAAACGGGCAATGCGACGGGGGCGATCCAGATTGCCGGCACCGATTCCGATTCGCAGCTCCCGTTCTTCATCACCGCCTGTGACTACACGCTGATCGGCGAAGAGCTGTACGCCGGCAGCGTCTACCTGTCGCGCGAACCCCTGCTGCTGGGCGCCCTCAAGGGCCAGGACATCGCCAAGGCATTCATTCTCGCCCTGCTGCTCGGCGGCACCATTCTGAAGCTCTTCGGCATCGATATCGGCACCTGGCTGAGGGAGTAGGATGAAGCGCACCGGTCCTGTCATCTTCGGTTTCATCGTCGGCATGCTGATGCTGATCCAGCACTTCACACCTCAGCCCTGGATCGCCGATCGCTACAACAACGTCCTCGACTGGAAGCAGGTCGTCTTCGGCGTGACCCTCATCCTCGGCGTGATCAGTCTTTTCTTCTATCACTGGAAGAAGGTCGAACAGCGTCAAGCGGGCTGGCCCTACTCGCTGCTGACGCTTGCCGGCCTGGTGTTCATGATCCTGGTCGCCCTGATCTTCACGCCCGAGCGCGGCCCCTATCCCTGGATGTTCGATCATGTCCAGGCGCCGATGCAGGCGACGATGTTCGCGTTGCTCGCCTTCTATGTCGCCAGCGCCTCGTACCGCGCCTTCCGTGCGCGCAGCTTCCACGCGGCGCTGCTCTTGATCGCGGGCGTGCTCGTCATGCTGGGTCGCGTCCCGATCGGCGAGTTGCTCGGCCTGCATCATCTTTCCTCCTGGATCCTCGACTACCCGAACATGGCCGCCAAGCGGGGAGTGATGATTGGCGTCGGGCTCGGGATGACCGCCACGGCGATCAAGATCATTCTCGGCATCGAGCGCACCTATCTCGGAAAGGGGGCCTAGTCGATGGCGCCGGACCGAGAAACCGCCGCCCGCAACGCTGGCCGCAGCCGTAGCGCCCGCCTCGCCGCCCGGCTGGCGCACGTTGACCGGCGGCTGATCTTCGTCGTCGTTGGCCTGGCGGTCGCGCTGCCGCTGATCTTCCCGCTCAATCTGCCAATCCAGAGCTCGCGCGAGGCCCGCGCTTACTTCGATGCGCTCGAAGGCCTGGAAGCGGGGGACGAGATCATCTTCAGCTTCGACTACGAACCCGATACGATGGCAGAACTCGATCCCATGAGTATGGCCACGCTCCGCCACGCGTTTCGCCGCGGAATCCAAGTTGTCGCCCTGACCAACTACGCCGGCGGCGCTGGGATTGCCGAGCGCGTCCTCAGCGAAGTTGCCGCCGAGTACGACCGCACCTACGGAGTTGACTACGTCTTCCTCGGGTACAACCCCGACTACTCGGCAACGATGCTGCGCATGGGCGAGAGCATCCAACGCACTTTCCCGACCGATCACTATCGCACGCCGACCGACGAATTGCCGTTGCTGCAGGAGGTCGATCGCTATGCGGAGATCGAGTTGTTGGTCACGGTGACCGCCAGCGCCCTGGCGGAGTACTGGATCATCTGGGCCGGCGGCAAGTATGGGCAGCGCATCATCGCCGGGAATACGGCGATCCAGGCGGTCTTGATCTACCCCTACTTCCAGGCCGGTCAGCTCGACGGCTTCCTGGGCGGCCTGAAGGGGGCGGCGGAATATGAGCGCATGATCGAAGTCGACGGGGCCGGCGTGCGCGGCATGGACGCCCAGTCGTCCGCACACGTCTTGATCGTGCTCTTCATCCTGCTCGGCAACATCGGCTACTTCTTGCAGCGGCGC
>Ga0180429_10001016_pt1 | contig 24239 bp, 27 predicted proteins | sample SS_ome_FD_132428 | JGI IMG/M metagenome (GOLD analysis project Ga0180429, IMG submission 132428) | Hypersaline lake sediment archaeal communities from the Salton Sea, California, USA - SS_1_S_1 metaG | ecosystem: Environmental > Aquatic > Non-marine Saline and Alkaline > Hypersaline > Sediment ...
CGGGTTTTGCCGGAACCGGCTCCGGCTAATACCAGCAGGGGGCCATCAAGATACTGCACGGCTTGTTGCTGGGGTGGATTGAGGTCGGACATACTACCTGAAAGGGTTTATTATTATGCTGTGTATAGTAACTAACCCTGAACCGTTTGAGGTATCAGAAAAATGAATAGCAATAATAAACGAGTTACCGCGCAGTACGCCGATGACCTGATGAAACGTGAATCATGGCGTATGTTCCAGATTATGTCTGAATTTGTCGAAGGTTTTGAGGCGCTGGCACAGATTGAGCCGTCGGTGAGTGTTTTTGGTTCGGCACGAACCAAACCCGATCATCCCTATTACAAACTCACCGAAGAGGTTTCCTGTCTGTTATCCGACAGCGGTTTTGCCGTTGTCAGTGGTGGTGGCCCCGGCATTATGGAAGCGGCCAACAAGGGGGCCTTCGCGGGCAAGTCGCCAAGTGTGGGGCTTAATATCCAGTTGCCAATGGAGCAGGTCGGCAATTCATACCAGGATATTTCACTGACTTTCAGACACTTTTTTGCCCGCAAGGTAATGTTCGTTAAGTATGCCTCGGCCTATGTGGTGTTGCCTGGTGGTTTTGGCACGCTTGATGAGTTTGCTGAAATTCTGACACTGGTACAGACCGGCAAGTCCAGAAAAATCCCGATCATCCTTATGGGTTCTGATTTCTGGAGAGGCCTGATCGACTGGTTCAAGGAGCAGATGGTTTCAGCAGGAACCATCAGTGCGGATGACATGGATCTGATACAGATCATTGATGAGCCAAAAGCCGTTGTCGATGCTATTTTTGCCCATTACGAAACCCGCAGCATCCTGCCTTCCGAGGATGAAGAGGAAATCATGCTTGAGTTGTAATATGATTGTGAATAACAGAGAAGACAACAGGATCATTTCATGAAAAAGATTATTGGCATGGGCTTGCTTGTGGCCGCAGTTGGCGTTTCAGCCATGCAGCCACCACCGCCTCCGCCCCGGCCGGGCATGGTCGATGCACCTCCTCCACCGCCGGTGATGCAAAGTGGCGAACCGATGGCGGCTCCGGATGTGACCATCATCCAGACCCAGAATGAAAGAATTTATGAATATCGTGTTGGCGCCACCCTTTACATGGTACGTATCGTGCCACGTGTCGGTGCTCCTTATTATTACTTTGACAGCAATGGTGATGGTGAACTGGATTATCATGAAACTGATCCCAGGCGTTCGAAAGTCAACATGTGGGAACTTTTCAGGTGGTAAGTGGTAAGTAGTGACTCACCTGCAATTAAAGCCGGCAATGCCGGCTTTTTTGACCGAAAAAAAGCCATTTTTTCCTAAAGTTATTCTTCTTCAGGCCGTTGATCAGGTTACTAAAAGTAATTAAAAATTTTTCATTTGATTCGTATTTCCGGGGGCCTTGCTATGAAGATGCCAAAATGGACTATCAAGTTAAAGATTGGTAGCGGTTTTTTTGTCGCAGGCATGATGCTTGTGATCTGTGGCATGGCAGGGCTTTTCCTGGCATCCAGTCTTTCTGTTTCCCTCAGTAACTTTACCGGTCCGGTGCTGCAGACGACTTCCAATGCCAATAAAGGCATGCTCAGTGTGCAGGGGCAGTTGATTGCGGTTCAGGATATTCTTTCAGGCAGTGGTGCTGAAGATGCGCAGCAAAAGCTCAAAAAGGCGGAAGAAAAGGCTAAAAGTACGCTGCAGGGCATTAAAAAGGCCGGGCAGGTCGATGATGCTGCTGTTGCTGAACTTTCCCGCAAGATGGAGAATTTCTCTGCCGCCAAGGATTCCCTGTTAAAGGTTCACAGCGATTACGTTGAGCTTGAAAACGAGATTGATAAAACCGTCTCAGAGCTACTGGATTTTATTATTGCGATTGAGCGTCTTGCCAGTCAGGCCCTGCTGGAAAGCCAGATGCAGTATGAAGAAGAGGAAGACGAGTCAGAGGCCGAAAATGACTTTGAAACCGTGCAGGACGAAACTGAGGCTGAAGACGCGGACTCTTCCTCGGCCGAGGATCTGGTTATGGCCAATCAGGATCTGGTTAACTCGGCCAGTGAAGCACGCCTGGCTCTTTTGAACCGTCTCAATCTGCTCAATCGTTTCCGCGCCAATCCCGCTGATGTCGATACCCGTCAGCGTCTGGGACAGGTTTATGGAGACCTGGCTTTTGCCGGTGATACTTTTGCTGAAAGTCCGATAATGGGTGAAAAATTTGTTGAAAATGGTCCGCATCAGGGCAAGAGCTATGGCGGTGTTGTAAAAGAACTGATTGGGTTGCATGGAGAGCAGTTTGAGAAATCCATGGCGATGTTTGTTCAACTGAAGGGCTCCAAGCAGGAATATTCCAAAGTCGCTGACTCCCTGATTGAATATGGCCAGGGTTTGCTGGCAGATATTAACAAGTCGGTGGGCGATGAGCGCACAGTCCTGTCAAATGTGCTGGAAACCGGAACCCAGACGATTATAGCAGTGCTGGTGCTTGGTATTGTGCTGGGTATTGCGATTTTCTTTATCACCGTGAGGGCGATCACTGGCCCGATAACCCAGGTGCGCAGCCAGATGGAAGATATCGCCCAGGGTGAAGGTGACCTGACTATTCGCCTTAAGGTTAAGGGGCAGGATGAGGTTGCTGACCTGGCCAATGCCTTTAATGCCTTTACCGATAAGTTGCGCAGCATTATCCAGACCTTGCAGGGCAATATTGCCGAACTGGTTGATGCGACTTCAAAAATCAGTGTGGTGGCAGAACAGACCCAGTCCCAGACGTTGGCGCAACAAAATGAACTCAATGGCGTGGCTGTTGCCATCAATGATCTTTCTTCCGGTTCAACCCAGGTAGTGACAAACACTTCCGAGGCAGCCAATGGCACGCAAATGGCGAACCAGGAAGCCCAGGCAGGTCTGCAGATCATGGAATCGACCATCAAGACCATTGAAAGCGTGGCTTCGGAAGTCGAGGACACCTCGACGGCAGTAGATGAGCTTGGCGCCAAGAGTGACCAGATCGGCGTGGTGCTTGAAGTCATCCGTACCATTTCAGAACAGACCAACCTGCTGGCACTGAATGCTGCCATTGAAGCTGCAAGAGCCGGTGAGCAGGGGCGCGGCTTTGCAGTGGTTGCTGATGAAGTGCGTGGTCTGGCAGCAAGAACGCATGATTCCATTGGTGAAATTCAGGAGATTATTGACCAGCTGCAGTCTGGTACAAACAATGTCATCCGCCAGATGAAAGGCGTACGTGAAAATGCTGCCAACAGTGTGGCACCTGTTACCGAGGCCGGAGAGAAATTGCGCTCAATCACAGACGCCGTTGAGAGTATCAATAACCTGAATGCGCAGATTGCGACGACAGCACAGACGCAGAGTCAGACCGCATCAGACGTCGACAGTAACATTGTAAATATCAGCAGTATGGCGAATGAATCTACTGAAAATGCGCAAACGCTGATGCATGCGACCAACACCCTGACGCAGTTGGGTGATGAGCTGCAGCAGTTGGCCAGCCAGTTCAAGGTGAATTAACTCCCTTCTGCTTCCCCCTGTCCGAGGGGTAAGGGGGAGTCCGGGGTGGTGTTTTATCCTGTCAGCTTTTCAACCAGTTGTTGCAAGGCCTTGCCGCGATGGCTCAGGCTGTTTTTCTTTGCGGCAGTCAGTTCGGCGGCACTGCAATTTTCTTCCGGTACAAAGAATACAGGATCATAACCAAAGCCATTTTCACCCTGTGGTGAAGTCAGTATTTTCCCTTCCCAGCTTCCCTGGCAAATGACAGGCACCGGGTCGTTTTCATGGCGTAGATAAACCATCAGGCACTGAAAACGGGCAGAACGTTGTTCGCCTGGAATATCTGCCAGGGCATCCAGCAATTTTTCAACATTTTCCTGGTCAGTGGCGTTATTGCCGGCATAGCGTGCAGAGTAAATACCTGGCTGTCCATCCAGAACATCCACTTCAATACCTGAATCATCTGCAATGGCAGGAAGTCCGCTGGCTTTGGCAGCAAAGCGCGCTTTCTTGATAGCATTTTCCACGAAGCTCAGCCCATCTTCAACGGCTTCTTCGCTGGTAAAGGCTTTTTGTGGCACAATTTCAAAATTCTGTTGAGCCAGTAGCGTATTGATTTCTTTTATTTTTCCAGCGTTATTGCTGGCTAAAACAATTTTATTTCTTGAATCGGGCATGGGTTGATATTTCGCGTCTGAAAGCGATAGTTTACGTGATAATTAGTGAAAACCAGCATGTTTTTATGTTAGTTTCATTAACAATAATAAAAGTGACAAAGATTTTTACCAGAGGAGATGGCAAATGGCCAAAAAAGTCGGCTTATTTAGCGGTTTGATTATCTTTATTTTGGGTATCGGATTCGCGGGTGCGTTCAGCGTTGGACTGTCCAAAACCAATGAGATGGAATTTTGCACTTCATGTCATTCGATGAAAATCAATCTTGAAGAATACAAGGAAACCGTCCACTACAAGAGTACGTCCGGGGTGCGGGCAACCTGCTCCGACTGCCATGTTCCACAGCCTTTTGTTCCCAAGATGGTTGCCAAGGTGCTCGCTGCAAAGGATGTCTATCATGAAATTATAGGTACCATTGACACACCAGAGAAATATGAAGCCTATCGCTGGCAGATGGCGACGGCTGTGTGGCAGAAATTGGAAGCATCTGATTCACGTGAGTGCCGTACCTGTCACGAATTTGACCAGATGTTGCTGGATGAGCAGGATCGTATGGCACGCAAGAAACACAGTGCGGCCGTCGACAAGGGGCAGACCTGTATTGACTGTCACAAGGGTATTGCTCATGAAGAACCGGATGAGCCTGATGACTGGGACGAGGATAATGCCCCGGTCCACTGGAGTGTAACGATTGCCAACTGGTTTGCACATATTGATAACTAATTCAGGAGATATGCAATGAGGCACTGGCTGATGAGATCTGGTTATCGACTGGCTGTATTACTGCTGATTGCGGTAATGTCCGCATCGGTAGCAGCAGCTGAAAAAGAAAAATTCAAGGAGCCGCCGGAAAACAAGGAATTGCGACTGGCGGCATTGATTGATGATGCCGAGACAATTGAAAAGCTGCTGGATAAAGGAGTGGATGTTGATGCGCCAAATCAGTATGGCCGCACAGCACTGATGAATGCCGCAGAAAGCGGCAATATCCTGTCGGCCTCAATTCTGCTTTCCAGGGGGGCGGATGTTAATGCCAAGTCTATAGTGAACTGTACGGCATTGACACTGGCTGCAGAGATGGGCGAAATTGAAATGACGGCATTGTTGCTGGAGCGTGGTGCTGAGATGGCGGTGCAGACCCGTGCTGGCTGGAATGCGTTGATCATTGCGGCGCGCTATGGTCTGTATGACATGGTTGAGCAACTTCTGTTCAAGGGCTCGCCCCTGAATGCCGTTGACAAGAAAGGACAAAGTGCACTCATGTATGCGGTGAAGTACTCCCACCTGGGCGTTGTAGAACTGTTGCTTAAGGCGGGTGTGAACATTCACCTGCGAGACAAGCATGGCAAGACTGCCATGATGTTCGCCGCCGAACAGGAAGAGTCACGCATTGTTGAGGCGATGATCAACGCGGGAGGCAAGGTTAATGATAGCTCAAAAGATGGAGCCACACCGCTGATCTGGGCTGCCAGCAAAGGGCGCGTGGATAATCTTGTTTTATTACTGGCTCACGGTGCAGAGATTAATGCACAGGACGAAATGGGCCTGACGGCATTATCAGAAGCCATTTCAGTGCGTTCTGTAGAGAGTGTTAAAATCCTGCTGGAAAACGGTGCGGATGCCTCAATCAAGGACAGTGACAAGGTTTCAGCAAAGCAGCTGGGGCAGCGTTCCAGAGACAGGCAGATTAAAGAGCTGTTTGCTGACTAACGGGATAATATCGTCCCCCCCCCGCTTACGCGGGGGCGTATCAACGATTGTCGCCAAAACGTCCTTTACGAACAAATGAAGGAAAATCCGGGTTTGTATAGCCTTCCGGGGCTATTTTGCTTTCCGGTGGTCTCAGTCTCGCAGTGTATGAAAGGATTTCAATTTCTTCCCTGAGGCCCATGTTCTTGATCTGTTTTGTCATTTTCGGATCAGCGTTGCGTCTTCTTTCAGTTCTGATCCAGTCAAATTGCCGTTTCAGATAGCTGAAATGCTGCGCATGTAATGCCGGGCCATGGTCGACAGGGTCACCTTCGCCTTTTTCGCCATGGCATTTGCCGCATTTTTCTTCATATTTGACTTTTCCCTCATCACCAGTGGGCCTGGGGCCTTTATCAATATTGGTTGTCATGGGAAGATTGGCAATATAACCGGCCACATCAGCGATTTCCTGGGGGCCGCCCAGTGCACGGCTGCTGCTGAAGGCACGCATGATAGGGTTGTCACGATTGCCGGCCCTGAAATCAGCCAACTGCTTGATGATGACGGTTTTTAACTGTCCGGCGATTTGCGGATAACTGCCGGTCTTGGTTCCCCAGCCTTCCGGGCCGTGGCAGGATACACAGCCACGGTAAAGCCTTTTGCCGTTTTCAAGATCTGACTGCAGGGTAATGGCTTCAAGAAATTCCGGGGGGTAAATTTTCTTTTCCGTTTCCTGCTCTTCCACGGCCATGAGCTTTGTGGAAAAAATTAATGCCGGTAGCAGCGACAGGCTGAATGTTTTTAGTTTTGTTTTCATGGTCATTTCCTTCGGTTTGCAGAATATTAAGGCACTAACCGGCTAAAAAAACAAGATTTGTGAAGGATTTTATTACTGTTGGCTATCATTTTATGAGAAGATTCTTGACCTGAATCACAATAAAAAGATGAATGACATTTAACCTTCCCTGATGCTTGAAGTCTCCTCCCTTGAATGTGTGCGTGGTGATCGCAGTCTGTTTCGCGATGTCAGTTTTGATATCTGCGCTGGTGAATTGTTGCATCTGCATGGCCACAATGGTAGTGGCAAAACCACTCTGCTGAGAACATTGGCCAGCCTGGTCAAGCCTGCCGAAGGTGATATTCACTGGGAAAATGAATCGATCTATGAACTGGGTGAGGACTACACCCGCCACGTGATGTATATCGGCCACAAAAATGCCATCAAGGATGACCTGACGGGCGTTGAAAACCTGATGATTTCCAGCGTGCTCGATGGTCATGATATTTCTGAAAAAAAGGCGTGGCAGGCGCTGGATGAAATTGGTTTGCGCGGTGCGGAAGATTTACCGGTAAAAGTGCTGTCACAGGGCCAGAGGCGCAGAGTCGCGCTTTCCCGTCTTTTGGTGACAGAGACACGTCTGTGGATTCTGGATGAGCCCTTTGTGGCGCTTGATAAGGCTGCTGTTGCGCTGTTGCAGGACGTGATTCGCAAGCATCTTGAAAAGGGCGGTATGAGTATTCTGACCACGCACCAGGATGTTGAACTGACAGCAGGTGACCCCAAGCAGCTCAAGCTGGGGTGGAAATAACCCGATGTTCACCGCCTTTTTAACCGTTCTCAAACGTGATTTGATCCTGGCAATGCGCCGTAAGTCGGATGTGACTTCAACGCTGTTCTTTTTTGTCGTTGTTGTCAGCCTGTTTCCACTGGCCATCGGGCCGGAACTGGATACCCTGAGGATGATTGCTCCGGGCATTGTCTGGGTAGCAGCATTGCTGGCTTCGATGCTGGCGCTGGATCATATGTTTTCGGTTGATTACCAGGACGGTTCTCTGGAGCAACTGTTGCTTACACCGCAGCCGCTGACTGTTCTGGTGGTTGCCAAGGTGCTGGCGCACTGGCTGATTACCGGCTTGCCACTGGTGATGGTTGCACCTTTGCTGGGCATTCAATATGACCTGTCCGGTGAGGCGATCAAGGTGTTGCTGATTACGCTGCTCGTCGGTACGCCGGCGCTGAGCCTGATCGGAGCAATCGGTGCCGCACTGACGCTGGGATTGCGTGGCGGCGGCGTACTGGTTTCACTGCTGGTATTGCCCTTGACGATTCCGGTGCTGATTTTTGGAGCCGGTGCTGTTGAGGCGAATATTTCCGGGTTGGGATCCGAGGGACATATGTCGATGTTGCTCGCAATCCTGGTGATGTCGCTACTGCTGGCGCCACTGGCAACGGCGGTGGCATTGCGGATTTCAACCGAATAATTGAGCGGGGTCACTGTACAAGCAATAATCGGCTGGCGATAATCATGAAAAAAATACGAACCAAATACATAAATTACGGTCACACAGACGCGACTGTGATTATCTGCTGCGATAACAATAATTAATTATGTCCAATAAATTTATTAACTTGTTTAAATATTCTTCGCCTGCCACTTTTTATCCACTGGCCGGTTCTATTGCGCGTTGGTCTACCATCATCGCAGTGGTGCTGCTGGTGATCGGTCTCTACATGAGCTTTTTTGTCGCGCCGACCGATTACAAGCAGGGCGAGGGTTATCGCATTATCTTCGTGCATGTGCCTGCTGCCTGGATGTCGATGTTTATTTACCTGGTGATGGCTTTCTGGTCGGCCATGGGGCTGGTCATGAATACGCGACTGTCGGCGATGATGACCTCGGCGCTGGCACCAACCGGTGCCATGTTTACCTTTCTGGCTTTGTGGACAGGGGCTTTCTGGGGCAAGCCCATGTGGGGAACCTGGTGGGTGTGGGATGCACGCCTGACTTCCGAACTGATTCTGTTCTTCCTCTACCTGGGCTTTATGGCGCTGCAGTCAGCTACTGACGACAGGCGGCGCGCGGATCGAGCCGGGGCCATTCTGGTGCTGGTGGGTGTGGTGAATATTCCGATCATTTACTATTCGGTGGAGTGGTGGAATACGTTGCATCAGGGCGCATCAGTGTCGGTTAGCAAAGGATCGAGTATGAGTAGTGTCATGCTAATTACCATGCTGATTATGACGTTTGCTTTCTGGGCATATACCATTGCAACAGCCTATAAAAGAGTACGATGCATAATTCTGGAGCGAGAGCGTGATACCCAGTGGGTGAGAAATCTTCCCGAAGTGCAGGAAATCAATGCGAGGCGTGGATAATGGCTGAATTTTTCAACATGGGCGGTTATGCCCTGTATGTCTGGGGATCATTTGGTGCAACGGCGCTGTTGATGATCGCCGAACCTGTGCTGTTGTCGCGTCGTCGTAAATCAGCATTACAGAACGTGGCACGTCTGCAACGAATGAATCAAGAGAGCGGTTATGAAAGCGAGACATAAGAGACTGGGATTTGTGGTATTTGGAATGGTTGCGTTGTCGCTGGCGACCTGGCTGGTGATTAATGCACTGGATAATAATCTGTCGTATTTCTTCTCGCCTACAGAAGTGTCTGAGAACAAGGCCCCCAGGGATCATCTTTTCCGCCTTGGTGGGCTGGTCAAACCGGCCAGCGTCAAGCGCCTTGAAGGTGTGGATGTTGAGTTCGTGGTGACGGATAACAGAAATGATATCAAGGTGGTGTATTCGGGTATTCTGCCCGACCTTTTTGAAGAGGGTCAGGGAGTAATCACCCAGGGAAGGCTCGGCAGTGACGGCATTTTCAAGGCCCAGGAAGTACTGGCCAAGCATGATGAAAATTATATGCCTCCCGAAGTGGCCGATGCGTTGCAGAAATCTCATGAAGCCGGTGTTGCCGATATGGCTAAGGAGCAGGGCATATGATTCCAGAACTTGGGCATGTCGCCCTGATTATTGCGCTGATGCTGGCGCTGGTGCAGTCAGTGGTGCCTATGATAGGTGCGCAGACCAGAACCTCCTCCCTGATCAGCCTGGCAAGACCGGTGGCCCGTGCCCAGTTCGTCTTTACTCTGGTCGCTTATGTTGCATTGACCTATGCCTTTATCACGCATGATTTTACCGTTGAATATGTGGCCCATAATTCCAATACCCAACTGCCTCTAATCTACCTGATTTCCGGGGTGTGGGGTGCGCATGAAGGGTCGCTGCTGCTGTGGGCACTGACGCTGTCTTTGTGGACACTGATGGTAACGTATTTCAGTAAGTCAGTGCCGGAATTAATGGTTGCGCGTGTTCTATCGGTCATGGGCATGATTACTGTCGGCTTCCTGCTGTTCATGCTGCTGACTTCTAACCCTTTCGATCGCCTGGTTCCTGCGCCACCTGATGGTCGTGATCTTAACCCTTTGTTGCAGGATGTTGGCCTGGCGATTCATCCTCCCATGTTATACATGGGGTATGTTGGCTTTGTTGTACCGTTTGCCTTTGCAATTGCTGCCATGCTTGGCGGTCAGCTGGATGCTGCCTGGGCACGCTGGTCACGCCCCTGGACCAACGTGGCCTGGCTGTTTCTGACGCTGGGTATTGCCCTCGGAAGCTGGTGGGCCTATTACGAACTGGGCTGGGGTGGCTGGTGGTTCTGGGATCCTGTCGAGAACGCTTCATTTATGCCGTGGCTGGTGGGGACAGCACTGATGCATTCGCTGGCGGTCACAGAAAAACGCGCGGCTTTCAAGGCATGGACGGTGTTACTGGCAATCTTTGCGTTCTCGCTGAGCCTGTTGGGTACCTTCCTGGTGCGTTCCGGGGTGCTGACATCTGTACATGCTTTTGCTTCCGATCCTGAGCGTGGTGTGTTTATCCTTATGTTCCTGGTTGTCGTTGTCGGAGGCTCTTTGAGCCTGTATGCATGGCGTGCCAACCAGATTCGCAGTCGGGTTAAGTTTGAGGTGTTTTCTCGAGAAACCGCACTGTTGATGAACAACGTTATTCTTGTGGTGGCAGCTGCCAGTGTGTTGCTGGGTACTCTGTATCCGTTGGCGCTTGATGCCCTGCAACTGGGGAAAATTTCTGTAGGACCTCCTTATTTCAATGCGGTATTTATTCCGTTGACGGCGCCGCTGGTTCTACTGATGGGTGCCGGCATCATGGTGCGCTGGAAAAAGGACAGCCTGAAGAACCTGTTGCCCAAGTTATGGATTCCCCTGATTGCCAGTTTTGTTGGTGGTTTGACTTTCGTGCTGGCACTGATGCCCGAGTTCAATCTCGTGGCTGCGCTGGGCATGATACTTGCGATTTGGGTAGTATCAGGCACCGTTGTCGATTTACGTAGGCGCCTGTCAAATGGGCGTCGTTTCTGGTCGTTACCTTTGGGCTATTTCGGTATGGTGCTTGGGCATATAGGTATCGCGGTGTTTGTGGTTGGTATCACCTTGGTATCCATATACGACACCGAAAAAGATGTGCGAATGCAAAAAGGCGATAGTGTTAATCTTGGTGGTTACGAATTCACTTTTGAGGGTGTACGCGAGTTCAGGGGTAAAAACTACGTGGCCAGCGAAGGCATTGTGAACATTACAAAAGATGGTGAAGAAGTTATCCAGTTGTCACCTCAGAAACGCGTTTACCTGGTGCAGAAGAGCCCGATGACTGAAGCGGGTATTGATGCCGGCCTGACAAGAGATCTTTTCGTGGCACTAGGTGAAAAACTTGATACTCAGGGTGCCTGGAGCATGCGCCTGTATCATAAGCCTTACATCCGCTGGATCTGGCTGGGTGCCATTATCATGTCACTAGGGGCATTGCTGGCTGCAGCTGATCCCCGATACAGGAAACTGGCACGTCGCGAGGCTGCTGCCAATGCTGCAACTGCAGGTGCCCGGGCATGAACAAGGCTGCTATCCCGCTGATTGTCTTTCTGTTGATGGCCGGACTGTTCCTGTTTGTGCTTCAGAAAATCAATACCGGCGAATATGACCCGAGGGATATTCCAACCGAGCTCATCGACCAGAAAGTACCTGATTTCGAGCTGGTTAATCTGTTGGATACCGATGATACCGTCAAGGCTTCGGATTACCTGGGTAAGCCCTGGCTGCTGAATGTCTGGGGAACCTGGTGTGCGCAATGCTGGAAAGAACATCCCTACCTGATGTTTCTGTCCCGTCAGGATGTGCCGATTGTTGGCATCAACTGGCGAGATGATATGGCAGAAGCACGTGCCATGCTAAAAAGCGAAGGCAACCCCTTTGTTGAATCCGGTTTCGATCCCCAAAGTGATGCGGTGATGGAACTGGGCGTATATGGTGCGCCGGAAACTTTCCTGGTTGATGCGCAGGGTATGATCAAGGTCAAGCACAAGGGTGCAATGAGTCCCCAGGTCTGGGAACAAAAATTTCAGCCATTCTTTAAATAAAATACGCCATGATGATTCGATTAATACTAATAGTTATTTTACTGTTTGCTTCAGTGCAGACGTCGGCTCGTATTTCTGCCTATGAGTTTGAAAATGCTGAGCAGGAATCCATCTACAACGAACTGGTGGATGAGCTGCGATGCCTGGTCTGTCAGAATCAGACCATAGCTGAGTCCAATGCCGAGCTGGCGCAGGATATGAAACGCAAAACCCATGAGCTGGTTATGCAGGGCAAGAGCAAGGAAGAAATCAGTGACTTTATGGTGCAGCGCTACGGTAACTTTGTGCAGTATAAACCGCCTGTTACTCCAACAACCTATCTGTTATGGACAGGCCCGTTCATCATCCTGTTTATTGGCCTGTTTATTCTTCTCAAAATCATTCGTAACCGCAAGGTCGAAAAACCTCGGGAACTGTCTGACAATGACAGATCACGAGCAGCTGATCTGCTGAACTCTAAAGGCGAATAATATGACATTCTGGATTCTGGTTAGTGTGCTGGTAGTGGTGGCTGTTGCCTGGCTGGCACCTGTATTACTACGGGAAAAACCTTTACGTGAGCTTGATCGCAAGCAACAAAACGTCACCATAGCCAAAGAGCGGCTAGATGAAATTGCTGCAGAACATGCTTCCGGTGAAATGACCAGCGATGTTTATGAAGAGGTCAAAGAAGAACTTGAAGCCAGCCTGATTGATGATGTTGATGACCAGGACAAGGATACCGGTCAGCAGATAAAGGGTAACGGCTCAGGCAAACTGGCGTTACTGATACTGGTATTCCTGATCCCATTGGGTACCGTCGCTCTGTACCAGCATCTGGGTTCTCCGCATTTGCTGGAATATGCTGGTGCCAATGCCGGTGGCGATCATTCGATTCAGCATATGGCGCAGGGTGCCGAGACCATAGAAGACCTCATAGACAAGCTTAATGCCCGTCTTGAAAAGAACCCTGAAGACGGTGAAGGCTGGTATTTGCTGGCAAGAACGCATATGTCTCGTCAGAGTTTCCCCGAGGCGCTCCAGGCTCTTGAAAAAGCACTCGAGGTTCTGGGTGATCATCCGGCTATTCTCACGGGTATGGCTGATGCAACTGCAATGATTAATGCAGGTGATCTGACTGGCAAGGCGACAGAATACCTTGAAAGAGCCCTGGAGCTGGACCCTGATAACACCACAGGATTATGGCTGGGCGGTATGGCTGCGCAGCAAGCCGGCAAGTTCCAGCTCGCAGTCGATCGCTGGAGTCGCCTGATTCCGTTGCTGACACAGGAAACCGAAAGTCAGCAGCAGGTTCAGGAGCTGATCAACCAGGCTGTTCACGAAGCCAAGGCCAGTGGCATCGAGGTCAAGGTTGTCGAGATCAAGGTTGCTTCTGCAAAAGCGATCACGGTGAATCTTTCAGCTGATGTTCCAGCTACGGTCAGCCCAGACAGCGCGGTTTATGTTTTTGCAGTGGCTGCTGCTGGCCCGCCAATGCCGCTGGCGGCAGTCAAGGTCAATTATTCAGAGTTGCCGACAGAAATTATTCTTGACGATAGCAGTGCGATGATGCCCGAATTGAAAATATCAAGTATCGATGAAGTCGTTGTCAGTGCACGGGTTTCAATGAGCGGTGATCCTTTGCCCCAGGCAGGAGATTATTCAAGTCACCAGGTGAAAATGGACCTTAAGGAGTCCGCTGCAATTGACCTTGTGATTAATCACAGGATTGAAAATCCATCTGATATTCCAATGACTGAACAGCCGACGACTCTGCCAGCGGGACATCCGCCAGCAGCGCCTGTAGAAACAAGTGATAAAGCTGAGCCAGTGGCTATCAAGGCATGGGTCAGTCTTGATGCAGCGATGAAAGGCAGTGTATCCGCTGATGATGTGGTTTTTGTCATGGCAAAAGCCAAGGCAGGGCCGCCAATGCCATTGGCTGCCCAGCGTTTTACGGTATCGGATCTTCCATTGGAAGTGACACTGGATGACAGCACGGCGATGATGCCGCAGATGAAACTGTCAGGTTATGAACAGGTCGTTGTTTCTGCCCGTGTTTCAAAAACCGGACAGCCCATGTCATCACCTGGCGACATTTCCAGTGAGGCAGTTGATGTCAGTCTTTCTGGTACGGTTGGTGTAAACCTCAGCCTCGACAGGGTGGTTCAATAAGTGGATTGCTTTAATGAAATGTGATGATTGTGTTACTGCCGAACCCAAACCATTAAAGCCAGTCGATGAAGCGCTGGCTTTTCTATTGGAGCAGGTAAAGGTTCTTGAAGATACAGAGCAAGTTGATACATCACTTGCACTCAATCGCGTGCTGGCCAGGCCAGTCACGTCAACCATCAATGTACCAGCGTGGAATAACAGCGCCATGGATGGTTATGCCTTCAATCATGCCGATATTGCAGAAGGCCAGCCTCTCAGGGTATCGCAGCGAATCCCTGCCGGTTATGAAGGCAGCTTGCTTGAGAGTGGAACCGCGGCACGAATCTTTACCGGGGCACCTGTCCCTGATGGTGCCGATACTGTTGTTATGCAGGAACATTGCCATGCTTTTTCGGAAGGTGGTGAAGACTTTGTAACTATCGAAAAAAAACCTCAAGCAGGTGCAAATATTCGTCTTGCAGGTGAGGATGTTGCTGTTGATGAAGTGGTGCTGGAAACAGGAACAAAACTTCAGGCGCAGCACCTGGGACTGGCGGCATCGGTGGGCGTGGCCTCGTTAACGGTTTATCGTAAGCTAAAAGTCGCCATTTTTTCATCAGGTGATGAACTGGTTATGCCCGGTGAGCCATTGGCTGCTGGTAAAATCTATAATTCAAACCGTTTTTCTCTCCTTGGCCTGTTGCACAAGCTAAATTGTGAAGTGATTGACCTTGGCATGGTTGAAGACACACTTGATGCAACCTGTGAAGCCCTGGTCAGGGCTTCCGGGGATGCTGACCTGATACTGGCTTCCGGTGGTGTATCTGTCGGTGAAGAAGATCATGTCAAGCCTGCGGTAGAAAAACTCGGTTCACTGCAGCTCTGGAAGATTGCTGTTCGCCCGGGAAAGCCCCTGGCTTATGGTCATGTCAATAAGGTGCCTTTTATCGGCGCTCCGGGCAATCCTGTTTCGTTGTTTGTCACATTTTGCGTGTTTGCGCTTCCCTGGATAAAAAAGCAGCAAGGTATCGTGGGCGAGTTGCAACCAGCCATTATTCCCTGTACTGCAAATTTTGACTGGCATCGTCCTGACAAGCGACGAGAATATGCCCGGGCACGTCTCAAAATGAATGACCTCGGACAGTTGATGGTTGATGTTTACCCAAGTCGTTCTTCTGGTGTGCTCAGTTCGGTGACCTGGGCAGATGGCCTGGTAGTGATCGACCCGGGGGAAATCATTCACAAGGGCGATCAGGTAAAATTCATTGCTTTTAACGAGCTGTTGTCATGATCGATATTCTTTATTTTGCACGCTTTCGTGAAAAGCTGGGTGTGGAGCGTGAACAATTTGCTTTATCTTCCCCGCATCAGACGGTTGCCATGCTCATGGCGGAGCTGGCTGAAAGGGGCGATAATTGGGCGGGTATTTTTAAAGGCTCGCAACAGGTGCTGGTGGCGGTCAACCAGGAAATGGTGAAACCGGATCTGGTATTGAACGATGGTGATGAGGTGGGTTTTTTCCCCCCGGTAACAGGCGGTTGAATGGACACGATTCGTATTCAGCAGCAACCATTTGATGCTGGTGCCGAAATAAAACAGTTGATTGAGGCTGACCAGGCTATGGGTGCGGTTGTCAATTTTGTCGGTGTCATGCGCAATATGAATGACGGTGATGCAGTCAGTGAAATGATACTGGAGCACTATCCTGGCATGACTGAAAATGCACTGCAGAAAATTGTTGTCGAGGCACGTGAGCGCTGGCAACTTGGCAACGTGACAGTGATCCACCGTGTTGGTAAATTACAGCCCTCAGATGAAATAGTACTGGTTGCAGTGACTTCCGAACATCGCGGTGAAGCCTTTGATGGTTGCGAATATATTATCGACTTTCTGAAAACCAGCGCGCCTTTCTGGAAAAAGGAAAAAACCGCTCGGGGAGACCGTTGGGTCGATGAGCGCCAAACCGATATTGCTGCAGTGGAGCAGTGGAAGAAACAGGAATAGATCTGGAAAAGCACGACGCAAATTTTCAGCCGTGGGAAAAGGCATTTGGCCGTATCTCCACGCAGAAATAGCTGTCAGTCTCGGCGAATGGGAGCTTCGCCATACGCTGCATCACCGGGAAAAAACAAGCTTCCACTTAATAGAATCAGCGAGCCACCAGGTTCGCTGTTATCATTCAACCCATGTCGTTGAAAAAAGAAATGTCCCTGCTTGTCGGGCTGGCAATACCTGTTGCTTTGTCTCACATGTTGACAGCCCTTGCAGGTTTCGTTGACACGGTAATGGCCGGACATGCCGGGGTGCCGGACCTGGCTGGCGTTGCACTGGGTTCAGCGCTTTGGCTGACACTCTTCATCGCACCAATGGGCTTGTTGTCGGCAATCAACCCGATTGTCGGTCAGTATGTCGGTTCCGGCAATCATCAAGCTGTCAGTAACTTCATGCATCAGTGTGTAAGGGTACTGTTTCTGATTGTTTTAATATTGCTGCTGATACTGGGATTACGTGACTGGTATCTGCCGTTGATTGTTGCTGATCAGCAGGTTGTTACTGTCACCAGCAATTACCTGCAGGGAGTGATGTGGGGAGTGCCTGCGCTGATGGGGACCTTTCTCTTGCGTCCCTATAGTGAAGGGCTGTCTTTCACCCGTCCGGACATGATGGCTGCCATTGTCAGTCTTGCGGTGAATATCCCGGCCAACTATGCGTTGATATTCGGACACTGGGGAGCGCCTGAACTTGGTGGTGCTGGAGCAGGCTGGGCTACCGCCATTGCTTTCTGGGCAGCGTTTCTGGTGATGGTGTTTTATTCGCTGCGCCATAAAGTCTATGAAAAGGTGCATTTGTGGTCGAGCTGGCACCAGCAGGATCGTTCTGAAATAAGACACCTGCTCAGGGTCGGATCGCCGATAGCAATGACCATGTTTGTCGAGGTCAGTATTTTTTCCCTGATCGCTTTATTCCTTGGTAGTCGAACCGGTGTTGAGATAGCTGCACATCAGGTTGCCATGAATGTTGCCTATCTGCTCTTTACCCTGCCATTGAGTATATCCGTAGCAGCAACCATTCGTGTCAGTTTAAATGTTGGGCAGCAAAATCGAACGGCTGCGTATATTTCTGCCAAAGCCGCTGTCTGGCTGGCAATCATTATTGCTTTAATGAATATTTTCATCCTGTTGACGTTGGCAGATACAATAGCTCGTGTGTATTCTCAGGACCAGCAGGTAATCGAACTGGCAGCACATCTGATGATATTCGCTGCCATGTTTCAATTGGCAGATGCTTTTGTCGTGCCAACACAGGGTGCATTGCGAGGTTACAAGGATACGTTAGTACCGCTGTTGCTGGCGATACTGGCTTACTGGGTTATTGCTTTACCATTGGGTTATCTGCTGGGGTTGACTGATGTGTTTGGAGAAGCATCAGGGGCGGAAGGTTTCTGGATTTCACTGGTTGTCGGCCTGGCTATCAGTGGCGTGCTGATGACAGGCAGGCTGATAAGGGTCAGTCATCCTTGACTGCTATGAAGATTTTACCGTCTTGTTGCGGCCGGTCTGTTTGGCCTTGTATAACGCAGTGTCACAGCGGTCTACAAGGTCATTGGATGATTCATCAAAGCGATGTGCAGCGATACCAAAAGAACAGGTCATTGCCTCAATGACATCACCGGTTTTGGTGTTTCTTACCTGGAGTTTTTCAACGGCCTTACGAATATTTTCAGCGACCATGACAGCATTTTCCATGCTTGTCTCTGGCAGGATGAGGATAAACTCTTCACCGCCAAAGCGTGCAACATGGTCGGTAGAACGGGTTTTTTCTCTCAGTAAGCGAGCAAAGACCTTGAGGATTTTATCGCCGAATAAATGTCCGTAATTGTCATTGATGTTCTTGAAGTGATCGATATCGGCCATTACCACACAGAAACCTGCGCCACTTTTTCGCCGGTCATTGAGCATTTTTTTGAGTTGCTCATCGAAACCACGGCGGTTGAGCAAACCGGTTAATGAGTCAGTGGTAGCTTCGACCCGGGCATGAGCCAGCTCATTTTTGAGTGTATTCAGACCCTTGCTGGTAACCAGTAAATCGCTTTCCAGTTGCTTGGTGTCTTCGACAAACTGTCGGGTCACATGAATAATTGAAGACACTACGGACAGAACATTCTGGGTGGACTGGGTTGAAGACAGGGTCTCGATATGTTTTTCAAGCTGCTTGTTGCTGATAGAAGACTTGCCGGCAATGTGGATGATGGAGCTGACCACTTCGGTGATAGTGTCCAGTAACTCGTTTCGCAGCCCTTCGGTGAGTTCTTCGCTGCAGACAAAAAAGAAGTTTACGAATATTTTAACGGCATTCTCATGAGTCAGGGTTTTGTTTTCAATATGACGCTCAATCTTCTTGTTCAGCGTCGTATTCTTGCCGGCAACATAAATATAGAAAAGTCCGTAATACACGGGGGTAAATGGCAGTTGCAGCTCATTCAGCTTTGCCATGGCCAGGCGCAGATATTCTGCCGCTGTTGCCGGTTCATCCGATTCCAGCAGAGAATTATTGTCTGATGCTTTTTCAAGATCCATGTGTTAACGGTCTTTTTGTCAGTTAAATAAAGTTATAGTTTAATTTGCCTGCTTTTACTTGAACAGACAATGTTTGGCGTAATCAGCAGCTTCATTGGCTGACCATTCACCTTTATCTTTTTCCTTCATCTGGTTACACCAGGCTTCAGAGCCGACTTCCGGGGCACATCCTGTAATGGATATCATGGAAGCCGAAACCAACAATAGCAGACTAATGGACTTTATGATTTTCATAATAAAATTTCTCGGTTATTACAATAATGTGACTTGCTGGATTTTGATGATTTCGTTAATACCTTTTTCAGCGAGAGTCAGCATGGCATCCATTTGCGAACGACTGTATGGAGCGCCTTCCGCGGTACCCTGTACTTCAATAAAACCGCCATTTTCGGTCATTACGACATTCATATCGGTTTCGGCATTGGAATCTTCGGCATAATCCAGGTCCAGGATCGCTTGATCATGAAAAATGCCCACAGAAACTGAAGCTACATTATGAATGATGGGACTTTCTGAAAGTGAACCGGTTTTCATAAGATGGCTGATGGAATCGCACAGGGCAACAAAAGCACCCGATATTGAAGCAGTGCGTGTTCCTCCATCAGCCTGGATGACATCGCAATCCAGTGTGATGGTGCGTTCACCGAGCTTTTCCAGATCAACGGCGGCACGCAGTGAGCGACCAATCAAGCGCTGGATTTCCATGGTGCGTCCACCCTGTTTGCCGCGTGCAGATTCTCGCCCCATGCGATTGTTGGTGGAGCGGGGCAGCATGCCATATTCTGCGGTGACCCAGCCTTTGCCGCTGTCTTTCATCCAGCGTGGCGTGTTTTCATCGACAGTGGCAGTACAGATAACCCTGGTATCGCCAAATTCAACCAGCACAGAGCCTTCTGCGTGCAGGGTGTAATTCCGGGTAAAGCTGACGTTGCGCATTTCATCAGCAAGGCGACCGCTGGGCCTCATTGAATGTCCTCGTGAAATTATTGGTATTTGTCTATCAGGTCACGCAAGTGATCCATTGCCGAGTCTAGCTCAGTGATATTATCGCTATCCGGATCCGCTTTGGCATCGGTGTCATTTGCGTGCCAGCATAACGCCAAAGCAGTAGCATTGTCACTATTTGGGTGGGCTGATTTTACTGCTTCATCAACCAGGTTGCTGGTACGTTCGTTCAGGGAACCGTTTGTAGACAGAATAAGGGCTTCAAGCCGGGCTTCCTTGAGTTGAGACCAGATGCCATCGGTACACAATAACAATACATCACCATCATGCAGCGGCATTGGCGGAGTGATTTCAATGTCAGGCAGCACTTTTTTTCCTCCCAGGCATTTTGAAACGCCGCTGCGTCCGCTCGCTTCAGACTGGGAATCGCTGTCTTCAATCGTGCCTTTAAGGCGCATCAGTTCCACTCGCGTGTGATCAAGTGAGCGACGGTGTGCCTGGCCTTCCCTGAAAAGATAAGTACGGCTGTCACCGAGGTGTGACCATTGCATCATGCCGTGCTGGATGACAACAATAACTCCGGTAGAGCGCGGATAGATGGGTGGACGCTTTTGCATGCCGAAGTGGCGAATATTTTTATGCGCCGTTTTCATTACCTGGTAAATGAAGTCGTTGGCATTAAAGGAGGCTGCATCAGAATTTTTCAGCAGATGGTAGCTGGAGTCGACAAACATTTGCGCTGCAACTTCTCCCTTGGGGTGGCCGCCCATGCCGTCAGCCAGTACCAGAACAATAATGCCGTGATGCTCAAACACTTCACAACGATCCTGGTTGATTTTCCTGTCACCACGCTGGCTTGCGCGTGCATAGTCGGGTGGTTGTGGAGGTTGCGCCATGGGTTCTAGTTAAGAGGGTCAATTTTGTGGCTGAATGAATGCGGGGGCCCGCTTTGTTCCTGCAAGGCATCACGCAGGTCGGCGGCAGATTGCGGGCGTTTTTTGGCATCCAGTTCCATCGCCCAGTCGATGGATTTCAATAACCACGCGGGGTAGCGATTGGGAAACTTCTCAACGGCAGGTACCAGTTTGCTCTTTCCGGCATCAATCTCGGTGGCAGCTGGTGGTGGTTTGCCATCGAGGCAGGCACGCATGGTGGCGCCAACGGCATAGACATCAGTCCATGGTCCGATATTGCCTTTGCTGTAGTACTGTTCAACTGGTGAAAAGCCGGGGGTAATGATTTGTGCCTTGAGCATGTCAGAAGCTTCAGAGAATTCATGTACAGCACCAAAGTCCAGTAATAACGGATTACCTCCGGGGCGCAGATGGATATTGCCGGGCTTGATATCAAGGTGCAGGTGCTGCTGCCTGTGCATCAGGTCGAGTGCGTCCAGCAATGGAGGAAACACGGTCATCAGGAAATTGGTGCTCAGGCCTCCCTGGCGTTTCTTAATGTAGGTACCCAGGTTTTTACCCGGCTCATAGTCCATTACCAGGTAGGCCGAGCCGTTGGCCAGGAAACAGTTGCGTACCTTGACGATATTCGGGTGACGGAGTTTTGCCAGGGTGCGGGCTTCAGAAAAAAACAGTTTCAGTCCACGGTAATAACTGTTGAGCTTGCCTTCCTCGGATACCTGTACCTGGTCACGTTCGTCGCGTGTACCAAAACGCTTGGGAAAGTATTCCTTAATGGCGACTTCATCCTGGGTTTCATCATCACGTGCCAGGTAGATCAGGCTGAAACCACCGCTGCCGATGAGGCGCACTACGTGGTAACAGTCCAGTTCAGTGCGCGGAACCAGGGCTTTTCTTGGGGGTAAATCGCTCATACTGTTATAGTATCGTCATGACAGGCAATAACCTTAATTGGAAAAGTGAATGATTAAAAGCATGACGGCGTTTGCCAGGGAAGAGTCCCGTTCGGAAATTGGAGAGCTCATCTGGGAGATTCGCTCCGTCAATCACCGTTACCTGGAAGTTTTCGTTCGCTTGCCTGAAGAGTTGCGGGCGCTGGAGCCTGTGGTGCGTGAAAAAGTCGGTAAGGCGTTATCACGTGGCAAGGTCGAATGCGGTTTGCGCTACAAAAATGCCGGTGTCGCACCATCGTCCATTAACGTCAACGAAGCACTGGTCAGTGAGCTGGTCGAAGCCTCGCGCAAGGTGGGGCATCTGTTGCATTCGGAAGCGAGGCTGAGCATCAGTGAGGTAATGCGCTGGCCGGGAGTCCTGGATGCTGAGCCCGTGGATAGTGGAGAAATCCAGAAACAGGCAAAACAACTGCTGGATAACACCCTGTCCGGCCTGGTGGAAGCCCGTGAGCGTGAAGGTGAACAACTCGGCAAGCTGATTGAACAGCGTATAGAGGATATGGGCAAGCAGGTCGAAATAGCCAAGCAGCGTATGCCGGAAGTCGTCGCTGCATTACGTGAACGTTTGCAGGCTAAAATGGCCGAGTTTGAGGACCTTGATGATGCCCGGGTCGAACAGGAAATGGTCATCCTGGCCCAGCGACTTGATGTTGATGAGGAGATGGATCGTTTGCAAACCCATCTGACCGAAGTAGCCCGTACCCTGGCTCAAAACAAGCCCATTGGCCGCCGTCTTGATTTTCTGATGCAGGAACTCAACCGTGAAGCCAATACGCTGGGATCAAAGTCTGCGGATACAGTCACTACCCAGGTTTCAGTTGAAATGAAGGTTTTGATCGAACAGATGCGCGAGCAGATTCAGAATATCGAGTGAGTGCCGGGATGAGGCCAATAATAAATCCCACGGAGCGCCTTCCTGCAGTCACTAACCCAGCAGGTCTTTTATCAACTGACCGGTGACTTCCCGGCCCAAGCCGGCGATGGCCGTCGTCAGGGGAATCTCCTTGGGGCAGACCCGCACACAATTCTGTGCATTACCACAATCACTTAAACCGCCTTCTGTCATAATGGCATGCAGGCGTTGCGTCTTGTTGTATTTTCCGGTTGGATGCGAGTTTTTCAGCTTGACCTGTGCCAGTACGGCAGGGCCAATAAAAGCCTGGTCCGGTAAAAACTGCGGACAGGCTTCCATGCAACAGCCACAACTCATGCAACGGCTGTAAAGATAGCTTTGTTCCCATTCCTGCGGCGATATTCTCGGAGCACGTTCATGGACATCCCAGGCACCGTCAATTTCCACCCAGGCTTTCACCTGTTTCAATCCCTCGAAGATACGGCTGCGGTCAACCATCAGGTCGCGTATGACAGGAAACTTGCTTAAGGGTTCGAGCGTGATTGGCTGGTCTTCATTGTCGTTGTTGCGGATCTCATCCACCAGTGCAGAGCAGGACTGGCGCGGTGTACCATTGATGACCATGCTGCAGGCGCCGCAGACCTCTTCCATGCAGTTGTATTCCCATGCAGGAGAGTCAACTCGCTTGCCGTCGGTGGTCACCGGGTTATCGCGTAATGCCATTAAAACCGAAACAATGTTAAAGCCGGGGCTGTACGGGATGGAAAAATCCTGCCAATAAGGCTGGCTGTCGGGTCGTGCCTGTCGGCGTATGCGGATAAGTATTGGTTTGCTCATCAGCGCTAATCCCTTTAACGATAGTCCCGGGGATGTTCTGGTGCAACCACCGAAATGTCTACTTCCTCATAGGAAATAAGCGGGCCATTACTGGAATGATCAACAAGGGTTGTTTTGAGCCACTTGTTGTTCTCAATTTTCCATTTTGAACGATATTCTTCGAACTCGGGATCACCTGGAAACTTGCCTTCAGGGATTTTCAGCTCAAACTCCGGTTTATGGTGTGCCCCGCGGCATTCGTCGCGTTCACGGGCCGCTCGTGTGATAACCCGTCCCAGCCCGATCATTTCCTGGACCTGACGGGCATAGGTCAGGCTCTGGTTGGTCCAGTGACTGTGATCATCCATACACATCTGCTGTGCGCGTTCAGCAAGCTCCTTAAGTTGATTGTCTGCATCATCCAGTGCCTCATTGTGTCTTACAACGCCGACCTTTGAGGTCATCAGTTCTCCAAGTTCCTTGTGTAACTGATAGGGTGTTTCACCCCGGTCACACTGGATTAAGCGGTCATTGATGGTCTGTTGGCGCTGCACTTGATTGTCACTTGCAGCGCTTGGATACTGCGCGGTGCTTTCAAGCCCCTTCAAATAGGAAACCACGGATTCACCGGCAACACGTCCGCTGAAAGAAGCTGATAATAACGAGTTGGCGCCCAGCCGGTTGGCGCCATGATAACCATAGTCACATTCACCACTGGCATACAGCCCCGGGATACTGGTGGCGTGGTTGCGCGGACTGCCGTATTTCAGGCCGCCGCTGGTTTCGTCCTTTTCATAGTCTATCCATAATCCGCCCATGGCATAGTGAGCCGAAGGATAGATTTCCATCGGGAAGTCGAGCGGATCATTGCCATTGAACTTGCAGTAGATGTCCAGAATGGA
>Ga0180429_10001019_pt1 | contig 24210 bp, 21 predicted proteins | sample SS_ome_FD_132428 | JGI IMG/M metagenome (GOLD analysis project Ga0180429, IMG submission 132428) | Hypersaline lake sediment archaeal communities from the Salton Sea, California, USA - SS_1_S_1 metaG | ecosystem: Environmental > Aquatic > Non-marine Saline and Alkaline > Hypersaline > Sediment ...
CGGCGTCCTCGGACTGCCGGTATTTGCCGGCGGCACCAGCGGATTGGCGCGTTTTGCCGGTCCGACCGGGGGCTATCTGGTGGGTTATCTGCCGTGCGTCGCCCTCATCGGCTGGATTTCGGTCCACGGCCGGGGCCATCGCATTTTTGATGCACTGGCCATGGTGTGCGGCACAACCGCCTTGTACGCCTGCGGCGTTTCCTGGTTGAAGCTGGTGACCGGCATGGGCTGGAGCAAGGCGGTGGGCATTGGCGTCATTCCTTTTCTTCCGGGGGATATTGCCAAAATCATAGCGGCAACACTGGTGATCACGTCGTTGCGACAACTGATGGGGGCCGCGCATGTTACGGAACCCGATGGTCTTGCGACAGATTCTTTGCGGGCGGACAAATGACAGCCCTGACAAGTGCCCGGGAGTGCAAGCATCCATGATTTTGCTGGAACAGGTGGGGTTCACCTATGCGGATGGCGGCATCGGGCTGCAGGATGTGTCCTTTGCGGTGCCGGCCGGCGAGCTGGTGGTTGTGGCCGGAGCGAACGGATCCGGCAAGACGACCCTGCTCAAACACCTGAACGGACTCCTGCTCCCCCAGCAGGGGCGCGTCGCGGTGGATGGCGTTTGCACCCGGGATGATCCGCATGGCGTTCGCCGGCGCGTCGGCATGGTGTTTCAGCACGCGGATGCCCAGATCGTGGGTGAAACCGTGGCCGACGATGTGGCTTTCGGGCCGGAGAATCTCCTCCTGTCCCGCCCGGAGATCGAGGCGCGGGTGGCAGATGCCCTTGATGCCGTAGGACTGACCCAAAAAAAACACCAGCGGCCGCATCTGCTGTCCGGCGGGGAGAAGCGCCGCCTGACCATTGCCGGTATCCTGGCCATGCGTCCCCCGGTCGTGGTATTTGACGAACCCTTTTCCAGCCTGGATCTTTTTGGGGTGCAACAGGTGCTCCGTCAGATTTTGGCGCTTAAAACATCAGGCCACACCCTGCTCGTCACGACCCACGATCTCGATAAAATCATCGCCCACGTCGACCGGATCCTGCTGCTGCATGAGGGGCGCCTGGTGCGGGCGGGACACCCGGATGATGTTCTGCCCATTGTCGAACAATACGGGGTGCGCGCGCCGGACGTTTCCCGCCTGGGGATGACCGTGCGATCATGGCTGAACTAAGCACTTTCGGTTTTTATTACGGACACAGTTTTGTTCACCGACTGGATGTCCGCTTTAAGCTGATCTGCCTCGTGTTACTGACATCGGCGGTCATGGCCGCCATGCCGATGGCCATGATGCCGATGTCACTGGGGGGCATCCTGCTCTGGACCTCCCTTCGGCTGCCATTGCGGATCCTGGGCCGCGAAATGCTGGCCTTTCTCTTTTTTCTCCTGCTGGTTTTCAGCATGCGTGCCTTGTCCACGCCCGGTGATCCCTGGCTGTCCTGGGGGCCTTTGACCATCGCACGCGAGGGAGTGCAGGCGGGTGGCCAGGTTGTCTGGCGCTTGCTGATGATTCTGATGCTTGGACTGGTTTTCATCACCACCACGCGACCGTCCGCGCTGAAGGCGGCGGTTCACTGGCTGCTGCGCCCGATTCCCTTCGTACCGGCCCACAAAGCCGCCACCATGGTGGGGCTCATGGTCCGGTTTATTCCTGTTTTGCATCAGCAGATACGGGAGACCCGGAGTGCGCTGGACGCCCGGTCCGGCCTCCGGCGCCGACTCTCGTGTTGGCGGTTGCGGTATTTCATTCTGCCGACCCTGCGGCGGGTCGTACTGGCCGCCGACCAGTTGTCCCTGTCCATGATGGCCCGTGGGTATGGCGGCAACCGCACCGATCCGGCTTTTTGTGCACGGCCCGTCGACGGCCTGGCGGTGTTCGTGGCCGGAGTTGTTCTAACCGTTACGCTCATTGTTTGACACAGCGAATCCCCCGGTGCTATATCCCACCCGGCTCGCGCCGACGGCCGTTTGAATAGGTGACCCTGCACTATTACAAGCGGCTTTTCTGGTGGCATACCTTAAAAGAGAGAAGATCATTGAAAGTCATCATCATCGGTGCCGGAGAGGTCGGTTTTCACATTGCCAGCCACCTGGCACGTGAAAACAAGGATGTCGTGGTGGTCGATAAGGACCCGGAGACGCTGCGCCGTGTATCCGACAATCTCGACGTCCAGGTGCTCCTGGGGTCCGGCAGCAGTCCCGTCGTGCTCGAGGAGGCCGGCATCCAATCGGCCGAGATCATGCTGGCCGTCACCAATAGCGACGAAGCCAACCTGGTGGCCTGTTTGGTGGCCGATGTCATTTCTCCCGTCACGAAAAAACTGGCCCGTATCCGGAACGCTGATTATGACGGCTACCATGAAACCTTCCGCGAGAAGGCACCGCACATCGACACCGTGATCAATCCCGATACCGAGGTGGTCAAGACGATCCTCGGGATGATGAAAGTGCCGGGGGCGGTGGATGTGGGGGAGTTTGCCGACGGGCGCATCAAGTTCGTGGGCATCTACCTAGATGATCGCTCGCCATTGAATGGGGTCGAACTGGTGGATCTGCCGGCTCACCTGGGGGGCATGCGGCTCCTGATCGCCGCGATTATGCGGGATGAGGAACTCATCATACCGCGTGGCAAAGACCAGCTCCGGGCTGGTGATTTGGTCTATTTCATTACCGAAAGTGACCATCTGGAACCGACCCTGCAAGCGCTTGGCAAACAGGAAGCCCCGATCAAGCGCGTGTTGATCATCGGCGGCGGGCGCATCGGATACCGCCTGGCCTCGCTTCTCGAAGACGAACCGATTTCCTGTAAGATCATCGAGAAGGACGCCGGTAAATGCGACAAGCTGGCCGAACGGCTGAACAAGGCGGTGGTGCTGCATGGGGACGGCTCCGACCAGGGTCTGCTGGCTGAAGAGAATGTCGGCGACATGGACGCGGTGGTCACCCTGACCAACGATGAGGAAACCAATATCCTCTCCTCCCTGCTGGCGCGACGCATGGGGATTCGCAAGTGCATCACGCGGATCAGCAAATTCAGCTATTTCCCGTTGATGGCGACCATCGGAATCGAGCAGGTGGTCAGTCCGCGGCTGTCGGCCATCAATGGGATTCTTCAGCACGTGCGACGCGGGAAAGTGCTTTCGGCCATGTCCATCAAGGGTGAACAGGCCGAGATCCTGGAAGCCGTGGCCATGGAAACGTCGGCCATCGTGGCCAAGCCCCTGCGCAGCGTCGGTGTTCCCAAGGGGGCCCTGGTGGCGGCCATCATGCGGCAGGATCACATCATCATTCCCTCTGGCGAAACCGTTATCGCGCCGGATGATCGCATTATCATCGTGGCCCGGCGCGAAGTCATTGCCCAAGTCGAAAAAATTCTGGCGGTCAAGCTGGAGTTCTTCTGATGCACTGGCGCCATGTTTTCAAGGTGGTCGGGGTGCTGACGATAACCCTGGCATTCGCCATGGTAATCCCTCTGCTGGTCGGTCTTATCTATCGGGACATGAGTGTCCGCCCTTTCTTGCAGGCCATTGCGGCAACCCTGGCCGGCGGTGTCGCCCTTTACCTGACCGGACGCACGGATCGCTCCGAATTCGTCAGCCAGCGGGAAGGTATGGCGATTGTGGCCCTGGGATGGACCGTGGCCGGCTTTTTCGGTGCCCTGCCGTTTTATTTCGAAGGGGAGTTCCCGACCCTGGTGGATGCCGTCTTCGAATCCGTATCCGGCTTTACGACCACGGGGGCCTCGGTGCTCACTGATATCGAGGCGGTATCCAGGGGCCTCCTGTTGTGGCGCAGCCTCATCCAGTGGCTGGGCGGCATGGGGATTATCGTCCTGGGCATTGCGATTCTGCCATTTTTGGGGATTGGGGGAATGCAGCTTTACAAGGCCGAGGTGCCGACCCCCGTGCCGGACAAGCTGCAGCCGCGCATTCGCGATACCGCCATGATCCTCTGGAAAGTGTATGCCCTGATCACGGTATTGCAGGTGGCGGCCCTTTGGGCCGGCGGCATGTCGTTCTACGACGCTGTCAATCATGCCCTGACGACGCTGCCGACCGGCGGCTTTTCCACCAAGAATGCCTCGGTAGCGCAGTTTGACAGTCTTTACCTCGATCTGGTGATCAGTTTTTTCATGCTGTTGGCGGGGATCAACTTTTCCCTGCACTACCAGATGCTGCGGGGCAAGCCTTTGGCGTTCTGGCGTGATTCGGAATGCCGATTTTTTCTGGGGGCGGTCCTGGTGCTGACGCTGATCGTGTCTTTCGACATCTGGCGGACGGTCTACGCTTCGTTGGGGGAAGCCCTGCGTTATGGCCTTTTTCAGGTGGTGTCGATCGTCACGACAACGGGGTATGCCACGGCCGACTACGAGCAATGGCCGGCCATGTCGCAGCTGATCCTGCTGCTGTGCATGTTTTTGGGGGCCTCGGCCGGTTCCACGGGGGGCGGCATGAAGTGCCTGCGGATCATGCTGTGTTTTAAATTCTGCTACAAAGAATTGTTTTCCCTGATCCATCCGCGTGCGGTCAGCCATGTCAAAATCGCCGGTAAAACCGTGCCCGACGACGTGCTGCGCAGCGTGTTGGGGTTTCTGGCGCTTTACATGGGGTTGTTCGGACTCTGCTCGGTTTTGCTGGCCGGCCTGGGGGTGGATTTCACCACCGCCTTCGGTGCTGTCGCGGCCACCCTGGGCAACATCGGGCCGGGATTCGGCATGGTGGGGCCGGTCGAGAATTATGCCCAGATTCCCTATGCCGGAAAATGGCTGTTGATCTGGTGCATGCTGCTCGGACGGCTCGAGATTTACACGGTAGTGATTCTGCTGGTGCCTGAATTTTATCGCAAGTAAGCTGGGTCCGAGTGAACGCAGGACATATAGGGGGCATGAACGCCCATCAATAGCATTCTAACAGGGGAAAGCAGTCTTGAAAAATATGGTAATAAAGATGCCCCCCCAGTGGTCTTGAAAAATCCGATTTCATAGGCAGTTTTGGGTTGACAAGACCGCGCAGGCTGTATAGATAATGGCGTTTCTTGATTGGGGCCGTTAACTCAGTCGGTAGAGTATCTGCCTTTTAAGCAGAGAGTCGCTGGTTCGAGCCCAGCACGGCCCACCACGCGTCCCCATCGTCTAGCCCGGTCCAGGACACCGGCCTTTCACGCCGGCGACAGGGGTTCGAATCCCCTTGGGGACGCCACCGCATACCAGCAGGCGCCTTATTTTAATGGGTGCCTGTTTCTATATAGTCCGGGTGCAGTTGCCGGACATTGGACCATTCAACCCCTGGGTGTCTCATCCAGGGGTTTTTTATTGCGCAAAATACCACCCTTCAACTCAAGCGCAACGAACCTGTGATCGCAACGTATACTTTCGGGATGTGCTGTGATAGCAATGACCGATCCGCCGTTGACGGACGAAACGATGAAGCGGCGTTTGCCAGAACATCATCTTGTTAGGGGACAATGGCATGCGAATTAATTTAAAAAAACTTACGACACCCAGCGTCGTTTCCTGGGTTCTGACCACGGTGGTGCGCATGTGGTTCGGTACGGTCCGTGTCGAGATTCTGAACCGTGATGTGTTTGAACGGTTTGCGTTGGATCCGGCCTCCGGCAACATCGTGGCCGGAGCCTGGCATCGTAATGCCGTTTTCCTATTCTACTTTTTCCGCACCCTTGGTCCGCGAGGCGTCATGATCAGCCGCAGCAAGGACGGGGACATCGTGGCGCATGCGGCCCGCCGGTTCGGGTATACCACCATGCGGGGGTCATCATCGAAGGGGGGGGCCCGAGCCCTTCAGCAGATGATTGCCTACATGCAAGAAACCCATGAAAAACGGTTGTGCGGAACCCCGGTTGACGGTCCCCGTGGTCCGGCCCGTATCGTTAAAAAAGGGATGCTGGCCGTGGCCAAGGAAGCGGGTGCCCTGTTCGTTCCCATCGCGTGCTCCGGAACCCGCGTTCTGACCTTTCACAAGGCATGGGACAAGACCATGATCCCATTGCCTTTCAGTAAAATGGTCATTGATTTTGGTGAACCATTCCGCATCGCAGTCGATGCCGATGATGCGGAAATGGAAACCATGCGCCTGCGTGCCGAAAAATCGCTGAATGACATGACCGACAACCTCGATCGGATTTGCGGGTATGCGTTGCCCATGCCGCAGGGGCAATAGCGGGCGATTTACGTTTCAATCGGAGAAAAAAGCCGGCGGTATAAAAAGTGTTTTTTCGGGGATGGCAGAACAACGAGTGCCAGATCGCTTTGAGGCCGCTACAGCCGGTTAACGATCCCAGGAGAAAAGAGAGGCCCCCAGCCCCAAAAAGATTCCGGTCATTATTAGCAGCACCGTGATTTCCGGCAGTACATCCACCAGGCCGGCCCCGTCGTTCATGATCCTGCGGATGCCGGTTAGCAGGTGCGTCAGCGGAAAAGCCTGGGCGACATGTTTCACCCATTCGGGCGCGCCTTCCAGCGAAAACCACACTTCGGAGAGAAACATCATTGGCCATGAAATGAAATTCAGGATGCCGGTGGTAAATTCCTCACTGGTCCCCCGCGCCGCCAGGACAAGCCCCATCGATGTCAGGCTGAGACTCCCCAGAAAAAACAACAGGAAAATAGTACCCAGCGATCCCTCCACATGGAAATGGAAAACCAGGTCACACCCGAACCAAACCACCGCCAGGGTAAACATCAAGAGAAAAAGTCGCGACAGCATCTGGGCGCTCAAGTATTCGAAAGCGGTCAGAGGCGTGGCCTTCAGACGCCTGAGGGCCCCGTTTTTGCGGTAGCGGACAACAATGTAGCCGACCCCCCACAGTGCACTGAACATCATATTCATGGCCAAAATACCGGGAAACAGCCAGTCGATATAGCGTATTTCGGCACTGTGGATCTGGCCTCTCTGGAGGAGTGAGGTATCGACTGCGCCGGCGAGGCTGGCCTGAAAGATTTTTTCAACCAGGTGACCGTTGGGGGAGGAGTCGTTGATCCAGTAAGGGTAGGGCGGCGGACCGGTCCGGATCACCATGTCGATTTTGTGGTGACGGAGTTTTTCCATGGCCTCGTTTTGGGTGGCGAACCCCACGAACCGCAGGAACCGTGTCTTTTTGAATGCGTCCGGCAGGTCCAGGGACGCTACTGCAACGCCATTCGATTGTTCCGGGAAAACACCGACCTTGTAGGCCGCGGGCTCCTTTCCCCCGAAGAGGATGCCGAAGCCGGCCACCAGCAGAAAGGGGAACAGGAAATTCCAGCCGAATGAGGCCCGGTCCCGGAAAAATTCCCAGTTGCGGGCCTTGAACATGATCCAGATCCGTTTGATGCGCATGCGCTAGTCCCGTAATTGTCGACCGGTCAGGTTGAGAAAAACGTGCTCGAGATTGGGTGAATGCACCGACATGTCGGATAAATCGACCTGGCAGGACAGAAGCTGTTTGAGACAATTGTCGATATTGGACGTCTGAATATGGACGGCGCCGTTTATCTCCTGCAGATTGAGGGGCAGCGTCTCGGGCGGCTGCCGGAAACTGCGGCGCGGCAGGACGACGGTAACGCCTTCGCAATGCTCGCGAATGAGGGCTTTCGGCGCTCCCCGGGCGATAATCCGGCCATGGTCCATGATGGCGACCTCATCGCACAGATGCTGGGCTTCTTCCATGTAGTGCGTGGTCAGAATGATGGTTTTGCCCGAAGCTTTGATAGCGTTGACGATATCCCACAGGTTGCGCCGGGCCTGGGGATCCAGGCCGGTGGAGGGCTCGTCTAAAAAAAGCAGCTGGGGCCGGTTCACCAGGGCCAGGGCCAGCAGAAACCGCTGCCGCTGTCCACCCGACAAATTTTCATGCCGCTGGTGCTTGAATTCCTGTAGCTGGCACTGCTGGACCAGGCTGTCCAGATTTTCGGTGTGTTCGTAGAGCGCCTTGAAAACGTGCAGTGTTTCCCATACGGTCAGCATGGCCAGCAACGATGTCTGCTGAAATTGAATGCCCACCTCGTTTTTAAATGTTGCGGCACGGGGGTGACCCTTGTAGAGGATATCGCCCGAGGTGGGCGGCAGGATATTTTCAATGACTTCGAGCGAGGTGGTTTTACCGGCGCCGTTCGGCCCCAGCAGGCCGAAACAACTGCCCGCTTGAATAGCAAAGCTGACGTCGTTGACCGCCACCAGGCGGCCGTAGATTTTGGTCAGGTTGTTAACGGCGAGGATGGGCGCCATCGCATCATGTCCTTTCAGGGGAAGGTGCCTCCGCAATTTGGACCATTTCAGCCCGCTTGGCAACCCCTGCTGCCATGGAAGGGGGGCGCTCATGGGGGTGATATCGTGCCGCGGTCTATGGATTTGAAGAAAACAGGTCTTTTGAATCCCGGATGGTTCTGTTATCGTTCATGTTGAAATCCCGGCGAAGGATTCCACAGGCACCGCATCTTTTCAGCATATTTCGGCGGGATTGTTCCGTTCATGATAACGCCTTCGAACAGGACCCAATATGATGAAACGAATTATACTTATGTCCTTCGCATTTGTTTTCTGCTTATCCGCACTTCCATCCTGCACCAGTATGAAATCGCACCATATCGTTGGGCAAAAGCAGGTTCTGACGGAAAAGGATTTAAGTCAAGAGAGCGTCTGGAAAATGGGCCAAGATGTCTTCTTTGTGAGACGCATGAATGATAATTCGCTCATCGCGGCCGCAATGGATTGGAATAAGAATACGCAGACCTATTCTGTTGCTTCCTATCCACTGGTTGTTTCGAAACTTGGGGAGTACACCTTCCTGAACATCAAAGATGGCGACCTGTTTACCATCCTGCGACTCGTGGGAACCGAAGGTGATGCCCTGATATTATTGTCGGTCGATAGCAATAAGATTGAAACGGATATGGAAGCGGGTCTCATCAAAGCCCACCGAGACGATCACGCCTTTATACTCAGTGGGTCCAAAGCGGAATTGGACCGCTACATTGAAACCAACATCAATACATTGTTTTCGCTAGAGGCGGTCGGTATCGTCGAGTTGATTTCAGGCGAATTGAAATAAACGATCGAACCTCACAACAGATCCGATAGGGAAAGCGATCTGTCGGATCCATAGAAAGCAAAAGATTCTAACGCATGTCAACAATGATCCGTACCTGGTTTATCGCAAAAAAGAATGGTTCGTACCGGAAGATTGACATGGATCGATTCCGATACCCCGATCAGGGTGATCCACCATTTTTAAATCACTTCGAAGCCGCTTTTGACGCGAGATGCGTGTGACATGAAGGACTACGACTGGATTTTCATACAACTTCTGCCTTCGGTGGGGTTCATCCTGGCCCTGATCCTTCTCTCCCATATCCTGAAACAGCGCCGGTCGCCCACCAGCACGATCGCCTGGCTCATGGCGGTCATTTTTATTCCCTACATCGGTGTACCGCTCTATATACTGTTTGGTGGTCGTAAGATCGCCAGAAAAATGGCAACCAAACGCATGCTGGCGCCATCCTCCCGGGTCCAACATGCCGATCAGGGGCTGGAGCATCAACTGGCTTCGCTGGTGTACCGGGGCGGATTCCCGCCGACGCGTCGGAATCGCGTCCGCCTGCTTCTCTCCGGCGAGGATGCCTTTCATGAAATGATGCGCCTGATTGAAAATGCCGAGCATGTCGTCTATGTGGCCACCTTTATTCTGGGCAAAGGTCCCACCGGGCGTTTGATTGTGGAAACCCTGGCCCGCAAGGCGTCCCAGGGCATCAAGGTTTATCTTCTGCTGGACGCCCTGGGATCGGTCAAGATAAACCGTGGTTTTTTGACCCCGTTGCATCAGGCCGGTGGGAAAAGCGCTTTCTTCATGCCGATGTTCAATTGGCCTTTCCGGGGCCGCGCCAACCTGCGCAATCATCGCAAAATGGTGATTGTCGATCGCAAAACGGCCATTGTGGGCGGGATGAACCTGGCCCACCAGTACATGGGACCGCAGCAAACTGAAGACCGTTGGCACGACATCTCCATGCACATCACCGGCCCGGCTGCGGATCAGGCTTTTGAAATCTTTCGCTCGGACTGGGAATTCGCCGCCGGCGAAAACCTCCCGAACTTGGGTTCCCCTGCGGGCAAGGAAGATGTCACGGCGACGACGGCGCTGCAATTTATGGCCAGCGGGCCGGACGTTGAAAATGATGCCTTGCGGGAGGCTTTGATGGTCAGCTTGTTCCGGGCGCACCAGCGGGTCTGGATCGTGACGCCTTATTTCGTGCCCGATGATCTGCTGCTGGAAAGCCTCTGCATGGCAGCGCAACGGGGTGTCGACCTGCGGCTGATCATGCCCGAGCGTTCCAATCATCGCTTGGCGGACTGGGCGCGGGAAGGCTATTTATCGCAGCTTCAGGAGGCCGGCGCCGGGATCTATTTCTACCAGCCCCGCATGCTGCACGCCAAGGCCCTCATCATAGACGACCGCGTGGCCCTGACCGGATCAGCCAATATGGATATGCGCAGTTTACTGCTGAACTACGAGGTGGGACTGTGTATCTACTCCCCTGAAATGATCCTGCAGTTGGAAGCCTGGATGCATGATTTGATGACCGCCAGCCGCCAACGTGAACCCCATCAAAACCGCACCCTGACACTGATCGAGGGTGTCAGCCGATTGTTTGCCCCCCTTCTATAACGACCTGCTCCAATAATGACGTTTCGCTGTTCGTATCTAACCCGAAAAACTTGCCATGAATGGTCGACAATGGCAGCCGCCGGTCTTAGGTTTAACACCTGATACGGATTGATGCACCATATGGATGATTCCGCTTGACGACCCATGCGGCCGGATTGCCGCAAACCAACAAGGAGGACAACCATGTCCGGAACGATTTTCTACCGCGAACGGCGCAAGGTGAAGGATGGCGAGAAAAAACCGCGATTTCGTGTTGTTGCGGTGGCGGGCGGTAACCTGAAAATTTACTCCGATCACATTAGGATGAGTGAGCTTGAACACATCGCCGAAGTATCCGGTGCGGAACTCGTCCTGTTGCGCCGGGGTAAGAAAGAAAAGAAGGATGCCTGATCATTATGACAGATAGGGAGATCTGCGATCTTCTTTGTGACAGGGGTAATGGTATCTGACCGAGAACATCCATGGAGGAAAACCAGATATGGCGTTGGTGCGTGACAAAGACGGCAAGCGACTGCATGTCAAAAGCAAGCTGATGGGGGAAAGTTTGGTCAGCAAGACCTTCATCGATGGGCTCGATTTCGCCCCCCAGCAGCGACTCTATCCCGATGTGGCCGTAATGAAAATCGGCGGACAGTCCATCTGCGATCGCGGCGTCAAAGCGCTGCCGGACATCCTCAAGGAAATCGTTGCCAATCGGAAAAACCATAAAATGCTGATTACGACAGGCGGTGGTACCCGGAGCCGCCACATCTACACGATCGGCCTGGAAATGGGCATGCCCACCGGGGTGATTGCCCGTTTCGGCAGTATGATATCCGACCAGAACGCCCTGATGGTGGCCACCCTGCTGTCGCCCTGGGGCGGTATCAAGATGTCCCATAGCGATATCGTCAAACTGCCCACCTATTTTGCAGAAGGGATTATACCGGTAATGCACGGTATGCCCCCCTATGACTACTTCGCCATCAAGCCGCCCAAAGGGCGCATCCCGATCCATCGCACCGATGTCGGGCTGGTGATTCTGGCGGATCTCATCGGGTCCCGCCGGATCCTCTTCGTCAAGGATGAAAAGGGACTCTACACCGAAGACCCCAAGAAGAATCCGGAGGCCGAATTCATCCCCCGAATCGGTGCCCGGGAATTGCTCGAACGAGACCAGGACGATCTGGTGATCGAGCGGCCCTGCCTGGAAATTATTCAAAACAGCGAGGTGATCGAAGAAGTTCAGATCATCAATGGGATGGTGCCCGGCAATATCACAAGAGCACTCGAGGGTGGGCATGTGGGGACCATTATTTACAAAGAAGATTAGAGAAACAACAATACTGAGCCTGTAACCGCGATGGCCGCGCCGGCCACATCCCGCGGACCGATGATTTCCTTTTTGATGAGGACGGCTGGCGGGATGATGAGCACGGGCACCAGTGCAATGATGGTGGCGGCCACCCCTACCTGGGTGTGCTGGACAGCGTAAAGCGACAGGGAAACCCCCACGAACGGCCCGAAAAACGAGCCCAACGCCGCAAATCCCATGCCCGATCGATGGCGCGTGGCGGTCAGCACGGCGCGCCAGCGGCCGGTGACCAGGAAAATGACGGCGAAACCGGCCAGGGCGGCCAGCAGGCGGATGTGGTTGGCGGCAAAAGCATCATAGGAACCCATGCCGAACTTGCTGAACACAAGCCCTACGGATTGACCGACCGCCCCTCCCAGAGCCAGCAGGAGGCCCTTCAGCGGATAGCCGTTTCGTTCGACGCCATTGTTTTTGGGCCTTCCGGCAACAACCATCATGATCCCGGTGACGGTCAATACCATGCCGGACTGATCCCTCAGGCTCAGCAGCTCTCCAAGAAAAAGCCAGCTGATGAGGGTGCTGAGGACCGGCACGAAGGCCATCACCAATGCGGAAATTCGACTGCCAACGAGCACGAAGGCCCGCATAAGGCACATATCCCCAAGGGTCAGACCGGCAATTCCGGAAAGCGACAACCATATCCAATTATGCAGGGTGGCATCCACCGGCAGCCATAATCCCCGCCGAACATAGCAGAAAGCACTCAGAAACAGGGCGCCGAGAGCCACGCGGACCAGATTGACATTCAACGAGCCAATCCGTTTACCGGCGGACTCGAAGGCCATCATGGAAACCGTCCAGCAGCATGCCGTGGCTAATGCGGCAATTTCACCGGGGCCGGGATTTAACACAAGAGACGACCGAACCCGCGAATGCTCGCCGTCGCCGTGTTTCGTTTTATAGAAACGTCGGTTAGTCGCATTGGCGCGAAGGCGGTGCGACGGGTTTGTTGGGGATCAAAGAACTTACAGGTGCTGCCGTGCAGTTTGGGAGGCGTTGGATCGGCAAGGTGATTTTAATCCGGTTGGATAGGGGCAACCCCCGTTTTGGCGATAACGGTTGTTACGCACGCGGCGATCGAGAGCGATCCATGGTCCCGGATAGGGTCCGTCGCTGCCAAAATCCGGCTTGCGACGCACCCTAATCCGATACCGATGGCGCCGGCACGTTAGTCGCCCGGATGCGCGGCAATCGTCTGATGGCGGATCACCATTTTATTTTGGCAATACGGGCAGTATACCACGGCGCAGTTGTTCTCGTCGATGCAGGCTTCGGGCGGCAGTGAAAGCACGTAGGGGCCCTGGCCGTCGTAGGGGCATGATTTAGCGTTGCAATAATAGTCCATTTGAATCTGATCTCCTGTTGGATCGCTGCCGACGTTAGTGGCAGCCGCACCCGGATTCGTTCGAAGAACACCCGCCGGATGCTTCGGCGTCGCAGTCGCAACCGCAGCCACAGCCGGTGGCCTGGGTTTGGGTCGCACTGATACCGACCACTTCGATTTCAAAGGTCAATGATTTTCCTGCCAGTGGATGGTTCAGATCGACGGTAACGCCGTCATCGGTTACGGCGATGATCTGGGCCGGAACCTGCTGGCCGTCCTGGGTGGTCAACCCGACGGTTTGCCCGACTTGGGGATCCATTTCGGACGGAACATCGGCCCGGGGAAAGGTGTGCTTGCGATCTTCATGCACGATGCCGTAAGCTTCTTCGGGAGCGAGCGTAAAGGTCTTTTTTTCGTTAAGCGCCATATCCATGAGGGCGTTTTCAAAGCCTTTGATCAACTGGCCGGCTCCCATCTGGACTTCGAGAGGCTGGCGCCCCTCACTGGTGTCAAAAACGTCACCATTCTGCAGCGTTCCTTTGTAATCTACACTGACAAACAGGCCGTCACTTACTTTTTCCATGCAATCTCCTTTGGGATTCGATTTGATTTCCCGTCCAACATAGGGATAAAAATTTTCAAGTCAAGACAAATATTTAGGTTTCAACCCGCAGGGAATCCAGGGTTTTTTGTCCCATGCCATGGCATGGGACGTTGGCCGGATGCCGCAAAACACGCATCCGATACGGCACCATCGGCCAAGATAAGCAAGACTCTCTGGGTAGCGGTGGTTAAGGTGTGCCGGGTGGGAGAACGTTATAGGGCTTCTGCCAGGTATTCATTCAAAGCCGTCATGGCGGCAAATTCATCCAGTTGGGCGGCGGCTCGTCGAAAATTGATGGCTTCCTGAAAGGCCTCCTTGCCCATCAGCAGGTGTTCCTTGCGGGTGCCTGACGCATTGATGTTGATGGCGGGCCACAAGCGCTGCTCCGCACACTCCCGACTGAGCACCAGATCCATATTGCCGGTACCTTTAAATTCCTGAAAAATGATGTCATCCATCCGGCTGCCGGTGTCCACCAGAATAGTGGCAATCACGGTCAGGGAGCCGCCGTTTTCGATGTTGCGGGCGGCGCCGAATATCCGTCGCGGTATGGTCAGGGCATCCGAGGCCAATCCACCGGACAAGGTCTTGCCGTGGCTTTGGGTCTGGTTGTTGAACGCGCGGGACATTCGCGTCAGGGAATCGATCAGCACGACCACGTCAGATCCGCTTTCGGCACTTCGAGTGGCGGCATTCATGGTAAGACGGGTCATCCGCAAATGTTGTGTGATACTCTGGTCGGCCGAAGACGCCAGGACATTGGCATTTGTCAGGCCGCGTTTAAAATCGGTCACTTCCTCCGGCCGTTCATCCACCAGCAAGATAAAAAGGGACGCATCGGGATGATGGCGCTGGACCGAGGTGGCGATATGCTGGAGTATGGTTGTCTTGCCGGATTTGGGGGGTGAAACAATCAGCCCGCGCTGGCCTTTGCCGATGGGGACAATCAGGTCGAGAGCGCGCCCCAGGTGGTCTCCCTGACCTTGTGAAATCACAAATTGTTCCGACGGGTTGACACTTGTTTGTTGTTGAAATGGTTTAATTTCGGCGTAACTCTTGAGGGTGTGTTGATTGATTGTTTCAATTTGCGATAGTTTTAAATTCTTGCTTTTACCATCGCCTTTGACGCCGACGCCTACAATGAAGATACCTTCCTGAAGCTTGAATTTTTTAATCAAATAGGCCGGCACAAAAGGGTCGTCCGGGTTCGGTGCGAAATTGTTTTCGATGTTTCGTAAAAAACCGAATCCTTTGTCCAGAATTTCCAGATAACCACTGACAGATTTCAATGCGTTCCTCCTGGGCAAAGAACCGCGTGGCACGGTCTTCCCGCTTTAAATTTACAACCAACCGTATGGATGAGAATCGGAAGCGTTACGCGCTGGCATCAAGCAATTTCTGCCAGGGTTTCAAGCAGGCGGTCGTAGTCATCGATGACGTTGTCCCAGGCAAATCGGCGCATGCTGTCCGCAAGGCTGACACGAAGCTCCTGGAAATCGGTATAACGGTCGATCAACCGCTGCAAACGGGTAACGAGCGCTTCCTGATCATGATACAAAACGTGGGGGTGGTAATGATCCGGAATGATTTCCGGATAGGCCAGTCGTGCCGGCAAAAGGGGAAAACACCCGAACCGGACGGCTTCGACGACGGAAATGCCGAAATTTTCCTGTTGGGCCGTGCTGATAACGATGGCGCCCCGCTTCAGCCAATCGATATAGGCCGACCTTGCAGCAACATATCCGTATTGAAGGATTTTATCACCAAAGCGCGCGCGCGCGCGGATAAAAACCTTAGGCACTGTCTGACAGTTTTCGCCCAGAAGTGCAAGGCGAAAATCGATGCCCTGGTGCGCCACCGCATCAAGCGCTTCGAAAAAGCTTTCCGGATTCTTGTCGAATTCCCAGCGATGATTCCATATGATTAACAGTGGATCGGCAGGCCGTTTTTCGGATATCGGAGCATCATCAGCAGGGAAGCGGCATCCGGGGTAGAGGACACCGGATTTGGACCGGATAGCATCAACGACCCAGGTGGGCCGGTACTCCGGCATCATGTTTAAAAATCCGGGGAGACCTTTGAAAAAGGCGTCATAATGGGTTCGGGAATTGAACCGGATCATGTCCGCTGCCAGGCCCGTGGTGATATCCGTGAAACCGAACTGAAAATCCATCTGTTCGCCCGGTGCCAGAGGGTAGGTGAGTTGGTTTTCGTGGAAATAGACTAGGGTCGGCGGGCAGGCCTCCCCGGCCAGGGCTTTGAAATCCGAAAAGCCCATCAGATCGGTGGTGATCAGACCGTCGTAAGCTTTGAGCGGCGGTGCTTTCTTAAGGAAATGGAGGGCGGCGCCGCGCATACGCCATTTCCAGAACCGATCCGGAAGGGTCAGCAGATCGATATGGTGCCGTGAATGGGCGATAAGTCCATCCGCGAATTCCTTGTGGGACCCGCCGTAAAAGGATTCCAGGAATAAAAATCGGCGTTTCGGTGTCAATCCGTACTTCCGTATCATCAAGGTTGCGAAAAATGCCGGAAAAAACGCTTGGGTAAAGCCCCAGCGTTCATCGGCCGTTTTCATAGCATTCCTAAAAAATTATTGACAGGAGAAATAAAAGTTGTAATTTTGTGGCCCACGATTCGGATAAGAAAGAAACAGATGCAGCAAACCACTATCAGCACGGGATACTTTTTCGGGCGCTTCTTTTTTGGCTTTAGAAGCGTTCATCCGGTGTTGTAATTTCAAACGATTGCACCCCGGGTGGACATCAGGTTCCACTCGGGGTTTTCAACAGAAGCAGGCCCCGAGACGACAATCTCGGGGCTTTTTTTATGGGCAACAACGCGTTAAAGGCATCAAAAAGGAAGCGCTGAAGATATCGGACATAACGGTCATCTTTTGGAAACCGTTGGGAGGGATGGTGTAATGAAAAATTTGAAACTGGCGTCGCGGGATGTGGCAGGGCAAACGGTCATTCCCGTAGGCGACGTTGCGTTTGGGCGCGATTTTGTTGTCATGGCCGGCCCCTGCAGCGTGGAGAGCGAAGCCCAGACGCTGGCCGCTGCCTGCGCCGTAAAAGCGGCCGGGGCCGACATCCTGCGGGGGGGCGCGTTCAAGCCGCGGACGTCGCCCTATTCGTTTCAGGGCCTGGGGTTGCAGGGCCTGAAAATTCTGGATAAGGCACGGCGCGAAACGGGCCTGCCCATCGTAACCGAAGTGCTGGACCCCCGGGATGTGTCCTGGGTGGCTGAATTTGCCGATATTCTCCAGATCGGTACCCGCAACATGCAGAACTTCGCTTTGCTCAAAGAGGTCGGGATGAGCCGCCGACCGGTTCTGCTCAAACGGGGGATGTTTTCGACATTGGAGGAGTGGTTGAATTGCGCCGAATACATCCTCAGCGAGGGCAATCCGAATGTGATCCTTTGCGAACGCGGCATCCGGACTTTTGAGAACTACACCCGCAACACATTGGACCTGAGCGCCGTGCCGGCCATCAAAGAACTGACGCATCTGCCGATCGTGATCGATCCGACGCACAGCACGGGCCGACTCAGTCTCATCGGCCCCATGAGTCTGGCTGCGGTGGCATCCGGGGCGGACGGTCTGTTGATCGAAGTTCACCACGATCCTTCGACGGCGCTTTGTGATGCCGATCAAGCCTTGACGCCGCATCGATTTGAAACGCTCATGCGCCAATTGCGCCCGTTGCATGCGTTTATGCAGTCCATTGCGGATTGACCGGACGAACGCCTGCGATGGGCGAAGATAGACCATTTTGCCACTAGCTATGAGGAGACTGAGACCCCATGAAATTAAATGAAATTCGATACAAGATCGATCGGATTGACCGCGAATTGCTGGTCCTGCTGCAGGAGAGAATGGGCCTGGCACTGCGTTCCAAAAAGTTCAAGGCGATGATCAGTGATCCCCGTCGGGAGGAAGACCTGCTGGCACGGGCGGAACGGCTGAATCTGGACTTGGTGGAACGCTCGTTTACCCGCCAGCTGCTGGCGACCATTATTGAGGAAAGTAAACGCCTACAGGAGGAAGACCGCAAACTGGTGGCTTTTCAGGGCGAACACGGAGCTTATGGCGAAGTGGCCTCACGACAGCTGGTCGCCGGCGGCGCTTACATTCCCTGTCTGGAATTTGTGGATGTCTTTCGCGGCGTGGAAGAGGGCGATCTCGATCTTGGGGTGGTGCCGGTTGAAAATTCACTTGAAGGCGCGGTGACCCAGGTCAACGACCTTTTGACAACGACGGACCTGAAGGTCATCGGTGAAATTAACGTGCCGGTGAAGCACTGTCTTCTGGCCACCCAGGGAACGGATTATCGGGAAATTCGGGTGGTGTACTCGCATCCCCAGGCCCTGGCCCAATGCCGGGGATTTTTGATGCGCAACAAACTGGAACCCCATCCTTTCTATGACACGGCGGGGGCGGCCAAGATGGTTGCCAGGGAAAGTCCCAAAGCCTCGGCGGCCATCGCCAGCAAGCTTTGCGCCGAGCTCTACGATTTGGATGTCATCAAGGAGGGCATTGAGGACGGTTCCTCCAACTCGACCCGCTTTTTACTGCTTTCACGGGAACCCTACCAGGGCGTTGGGGAGAAAACATCCATCATTTTTGCGGTTCCCCACGAGGCAGGTCAGTTGTACGATGTGCTGCGGCTGTTTGCGGAGGCCAACGTCAACCTGACACGGATCGCGTCGATGCCGCTGCGTTCCGATCCCGGCAATTACAGCTTTTTCCTCGATTTCGAAGGTGCGCGGCAAGACGACCAAATTGCCGAATTGTTGGAGAAGGTGGAGAAACTGGCCATTGGCATGAAACTGCTCGGCAGCTATCCGGCAGATGTTTCCTCACGATAGTCAGAAGGTGGGCTCCAAAAGGTATGCGGGGCACCCTTGTCGGTCATCGACAAGGACCCCGGACGCCGGCTGCCGCGAGGCGTGTCGTATGATGCGGAAAACGGACATGGGGATTCACATTCCAGTGAATTCGGAATAGGTAATTCTTCTCAGTTATAATACCGTGCTAAATCAAGACCATATCCTGCCATCCCCCTTTTTGAAGGTTCCTCCACTGCAAGATGCCGCCCGAATAAAGAATTTGAAGTTCCGTCAGCATCCTCTCTGAATACCAAAATAGATAAATATATCAACAATATAAATAATTGGCATATTGTTTGATTGTATCGCTGACCATCACTGAGGGAGTTGAAAAAGATCGCGTCCTACACGGTGATGCATCATTTATGCATGACGGTTAGCTCCCGCAGAAGAGTGATCACGGTGCAATGCGGTGATGGGGGACTAATGACAGTCAATTTTAAGAAAGGAAGGGGTAACATGAAAAAAGGTTTCGTTATAGGGGTTTTGGCGGTGATGTTGGTTGGGTTTACCTTTGGTGCCGGCCTGGCATCGGAACCCGTGGTGATCCAGGGACAAGTTACAGAAGACAATCAGCTCATGGATGACGCGGGCAATGTTTTCGATATCGCTGACACCGAAGCCGGCAATGAAGTAATCGAAAATGTTGGCCAGAAGGTCGAGATTGAAGGAACCCTGATGGAGGATAATGGCGTTAAGGTGATTTCGGTCGATGCGTTTCGCATCATCGAATGATCGAATGGATGTCTATCCAATCGTTATAAAGATGATTTAGCCGAGGGGATTAGAAATGTTTTTCCCCCGGCGTCATACCGCAAAAGAACCGGCCGCATTTATGCGGCCGGTTCTTTTGTTACCACATCCTGGGTCTCTTCGTCGGCGGTTGCTGTACCATCGCTTGATGGTGACGCCAGCATCGCCTTGAAATGGTCCGTTTGCTCCAGATAAACTGCGATCGTGGATTGAATTCCGATCGTTTTGACGACCTCTATGCCTTGATCTAGATAGCGATATTTGTCGAAGGTCTGACGCTCGGCGAGTGTCCGCATGACATCCGCTGTCGAATCCCCGTCCAGAATGCGATCGAGAATTTCAGGTAGAAGCGCACTGACCAGCCCCCCTACGGCCGCCTCCTCGATCGCCAGCCATTCCTCGACCACCGCCTCCATGTCAGCACGCGTGGATGGCGGTTGATCGGTCAGCCGGGTTTTAATCGCCCCTTCCGTAGCGTCGCGAAGCGCGATATGGAGCGTTTCTTCCACCGGTGCGATCAATACATTGAGTGGATCTTCCGCGCTGTTACGCCATAGCGTGTAGGGGTTGTGCTCGAATCGGTACTGCCGGTCCTCATCGACCACGAGGAAGGAAGAATAGGAGCCGATTTCACCACGGTAGGTCCGATTGTCCAACGTGATCCTGATGCTACGGTCGCTATCAATGGCGGCAAAGAATTCATATTCTTCCGAGTAGACATCCGCAATGTTGTGGACCAGATAGGCGGTTATGCCGTCATCCACGGATCGGATCGGATCGACCGGAGGACCGTCGAGGGTGGTGATGGCCTGATAGGGGTTGGGCAGACGTGTTTCCTGTAAAACATACGCGATGACGGCGTAACAGTAGCGTTCGAACAGGGCGGCATAATCCGGGTGCGCTTCGGGGACAACCATCAGGCGCGTTGTCGCTTGCCTGAGCTTCCAGTTTAAAGCGTTGCCATTGAGTTCGGTTCGAATCTCCTCCAGAAGACCTTCATTTTGGCTGATAAATCGTCGATTTTCGAGGCTCAGGGCTGCATCAAGACCTTCACGGGTTTGGGTGAATTCCACCAGCGGGTCCTGGCGTTCTTCCATCCGGATGAAATCCAGCAGGTGTTCAAAATGGTGCCATTGGTGCGTTTGATTTTCAGCCCTGGCATACGTGCTGAACAGAAGAATACCGATCGATAATCCCAGCAGCAGAGCCATTTCAAAGAACCGCGGGAACCGGGCGGTGTTAGAACGGGTTTTTGAAAGGGCCTGATGCACCATCATTTATCTCGCGATTGCAACGATTGCAGTCATTACTAAGGTTTACGATCGAACGGTCGATAAGGCTTATGGTAGCAATAAACAGGCCACTGATCTGATGGGGCGCCGCCGCTGCGTGAACGAACGATCGAGATGCCTGAAAAACGAAACAATTACAGTTATTAAGTGAATGCCGTTCCATGACGATACGGCGTCATGTAACAGCGAGATCCCCTGATTTCCGAAAACTGCGGCCAGGGCTTTGACATTATCCGTCAATCGTTTGTCACGATTTGTCAAGTCTGGGGTGGCGCCGGGATAACGACCAGACCGTGAATTAGGCGCCCATCGGATTGAAGCAGTGGAGAAGGAAAGAACGCGCAAAGCGAGTTCACCATTTTACCGAAGCGGGTCATCCCATCGGATGTCCCGGCATCATCGCTGCTGACGGCTGCGGCGGCTATCGCCAGTTTAAAGAGGCTATAACCCGTTATGGTCAACCCCATTTATCGGTTTTTTCATAAGCTCTGGCGCAACTTGGTGGCCTATATTGACAAGGCCCCCATCAGCGCGGAGGAAAAAAACCGATTGCAGCAATATACAGTTTTTATTTTCCTCGGCATACCGACGATGGCTGTTTACGGCCTGATCCACCTCAATCGTCATCACTATCTGCTAAGTGTCGCCATTTTTGCCTCCGGTGCCGGTCTTTGTGCGGGGTGGTATCTCCTTCGACAGTTGCAAAACGGCCGGATCGTCTACCGCATCAACGCCATCCTTTTCGGTTTTTTGATTGTTGCCATGGTGGTCATCGGGGGGGAAGGGGGATCCAAAATTCTGTGGATGTATATATTCCCTCTGATCGCTTTTTTTCTGCTGGGTAAAATCGAAGGGTTGCTGTGGACAGTCGGCCTGGGCGGACTGGCGATGATCAGCTTCTGGCTTCCCTTGCCTTTTATCGAGCGCTATCCTTATCCACCCGCGTTTATTTCGCGTTTTCTCATCACCTATGCCATCGTAACGATCATCACCTATTGGTTTGAATATTTTCGTGATCGATACCGCCAGCGCATGGAGGCTGAACAACGGCAGCTCAATCGCGAAAAAACGCGATTGAAGCAGGTTGAGCAGGCCCTGCGCGTCAATCAGCAGCGGTTTCAGGAGATCCTCAAACATTCGCGCGACATTCTATACCGGCGCAACCTGAAGACCGGCCGATATGATTATATCTCGCGTGCTTTAGGGGCTTTGCTGAATTATACCGAGGAAGAAATCGATGACATGGCGTATTTCGGGGTGGAAAATATGATTCACGCCGACGACCGTGACCGGCACCGATTGTTTATTGAGCAGTTGCTCACCCACAAACCCGGAACGGCTGCGGAGGATACCATCGAATACCGCATGATCGATAAGAACGGTGCATCGCATTGGTTCAGCGATCGGTTAGCCGTGGTAGCGGACACGCACGGCAAGGCGGCCTTCATCCTTGGCAACAACCGCGAAATCACCGCCCAGCGTAAGGCCGAGCAGGCGGTGCGTCATGCCCACAGCAGGCTTCTCACCATTCTGGACAGTATCGACGCCCATGTCTATGTGGCCGACCTGGAACGCTATGATATCCTCTTTATGAACCGCAAAATGATAAAAGCCTTTGGTGACAATACCCAAGGGAAAAAATGCTGGGATCTTTTCAGAGGAGGCGACGGCCCCTGCCCGAATTGCAGCAATGCCACTTTATTGGATGCCGACGGCGAGCCGACCGGTGTTTGCGAATGGGAAGGACAAAACCCGCTTACCCTGCGATGGTACATCAACTATGATCGCGCCATTAAATGGATCGATGACCGTTGGGTTCGCCTGCAGATTGCCGTGGATATCACGCGCATCAAGACGCTTGAACATGAACGGCAGGCGTCCGACGCCATCGTGCGGCGTGCGCAGAAATTGGAGGCGATTGGAACATTGGCAGGGGGCATTGCCCATGATTTTAATAACCTGCTGTCCGTTATCATGGGCGGTGTTTCGTTGATTGATTACGAACTTGCCCATGATCACGAATCCCGTGTCACGTTGCAGCAGATCGAGGAGGCCTCCCGCAAAGCCAAAGAACTTGCCAACCAGTTGATTACCTTTTCCAAAGGCGGTTTGCCGGTCATGGTGCCGGGGTCCATTGGCAGGCTTGTTTTCCTATCGGTACAGAGTGCCGTCGGTGATGCGAATATCCGCTGCCAATTCAAATTGGACCCGGCCTTGTGGCCGGTCGCCTTTGATGAAAGCCAGATCCGGCGTGTGATGATCAACATCGTTCGCAATGCGATTGACGCCATGCCGGATGGCGGTACGATCGTCATTACGGGCAGCAACCAAACCCTTGGGCCGGAAGGATCCCAAATCGGTCTCATGCTCCCCGAAGGGCCCTATGTCCGGCTTTCCGTCCGTGATGAGGGCCCCGGCATCCCTGATTCGCATCTGCCCCAGATTTTCGATCCTTATTTTTCCACCAAGGGCAAGGGAACGGACAAAGGGACTGGATTGGGATTGGCGATTACCCATTCCATCGTCACCCAACACGGGGGGGATATCCACGTTGAGCCCAGGAATAGTGCCGGGGGGGCGACCTTTACGATCTATCTGCCGGCCTCACAGCAATCGTTGTGACCCGATCATGACGCAGCACTCGGGAATATGGTTTCAACGCGGTGCTTCCCAAATCCCTTACACGGTTATAGATTTAAAAAATGGTCGTCGCCATTCCGCATCTCTGATGCTTCCCTGGCGCCGCCTGAAGACGATGGCGCACTGGCGCTGAACGACCGATCGGATGACGCGACAACCAGCGGTCTTTGTGGTAATGTCCGTCCGAACGGGTGGAGAGAGGCGCACCCTTCCCTGAACGACCGCGCTGCGATATCGTTCCAGCGAACAGCGGTAAAAAAGGCCTCCAGGGCGAATCGCCTCAGCGGCATCATGTGCCCGCTCATCACCATGCGATGGACGATTGACCATGTTGCGTTTGCTAGAAATGACATATGCCGACCTGACAGCGGTGTTCGCCGAACGTTTCGGGAAAGGCCCTTTTTTGGCAGGGGCTCTCTATCGGGAGTTCTACCAACAACTCAATCCACAAGCCTGGCGGGCGGCCGCTATTGCACGGTCGCCGGGGTTGCCAGACCGGCTCCGTCAGGCCCTGGCATTCGAACCCGGGGATGTGGTTGATGACGTCCATCAGGAGGGGGTCGTCAAATTTGTCACGGCCCTGAGGGATGGTCATTGCATCGAGTCGGTGTTTTTGCCCATGGAGTCCCATGGCACGATTTGCGTTTCCAGTCAGGCCGGCTGCCGAATGGGATGTCGGTTCTGTGAAACAGC
>Ga0180429_10001020_pt1 | contig 24189 bp, 15 predicted proteins | sample SS_ome_FD_132428 | JGI IMG/M metagenome (GOLD analysis project Ga0180429, IMG submission 132428) | Hypersaline lake sediment archaeal communities from the Salton Sea, California, USA - SS_1_S_1 metaG | ecosystem: Environmental > Aquatic > Non-marine Saline and Alkaline > Hypersaline > Sediment ...
GAAGAATCTCAGTGGGAAATTGAAGTCAGACCTGACCATCGCAGTTGCGGGCTAAAACAACCAAGCGAAGCAGAGGAAGTACGCTCCAGCAACAATGAATGGTGCTAACCCCTTACTTTTTTCCGCAACACAATTGTTGCGAAACAATTATGTTGCTAGAGACTTGACAAGCGTTGTTTTGACCTGTATTATAGAGCATGGGCATTGGCAGCAAAAATGTTGCGAATGAAAAACGTTGCTTTATTTTCGGAAGAGGACAGGAATATGACAGAGCTCGTTCTTGGTAGCGTACCGCGTGGTCCTGACTATTTTGGCCAACAGCAGTTCATCGAATCGCTATGGCAGGCGCTGGAGAAGGATAGCGTATTGCTTGTAGCGCCAAGGCGCTTCGGTAAGACCGCAGCAATGTACAAATTGATGGATGCGCCTCGCGAGGGGTTTCACCCGATGTATGTTAACGTTGAACATCTGTCCAGCGCAGCGAATTTTATGGTTGAAATTCTTGCATTACTCCTGCGCGATCATCATCTCAGGCGTGTTGTTCGTCGCTTGTGGGAGGGTGCAATAGGCTTTGGTGAATGGATTCGGAACCTTCCCGCCAGCGTTGACATGGGAGGCGTCAAGATCGAACTGCGCGAGAAGACCGACGTTCGCGACAACTGGTTGTCCTACGGGGAACGGATCATGGAGCTTCTGGCGCAGGAAGAACCCCGTTTGCTGTTAATGATCGATGAGTTCCCAATAATGGTTTCTGGAATGCTTCAACGAGACAGGACCGAAACCGAGCAGTTCCTGCGATGGTTCCGCACCGTCCGTACCGCTCCCAACACGCGGACAAGGTTTATTATCGGAGGTTCGACCAATATCATGTACGCGCTGGAGAACAGTGGGCTTGTTGACACGATCAACGACCTCTACCCTGCGAAACTGCGTCCTTTCGATTCTGAAACGGCCAGTCAGTACCTTCAGGCCGTATTCGGTTCACGCGACATCTCCCTGGACGATGACGTTCAAGCGAGAATCCTTGACATGGTGGGCGAGCCGATCCCATATCTACTTGCTCTTCTCGTCCAGTTCGTTTTGGAACGGAGCCAGGCCGAGGGCGAGGCAATAACTCCGCAGTTGGTCGAGCGGGCGTTCAGTGAGGACCTTCTAGGCGCCGGGCCGGGAGTCCTGCTGCATTATTGGTCGCGTCTAAGGGAGTATTATCCCACACCGGAAGAGGCCGCCGCCAAAGCAATCCTAAACATTCTATCTCGGACTGAGGCTACAGTTATGCGCAACACCCTGTACCACGCTTACTTGCGTGCCACGGGCGCCGAACCCGGGAGTGACAGCGAGGAGAGTTTCATACGCCTCATGTGGAAACTTGACAACGATTTCTACGTGGTTTCACGAGAAGATAGATACGCGTTTTTCAGCCGCGTGCTCAAATTGTGGTGGATTCAATGCTACGGATATCAGGAGGAGTAAAAGTGCCTGAACCTTTCCACTATTTCCGTCCCCAGCTTACAAACCTCCAGGCCCTGGAGGCCGTATCCGTCGCGAGGGAACCGCTCGTTCGGGAAATCGTAGATCGCCTGCAACGGTGGGAGTTTGGCGCAACCCGGCAACATTATCTCTTGATAGGTCCCCGCGGGATCGGCAAGACTCACGTGCTGCGGATCATCGAAAACCGAATACGCACGTCAGAGGAACTAACCGCAAAGTGGCGACTCGTCTGCTTTCCCGAAGAGCAGTATCGAGTCACAAGTCTTGCAGATCTGCTCATAGAAACTTTGCGCCATCTGGCCGAGTCATCCGGCGAAGATGAATTGTCGCAGGAATTCAGCCGCCTGGCGAATGAGGTTGACGACACCAGGGCCATCGACCTGTGCCTCGACGCCCTGCGGCGATTCACCAAGCGTCACGAATGCGGTATTCTCCTGATGGTCGAGAACCTCAACCGGTTGCTGGAGAAGCAGATCAAGAGGAAAGAGGATATTCACCACCTCAGGAAGATATTGATGGAGGAAGAATCGATAGTGCTGCTGGGCACTTCTCCGACGTATCTCAACGCCGTTACCGAACCGGAAGAACCGCTCTTCGAGTTCTTCAGAGTCGAGGTGTTGCGCGAACTGTCGCCCGAGGACGTCGAAGACCTGCTGCAGAGAAGGGCCCGCCTCGATGGGAACGAAGAGTTCCTTGAGTATCTAAGGAAGTACCGCTCGCGACTTCGTGCGCTGTACCATTTCTCGGGCGGGAGTCCGCGGCTGACCCTTATGCTCTACGACCTCCTGGCCCACCAGGCTATCACGGATTTGCGAATTGAACTGGAGGCACTCCTGAGTCAATTGACGCCTTTCTATCAGGATCGGATGAAGGAACTGGGGCCTCAGGAAGCAAAGATTCTGACGACGATGGCGCTGCTGCCGGAAGGCTCCCAGCCGACCCAACTGGCCGAAGAATCGCGCCTGAGCCGCGCGCAGGTCAGCACACTTCTCCACCGCCTCGAAAACGCCGGGTACGTTCGCCGCCAGGCCCGCGACGGACGAAAGTCATTCTACACCGTGCCTGAGCGATTCTTCCGGATATGGCTTCAGATGAGCTACTCGCGCCAGGACAGGCGGCGAATACAGTACCTCCTTGACTTCTTCTCCACTTGGTATGCAACACCGCAGGAGCGGGACGAAGTCTGGGACCGTCTCGTTGCAGAATTCGAGGATGAAGCGGCGAACCGCAACGCCGGCCGTGTCGACGATATTTCGACCTACATGGACTACGTCGCTGCAGTCTCGCAAGGGGATGAACGGTTTGAGAGGCATTTCGAGCATCTCCGTTTGCGTGCTTCATCAGCCGACATTGAAGATGTACTGCAGGAATTGAACGGATTGGATACCGAATTCGCCGACGATCCGGAATACTTTGCGTACAAAGGTGAATTCCTGGCCCGCGAACTCGAACTGCATGAGATGGCCCTGGGCGCGTTTGAAAAGGCCTTGGAATTTAAACACGATGAAGTCGAATTGCTGTTCAATAGAGCGGTTGCTCTGGACAAGCTTGGAATGGAGAAGCAAGCCGTGTCGGCGTACAGAGAAGTCGTTGAGTTACTCTCGACACAGGAAGAGCGTCGGGGAGTGGAAAACACCACGCAATTCCTCCTGCACATCCTTCAAGAAACGATGAACAAGCAACTTGCCTGGATCGCTGCAGCTATCCTGCGCCGGGTCGGTGACGATACAGCAGTATCGGGGTTCATGCATATCCTGGAGGAGTCCGAACATGCGTGGAGACAAAGGTGCTGCGCGACAACCCTTGGGTTCATGCATGCGAGCGAGGCTGCACCCGTACTGCTACGCTGCTTGGGAGATGAGGCCAGTGATGTTCGCGGGAGTGCGGCTACCGCTCTTGGACGGATTGGTCTAGCGCAAGCCATTCCCGCCCTCGTCAAATCACTCTCCGACGATGCTCGCGACGTACGTGGTAGTGCGGCCACAGCCCTTGGGCGCATTGGTTCACCGGAAGCCATTGCGGCCCTTGTCAAGTCACTTGCCGATGAAGCTGACAACGTGCGTGGCAGTGCGGCTACGGCCCTTGGGAGGATTGGTGCAAGAGAAGCCGTTCCGGCTCTTGTCAAGTTACTTACCGACGAGGCTCGGGACATTCGTGGCAGTGCGGCCGCTGCACTTGGGAACATTGGTGCGCCTGAAGCCATTCCGGCCCTTGTTGAATCGCTTGTAAGTGCGTCCAGCAACATACGCGGTAGTACGGCCACCGCCCTCGGGAAGATTGGCGAACGAAGTGTCGTGCCTGGTCTCGTGCATTGCCTAATGAACGATATCAACGCCAATAATCGCGGCAGAGCGGCCGCTGCTCTCGGCCACATTGGGTCGTCCGAGGGTATTTCGGCTCTGGTCAAAGCAGTTTCTGATAGGTCCACGGTCGTACGCCGCAGTGCGGCCATCACGCTGGCCCGAATCGGTACAGAGGAGGCCATTCTGAGCCTCGTGGATGCGATACCTGAGTTTGTTCACGGCGCCGCATGGGGAGGCGTCGATAACGTGACGCCAGCAAGCAACGCATTGCTGCGGTCGGCGTTCAGCACGGGCAATCTGGAAATCGTCCGGGTTCTGATCGAGCAGCTTGAGATACATCTTCCACAGGGCGAGGGTATTCTTCAGCCGCACAAAATCGCTCTGAGTTACCTCTCGAGCGGCCGCGACGAGTCGATCATCAAGCGTCAACATCTCGAAACTGCTGAAGCAGTTCGACTGCTGGTGTCCGCTTTCGATGAGAATGATAGGCGTCCGGGGGCTTAGTCTCAGCATCTTCATCGACACGATCCGGAAGCCGGCGATGTTGTGGAATTTCAGAGGTTCGATCGAGGTCTCGAACGGCTGGCGGGTCGGCTTTTGGTCGAAAATCTTGACAAAGTGCTCCGCCTGCAAGCCTCGTTCGGAAGTCTCTGGTTTCGGGGGTCACATCTGGAGGGCGCGTCTATTTCTCGATCACAATCGCATCACACCATCACTTCTTCAACGGTTTCAGGTGGATCAATTCCGGATACTCGGTTGCGGATTGAATTTTTTGAATCGTTTCTTGCACAATCCTGGACTTCTCGAGGTTTATCGAGCGGGGATGGGCCGTCTGGGTCGGGAAGTACGTCACCAGTTCTTTCAACTTCGGTATCATCGCCTTGGCGTGCGCTCCGTAGCTGACCAGGAATTTCATCACTTTTATGAGCCGATTCTTGCTGCCATGCAACTTCTGATCGCGAGCGTAACGGACAATACCCTCCATGCCCTCATAGATGCGGTGCTTGACGAAAAGCTCCAGCCCGCTGACGCGAATTCCGTCGGCGAACATGATCCCGCTGGGCGCCGGTTCGACAATCGCCTGATTGATCGCGCCCAAAAGCGGCTTGATCTCGTCGTAGGAGAGATTCTTGTAAACCGAGCTGATATTACCCCGCGCCCGACCATCTTCGTTCCGGAGGCCGGCGCGAACCGCCTTGTACAGCAAACCGCGGTCGACACCGTCGAGCGACCGCCCTAGCATTCCGCCCCTGCCTGAGAAAAGAACAAATGTGAGGTAACGCTGCTCCATACCCCGCGGATCGTTTTTCGGATCGCTCCTGGTGAATTTCGCCAGCAGGTCACCGGACGCCGTTCGGGCCGGCTTGCCGATCCCCCCGAGCGCCTCAGCGGCCAGCACTCGCAGCCACAGGTCGTCGGCGTCGATAGTCTTTCGCAACGCCGCAACGGCCTCAGCGCCGCGATCGCCCTGGAATTTCAGAGCCTGGCAGGCGCCGTATCGGGCATACAACCCCTTTGAACCGAGCATGCCGATAAGCCTGCTCGTCACATCATCCTTGCGGCGTCCCAGCGCCATTGCAGCCCGTTGGCGAACTGTGGGCGACCAGTTCTCCAGCCTCGCAAGCAGTTGTTTCGTACTCAGAGCGTCGTAGTAGCTCCTTCGATCCTTGTTTGTCCATCCGCGTCCATCTTCGATAAGACTCTCGGCGGTCTCGCGGGTTATCTGCGGGGCAACGCTCGGTTTACGACCCGTCAGGTAAATCTTCTTCAGGACCTGGGCGTAACCGATCACGTAGGCTCCGGTGCAGTCCCAGTTCCTGTAAACCTGGGGCCGCTGACCGGGATATCCCTGGTAACCAAACGTCCCGTCCCACCGCCTCGCCAGGTCGTAATACCATCCGAACTCCTTCATCCACGCGCCGCTCGCTTCGGGGCCTGACCGCGCAACGCCTGGAAGCGCCCAGGTCATGTTGAAGAAATTCCCGGTATGGCCTGTATCCCGTTCGGAACCGTACGAAGCGACACCCATGCGTGAGAAGAACTCGGCGGCTTTGACGTCACCTAGAAAATCGAACAAGACCGCGGCCATCTCGTTCTTTCCGTTGTCGCAGTGCGTCTGGATCCACGGTTGATGGTCGCCGTAAGGGACCCCTCCCTTGCCCACGTAGAATCGGAGAAACGTCTGGCTCTTGCTTATCGCGGTATCGAGCGCCGCCGATTTCAGTCCAGCTTTGCGGGCGAGGACCAGCGAGTACGTCAGGGGAATACCCGGCGCGTTCATCATTCCATAACCGCCAAGCCGCCCAGTCTTCCTGTCGACGAAACCATGCCCCCACGAACCGACGATGCTTTGCCCGTCGACGATCATTTTCGTGATTCGCCTCAACCCTTCATCAAAGTAAGTGCGATCGCCCGTCGCCAGCACATACTCGGCCAGGAAAATATTTACATACGCGTACTGCCACGTGCGCACGCCGCGGGATTGGGCGTATTGCGACAGGATTTTGGCCTGCTGGCGCACGACGGGAAGGTGCGCCGGATTCCCGCCGGCCAGGAGCGCTGTTGCGTTGAGCGCTCGCGCGATAATGTGCCCGCCGGTCGGTTCGGCTTGCAGTTTTTGGGCGATCGCCTTGCAGCCCCGCTCGATGATCCGTCTCGATTTCAAACATTTGTACGGCGATGTAGAAATGTAGGAGCCAAGGGGTTGAAGTTTGACAACGACCCGCATGACCTTACCCTTGCGCCAGACGAGCAGGCGCATCAGGCCGCGATTTTGTGTCTTCTCCGCCTCGGCGATCGCCCTTCCGAACAGTATCCTCGGGTCGCCGTCAAACGGTTTGCCCCCGAGGCCGGTGATAACGTCGCCGGCTTGCAGCACGCCGTCCGCCGGCGAGCCTTTATCAACCTTCGTAATCTGGATCTGCCTGGCATCGCTCGTCACGCCGGTATCGCTGTATATCCACCCGCGCGCGCCGGTCGGGCCCAGGTTCCAGTCGTGTGTCCAACCGTCGGGAATCTTCCCGCCGCGGGTAAGGTCGGGGCATTTGACTTTATTGCCGGCCGACGCGAAATCAATATCGACCCCCAGAGACAGGCCGAAAGCAAGACCGGCCGCAATGAGCATCGTGAAGAGTCGTCGATCGTTTCTCATGTTCAGTCTCCTGCAAGGCGTACCGGTAGGATAAGCACCGGAACAAACCGCGATTCCCGTGATGAACTCCCGCCCATAACCGTCGTGCAACCGTTCGATGATTGTCGCTCCTGTCCCCGCCCAGTGCAAGCATGATTACCTGCCGGCGGCCTCCGGGCGGTAATATCATGAATTTTCCACGGTGACATTGTAGAATCACGGGATGGATAGAAGGCAGTTTCTCAAGACCGTCGGAGGCGGAAGCGCAGTGGCGGGCTCGACCGGTTTGTGGTTTTTCGGCCTCCAGTCCGGGCAAGATCCCGCCTCGTATACCGGTTGGACGAATCGCGAAGGCGGATTCCAGACCTTCGACCGAAAGAGATGGACCGTCAGCAAACCCACCTACGAGAAGGTCGGTCCAACCAGCCGACCAGACGCGCGAACCGGCGTCATATTCGCACGAATGGGCTACCTGGGAAGGTATGACGAGGAAAAGGGACTCGACAGCTTCCCTACGCACGTGCGCCAATACTACACCGAGCACCCGGAAGACCTGGAACTGGATACGCGAATCAGGCAGGATATCCACAAGAAACGCGCCGAGGATTCCAGGAAGTACCGCAGCGAGTTTATTCTGTCCAGGGCCTGGTCCAGCGCCATGGGCGCCGTGGGGCCCCGGGGCGTTAACGGTCCGCCCGAGGAATGGGATTTCCCGAAAGGCCGGGGCCCGGCCACTCCCTACAAGATGAAAGACCCCAGGCAGACTTCGCGCTTGATAAAGAAGGTCGCTCACCAGTTCGGCTCGACCCTGGTCGGGATCGCCAAACTGAATCCCGACTGGGTCTACAAGTATCCGATGGGAGGTCGCCGGGGTTTCAAAGCCAACGAGCCCATCGAAGTGCCCGAGCATTGGAAATACGCGATCGTCGTGGGCGTGCCCATGTCCTGGGACCCCATGTACGCCAATCCTTCCTACGGTACGTCCAACGACGCGTACTCGATTTCGCGGATCGTGGCATACAGGTTGACTGCCTTCATAAAGAACCTCGGTTACGCCGCCCGCCCGCACACTCCTGGCGCATCGTATGACCTGATGGTCCCGCCGATTCTGGTAGATGCGGGCCTGGGACAGCAGGGAAGGCACTCGATCGTTATAACCCCGGAACTTGGTTGCAATTTCCGCCCGTCCATCGTCACCACCAACATTCCGATGGAACCTGACAAGCCTATCGACTTCGGCGTGGATGATTTCTGCAAAACGTGCAAAATATGCGCAAAGCAGTGTCCCAGCGGCGCGATCACCACGGGCGGAAAAGAGACCATACGCGGATACAGGAGATACGCCCTGCACGCCTCGAAGTGTCACAACTTCTGGTCGTCCAAGTTGGGCAACATGGGCTGCCGCCTCTGCGTCGCGGTGTGCCCATACACCAGGAAATCCAACTGGCTGCACCGGGGAGCACTTAACGTGCTGATGCACGATCCGACCGGGCTTTCGGATGTGGCGCTGGCCGGGATGCAGGAAATACTCTACCCGGGCAAGGACCCGCAGAAGTACTACATGCCTTCCATGGGCGGAGAGAATGCGGCATACAGGGACCCGCCCTGGTGGTTGAAGACCGGGGACTTCATCGAATTGCCCGAAGACCGGGGCCAATAACCTCCGGTCAGGAGCAGTGAATATGTCATTTTTTACCAGCGGAGCATTCTGGTTTATCGAGGGGATACTGGCCGTCCTGGCGATGATCGGACTGAAGGTCTGGATGGAGGATCGGCAAGTTCCCATGGGGCTCTGGAAATGGATTCTCGTCGCTGTGTGGATGCTGATGGCGGGCTTCACCATCGCGTTCATCGGGACCAGTGTCGGCGAAAGTGAAATGGCGGCCGCCCGGAAAGGCGGGATCGTGTTCTCAGTGGCCTGCGCGATCGCCGGCGCGATTGTCTGGCGGCTGCTGCAAATCGGGCGCGCCAGGCTCCCAAGCGATTCGGAAACCGCCCCGCCCTCAACCGGCGGTCAGGAATCGAAAGAGACCGCCGGCGATGGTAATGAAAAAGTTTGAACGAATAGCGGGCGCAGGCGCGCTGGTTACGATCGTCGCTGCATGGGCGATCGGCGGGTCGCGCCAACCGATGGACCTGCATCCCTTCCTTCCGATCGCGCTTCCGGGGGCATCGGAGTTCAAATCCGTCGGAGACGGGATCTACACCGGACGGGATTCCGACGATAATGTCGTGGGTTACGCCACGGTCGGTCAGGCCCGCGGTTACGGCGGTCCGATACGCCTGGTTGTCGGTCTCGACGCGTCGGGCAAACTCGCCGGCGCATCAATCATCGATCACAAGGAAACGCCCGCGTTTTTCGACAAGATCAAAACCGGCGCCTACCTGAAAACACTGGTCGGAAAGAACTGCACCGATCACTTCACGCCGGGCGACGACATCGACACGGTCTCGAGCGCCACGGTATCGCTCGACGCACTGGCCAGGTCCGTCCGTCGCGCCGCCCGCCGCCTGGCGTCCGATGCGTTGAAACTTCCCGTCCCAAGCCCCCCTGCGGAGCCCGTTCGCTTCGGGCTTCCGGAGATCGTCCTCGCACTGCTCTTTGCGATAAGTTTCCTGACATACGCCAAGCCGCTGGACGGGAGGCCGAAAACCCGAAACACCATCCGTTGGATCACTCGCCTGGCAGGCCTGGCGCTGATAGGTTTCTTGTTTACGATCCCCCTGTCGATTATCAACATCAACTCGCTCCTGGCCGGTTACCCACCGCCCTGGCGATCCGGTATCTACTGGTATTTCCTGATCGTCGGCGCCTTCCTTCCGGTAATCCTTACGGGCAGGAGTGTCTACTGCGAATGTATCTGCCCGTTCGGCGCAGCCCAGGACGTCCTGAAAGTCGCGGGCCCGGCCAGGTACAACCTGCCGAGGCGCTACAGCATGACGCCGCGATGGGTCCAGAGACTTTTGGCGCTGTCTGCAATCCTCGCGGCCCTGCTGGTCCGCAATCCCGGGCATTTCAACTACGAGGTGTTCGGCACGTTTTTCACACTCACCGGCGCGGTTTTTCAGTTTGCCCTGCTGGGCGTCGTGCTGATCGCATCCTTGTTCCTGCTCCGACCGTGGTGCAACTTCCTGTGTCCCATCCGCGCCGTCAGCGACTACGTCCGCATGATACGCCTCTGGTGCATGGAGACCTTCAGGAAACCGCGGGCACGCTCATAACCGCGCGACCCGCCAAACCCCGAGTCGATTTCGACCGGTAACACCGAAAGAACAGTCGACAATCCCGATGTGGTGGCGGATAATGTGAAAAAGGACCGGCACGGCCACTTCCTTGCCGGAGTATACCAGGAGCACGGTCATGCCAAACCACCAAACACAACTTGTCATCGCCATCGCCCTCGCCTCAGCCGCCACAGCCTTCCTGATGGATTCAGCGTCCGCACCGGCCGACACGGCGGCCGATCTGGCGGGCAAGGACTTCGAAATCCGCCTGGATCGCAAGTTCCAGATCGGTGACAAACTCCAATTCACCGCAAGTGTATCGGACAACCGGAACGAAAAGATATTCTCTGGCGAGAAGGTTGTGGAGGACAACCAGGCCGCTTTGACCGTTCGCATGACCGCGGACGCGAAGATCCTCGCCGTCAACACCGCCGGACAGATAACCCGGGCACAGTATACGATCCGATCGTTTACGGGCGCCATCAGCGGTCAGGCGGCCCCGACTGTGGCGCAGGGAACGGTTCTAATCGCTGAATCCCTCAAGGGAGAGACATTCCTGCGCCCGACCAGGGGAAAACTGCCGATGGACGCCCGCGAGTTAGTGGCGCTGGCAATTTCGCTGGAATCGGCTGAAGATCGGATTGATGATCCGGTCTTCGGCACGGCTGGGCGGAAGAAGGTCGGACAGTCCTGGCCGGTTAATGCAGCCAAGATGGCGGCTTTCCTGGCCAGAGAACGCATGGCGGTAAAGCCCGCCGACATCCAGGGCGCGATGACGCTCAAGGGCGTTCGCACCATCGCCGCGGCGCCGTGCCTCCTGATCCAGGGAACCGTTACCATCAAGAGATTCAAGCCTCCCCTGCCGCACGGCGCTAAGCTGACCGGCGCGGCGATGACAATGACCTTTGGCGGCGACTTCCCGGTCGATACATCCCTGCCCCGTTTCGGTGAGACATCGACCATGAAGATGAATGCAAAGATGACCATGACCACATCGAAGGGCAAAATCCGAATGGATATGGCCCGGTCGCAGACCAGCAAGCGAAACTACGTTCCGGCCGCGGCGAAGACCGTCAATCCTAAAATCGCCAGGCCGGCGACGAAACCCGCGTCAGGCAAGAACGGAAACGAAACGACCAAGAGCCAACCAACTGTCGACGAAGACGGTGCGACCCTCGAATTGCCCGAACCATGCAGGGACTATGTCCTGGCCGGCGGGGGAAGGTATTTCATATTTCATCTGAAGACGGCCCGCAAGATCGCCGTCGCCGACATCAGGGACGGCAAGATCATCCTGGAGATCCCGAACATGCCCGACGGCGTCCGGGTAGCGGGCGCGGCTGCGAAGATGGTCATCCTGTCCCCGGCGCAGAGGATGATGCAGAGTTGGGATCTGACTAAGATGAAACGCGACAGGGTCGCCCGCATTCCCGTAGAAGGCGAGTTGAAGACCGTGCTGATGGGATCGACCGGTAAAGGCCCCTTGCTGGTGACCACGCCCTCCGAGGCCGTCCTGGTAGACCTCGGGACACTTCAAACTATACGGGTCAAGGGCAAAGTCATCGGCGCAACAGGGCGATACGGACAGCGGGTATGCGTCTCGGCCGACGGGCGGACGTTCACGAGCATTGCCACGGGCCTGTCAGGACAGCGGTACACCAGGATGGAAGTAACCGGGCGAACGACGACTTTGGGCACGTTTGGCCTTGCCAGTCACGTCTTCCGCTGGGCCCAGCCGACGGCTGACGGATCGCTGATGTTCACTCCGGGCGGTGGCATCGTCGCAGCCAGCCTGCGAAGTATCCCGGTCAAATGGCCCGCTGGTACGCAGTGTTTCCCTACGACGGATCCGGCCTTTTTCCTGGCTGTGCGGTTCGACCGCCTGAAATCCGGCGGGCTCGGGGATCAACCGGTGATGGTCGTCGACATCTGCACCGTCGCCGACCGCCTGCCAATCTATACGTTGACCGGTTTCGGCGAGATGGCCCCGCAAGGCAATACATCCTCGCGGAACAGTACAGGCCGAGCGTTCGCCGGAGGCGCGCGGACCGTACACTGGTTCCCGGCCGAAAAACGGATGGCCGTTCTGAGTTGGGACGGTACGAAGCTGTTCCTTGAGCGCTTCGACCTGGAGAAAGCCCTGGCCGAGGACGGCAAGAAGTATCTGTTTGTGGTTTCCGCCCCGCCCACCGTTGCCAAGGCCGGACGGATAATGACCTATCGCATACAGGTACGGTCCCAGGCCGGCGGAGTGAAGTACAGCCTCGCCAGCGGTCCGAAAGGCGCGATCGTCACACCGCGGGGAATCGTCCGCTGGAAGCCATCCCGCTACGCCAAGGAGTCCACGGCTGTGATCATCATTCGCATCGTCGACAGCTCAGGCACGGAAATGTTCCATACGATAGACCTGGCGCTGACAAACCTGTTCCGTAAACAGCCGCCTGTGAGGCAGTAAACGCAGAACCCCGGTCCGGACACCCCCGCCAACGAAGGAAAGACAGAACATGAAACATGGCAAAATTCGCATTGCGGTCCTGCTGCTGGCGCTTCTGCCCGCAACCGTCTTTGCGCGTGAATTGCCCGAGGTCAAACCCGCCGACGCCGGAATGTCCGCTGAGAAACTCGCCGATGTCGACTCAGCCGTCAACGCCCTTGTGACAAGGAAGCGGCTCGCCGGGGCGATCGTCATGGTCGCGCGACACGGTAAGGTCGTTCTGCATAAATCATACGGGCAGATGGATATCGAGGCCGGAAAGCCCATGCGCGACGATACAATCGTGCGAATCTACTCGATGACAAAAGCTATCACCTCCGTCGCGGCGCTGATCCTCCACGACGAGGGCAAACTGGATCTCGACGCCCCGGTCTCCAAGTACATCGGCGAATTCAAGGGCCTGGAAGTCTACGGTAAGGACGGCAACGCAAAACCGCGGCGCGAGATGATCGTAAAGGATCTTATGCGCCACACCTCAGGGCTGACTTACGGGTTCTTCGGAAACACGCCCGTTGACCGGATGTACCGCAAAGCCAAGGTCATGGACCGCGCCTCCAGCCTCAAGGTGATGTGCGAGAAGCTGGGAAAGATCCCGCTGGCCTACCAGCCAGGCAAGGATTGGCGCTACAGCCTCTCGGTGGATGTTCTGGGACGCGTAGTCGAGGTCGTCTCGGGCAAGACTCTGGACAAATTCTTCGCCGAACGCATTTTCAGGCCGCTGGACATGAAGGACACGGGCTTCTTCATCCCCGACAGCAAGATCGACCGGTTCGCCGCGAACTACAACAGCGACCGCAAAGGCAAACTCACGGTCAAGGACGCTGCAAAAACCAGCCGCTACCGCAAGTCGCCGGCCCATTTGTCCGGCGGCGGCGGGATGGTGTCGACCGCTCGCGACTACATGCGATTCCTCGTGATGATCGTCAATGGCGGAGAGTTTCACGGGACCCGCCTGCTCAAAACCGACACCGTAAAGCTGATGACGACAAATCAGCTCCCCAAGGGCATCGGCTGGATAAGGCTCGGCTACCATCGCGTCGGTGTGGGGTTCGGATTGGGTCTTTCGGTGCGCGTCAAGTCCAGCCACCTGGAGAAGGCGTCGAAAGTCGGCGAATGTGGTTGGGGCGGAGCGGCCAGCACGCACTTCTGGATATCGCCCGCCGACGGTCTGGCCGTGGTGACGCTGGAGCAAACCATGCCATATTCACCACTGGTCGAACGCACAATCAAGGGCATCATCTACAACGCAATCGAAAAATGAGTGTGACAACACGAGGATAAGAGATGGGCGATCCCATAAGACAATACACCCAGGCCAATCGCCTGGCCTGGAATGAGGCCGTACCGCTTCACCAGGAGGCCAACGGTTCGAAGTGGGATGATGCGTTTTCAAATCCCGGCTTCATAGCGATGAGCGGCGTGGAACTTGAACTGCTGGAGTCCATCGGCGTTTCGAATAAGCGCATCGCACACCTTGCCTGCAACAACGGCGTGGAACTCATGTCGCTGAAGAAAATGGGCGCCGGACGGTGCGTGGGGTTCGATATTTCAGACGTTGCGATCGAAGAGGCCGCCGCCAGGACCGAGAAATTCGGGATTGACTGTGAATTTGTGCAGTCTGACGTGTACGAGATTCCCGACAGTTTCGACGGCGTGTTCGACATGGTGTACATCAGCATCGGGTGCCTCGGATGGCTGCCGGATGTGAAGCGGTTTCTCAGGCGGGCGGCCGGGCTGCTCAAGACCTCGGGCGTAATCTTCATCCACGAACAGCACCCGCTGACCGAAATGCTGCCGACAGATGATATCAAAGGCGCCGACCCGCTGAAGATATTCGAACCGTATTTCAAGGATGAACCGTACGCAGAGAATGACGGGATCGACTATGTCGGAAGCACCACGTACCAGTCCCATACGAAGTACTGGTTCGTGTGGAAGCTGTCGGACATTATCATGGGTCTGCTCGAAAGCGGGCTGCGGATAGTCCACTTCTCCGAGCACCCCGAAGACATCTCAACCATCCGCCGCAGAATCGAGGAAGCGGAAATATCAGTCCCGTTGAGTTGCATTCTGATCGCGGAAAGACCATGACGAAGCTGCTCGGAGCAACATTTGCGCTGCCGGCCTGCGGGCTCGGTAGTCTGTGCGCCGGAGCGGAGCAGACCGCGCCGGCGGGCGATTGGCTGTCGTCGCATTGAACGGGAACGCAAAGAAGACTATTCGCCAAGTGCGTGTCTGTCGTTTACAATGTCGCCGATCGTTGATTGCTGCCTGCGAAGCATTATGTGGAACTCGCAATAAACGTTTTTGGCAATCCCGCCCTGACATCAAAGAGGAGTATCATGAAACAGATTTGCTTAATTGTCGCCGTCGTTGCTTTTATGGTCTATGCCTACGGCTGCTCATCTGAGATTAACAAGCAGTCGTCCTCTTCATCCGATTACCCGGGCACTGCAAAATCCGATAGCGGCGACAAACCGAACGTTAAGACCGGGGAGGGCAAAGCAGACCCGGACCTGCCGATCGCTTTTGTCGGTAAACTGGACCCTTACGCCGCCTACGACAAGAAGATCACGGATCGCATCGTCATGGTGAACCGGCCTGACTGCGGGTCCTGCCACATGAAGGCAAAACTCACCGGTCGCAAACTCGACCTGATCGTGAACCGCGGAAAAAGAGTCAAACAATGGACCATCGAGGGCAAACCCGACGGGAAGACCGTGGTATTTGAGCAGGGCAAGATCCGTATCGTTCTCAAAGACGGTAAGCTGACCGGAAAGTTCATCGGGAAAATGCACGCGAACATCGATCTCGCCGCCGTGCCCGCCGAAAAGAACGATCAATAAAGCAACGGGCCGGAGCGGTGATCCTCGCGTTCCGCAGGAGAACAATTGTGAAATCAATGCGTCCGGTCGCCGCATCAGCGTTTTGTTGCATGTTATCGCTCGTACTACCGGCACGGTCCGCGGAGCCAAGCGGCGTCGCACAAGTCGTCGCGGTGCATGACACCAGCAGTAATCCGTTTCTCCTGCCTCAAAGCGGGAAGGAAATCGGGGATCCGTTTCCGGAGTATTGGGACGGCGTGTGGCATATCTATGCGCTGCGGTCCGACCTGCGAACGGTCCTGCATTTCACCAGCAAAGACCTGGTCAAATGGAACGAACACAAACCGGCGATGGTCGGCAAGGGAATCGCTACCGGCACGGTCGTGCGCCACGGCGGCAAGTTCTACATGTTCTATACCGATGCGGGCCCCCAGACTATTCGCCTGGTCGTCAGCGACAATCCATGGGCGTTTGATTTCACAAAGAGCAAACTCGTCGCCCAGGCCGACAAGAAAGTCTATCAACTCAGCAGGCGGAAATTTCGCGACTGCTACGTGTTCCATAACAAGACCGAAAAGCTGTGGTGGATGCTCGTCGAGGCCACCAGCGACGGCGCCGTGGCGGCAGGGTTGTTCAAGTCGAAAGACCTCTTGAACTGGAAGCTGCACGATCCGATCTTCAAAGACAAAACGCGGCGTCACGGCAGTTGTCCGCAGGCCTTCAGGCAAGGCGAGAGCTGGTATCTGACGTGCCTCGATTATGGTACCTGGTACTACGCTGCCGACTCGGTCTACGGGCCGTGGAAATTGAAGGGGCAATACCACAGCAGGCATTTCACGGCGGCCTCGCGTTTCGCTACCGATGGTAAGCGCCGCCTCTGCTGGGGATTCTTCACCAGGCACAAGACACCGGAGAGCAAGCGGGGAGGATATGGCGGCCCGCTCGGCGTCGGTCGGGAGATGGTCTTTAGCGCCGCCGGATCGCTTGGGGTGCGCCCGTTGTCCGAACTGATCGCCGAGATCCGAAAACCGCCCCGCAACGGAAAACTCTTCGATTGCGCCAAGCCACTGAGCGGAAAATGGGAAATCGACGCGCCAAAACAGGAGCTGCGATACGCGGGCGGAGGCCGCGGGGTGCTGCTGCTGGATCTGCCCGAAAATAATCCCGACTATTACTTCGAGGCCGAGATTGAACTATCGGCTCCCAAGTCGAAGGCGGAGGTCATCGTGCGGACCTCGGAAAAACTCGATCGCGGATATCGCATCGCCATCGAACCCGAAAAGAAGAAAATCGCAATTCGCCAGGCCAAATCCGGCGGCGGCGCGTTCAACGAAAAGGATTTTATTCTTACCGGGGGCAGAACCGTTAAGCTTCAGACATTTGTCTGGGGGAACCAGATCGAAGCCTTTGTGGACGGTCGTACATCTTTGAGCGCGCGTGTCCTCGACCGGTCAGGACACAAAGTAGCAATAGAAACAACAGGCCGAAGCGCAACGATCATTAAACCGCTTCTCCATTATTTCAAGTACAAGAAAGACAAGTAGCCCGGACGGCGATCGGGTCAGATCCAGGACGCCGCGACCCAAAGGCTACCACGAATTGCCTGCCCTCAGGCCCGAAGGGCCTCACCGATCTTAGTACGACAACGCTGCTTTGGCTCGATTAATTGAATCAATCCAACCGGTGACATCCCCAGAACCGAGAATCGACGATTCTGGGAAAGTCAAAAATGACCAGTGAACAGATTGCATCTCTTGAACCTTGGTTAATTGAATTGCTGGAGAAGTTTCGCAGTTACTTCAGGCGTGAAAAGACATTCGAGTATTGGCTGAAGTACATTCTGGGCCTGTTGGCTGATGTGAAACACAAGAGTATCGAGCCGATTGCCCTGGCGACAGACGTTCCCGTACACACACTCCAGGAATTTCTGGTTTTCTTTCGTTGGGACCACCAACGTGCCGATAACGCTGGAGCAGATTTCCGATGTGCCCAATTGCCTGGCGTGGAGGATTTGGAAACGCCGGTCTCACACGTGGACCGAAATGATCGAACCATGCGCGCACTATCAGTACTGTAATGAGGCGTCTTACGCCAACCGAAGAAAGACGGCTCTCAGATTCAACTCTTTCCAGCGCTGTCGGACTAACCAGATCCCTGTGACATCCAACGGAACCCAAAGTTATCGTTATGAAGGTCGGACATCAAGTCCACACAAATCCTAACAACACGAATACTAACGCCAGTTGCAGGCGATGGAGGCTTGTGATAATCTTCAAAATCAGCCGCTCTGAGCGATCCAGGAGAATCGAATGAAACGCCCGCTACATCTCGCCGGCGTCGCGACGATGCTGCTGCTGGCTGCGAGCGTGATTTTCGGCAAGGCGCCCCGCAATCGGCCGTACCGGCTGCCGGACGTTAACATCAAATCGCGGGTGATATGGGGCTCGACGTTCCACGGTCCGGAAGGCGTCAGTCTGTCGTTCGGGGGGCAGGACCAGAAATCCGACGACGGTCGACCGCACACGCGTGTCAAGTCCAACGGACAGTGGCGGGCTATACACAAACAGCTCCAAGCAGCCAACACGTTTCAGAAACTCCATGACCGTATCGCCATCGCGGTCTATCTTCAGAAGAGACTGACCGCTTCCATGCGGTCGATCTACTTCAAGGACCTGCGATTCGGAAGCACACTCCCGGTCGAGCAGAAAAAGGTTATCGAGAAGATCGCCTCTGCAATCGCAGCGTTAAAGGCCAAACGGAACCTCGCCCCGCACGAAGTCCAACAAGGCGCCTTTGCGCTTCGTCGATTGATCGCGGCGCAAAAAGCAATCACGGAAAAACTGACCGCGGCCACGCCAACGGTGATCCGATCAATGTGGCGGATAGCGATTGATCTGGAGCAGGCGGCTGAACATCTCGACGCCGAACCGCCGGCGCGCGCATTGAGCCCACTTGTTTACGATTCGAAATCGAAACTCTTCGTACTGTTCGGCGGCGATCACCTGGACTACCTGACCAACGACACGTGGGTCTTCGATCCGGTCAGGAACATGTGGCGACAGCGACACCCGCCAGCCGCCCCACCGCCGCGGGCGAACCACAAACTCATCGCCGCCGACGGGAAGATCACGCTCACGGGCGGTTATACCTACTCGTCAAACACCGATTACTGCGGCGGACAGTACGTAGACCACGACGACGGCGACTGGACGTACGACATCGCCGCCGACCGATGGACCGGAACCGGGACAGGCGCCCCAGACGACAGGCGCATCTATCGGACCGGACCATTCCATCCGGACTTCTATCTCACCGCCCTGCCGCCGGACGCCAAGGCGACAGCCAAACGTCTGGCCGGGCTGAAGAGCAATACATGGACGGCGATGAACCCGCCGAAGCTTCCGCGTTTGAATCGCGATTGGGGCACAGCAGTCATCGACCCCGACCACGACGTGATGCTCCGTTTCAGCGGAGGCCATTCGGCCCACGGGGGCAGCGACGTGCTGCACTATCACTTCTCGACGAACCGCTGGGAACTGCCCTTCCCCGTGGAGTTCCCCCTCGGGCAGCTCTACGCCAACACGAGGTATCCCAACGGGTACAACTTCAACCGCCGCCCGTGGGTCACGGGACACACTTACCAGAACTACGGTTACGATCCTATCGCAAAGAAGATGCTCTTCACCGGCCGCCCGAACTACTGCTACATTTACGATCCCCAGGTCGGCGACTGGATCGGACGCCGCCAAAAGCCCAGCGCAATGGTTTATAATAGTTGTTTTTACACCATCACAGTCTGCACCACGCCCGACGGCGCCGCAGCGTGGACAAGATCGGGCGCCGTGCTGCGTTACGTTCCGCAGACCGGGCGATGGGTTGAGCTGAACCTCCGCGGAGGAAAGCTGCCCGGGGCGGTCGTGGACAACTCGACTATGGTGTACGACTCGAAACGCAATCGGCTGCTATTCGCCGTGAAAGGTTATGGCCGCAAGCACGCATACGACGGACAACTCCACTTCCTGGACTTGAAAACACATACAGTGGGTAAACTGTCTCCCGGCGGGATGGACGCGGCGGCGGTGATACCGTATCTCTGCCAGATTCGCTATGACGCGGGCAACGATCTTTTTCTTGTCGGCGGGACCCTGCCGCCCGGGCCGGACGGTTTGCGGCGCATGCCGGCGTACGATCCGGCCGCCAACAGGTGGATATCCCTGGCCATCGGCGGAAAGGACCCCAGCGGTCCGAAGGGTCGCAACGTCTCCCTGGGCCTGATGTACGACAAGGTTCGAAAGCTCTTCTGGGCGGTCGACACCAACAGCAAAGTCTACGCTGTCCGCCTGGCGCCAGAGACCGCCGATCCCAAACCGCTCGGGAAAAACTGATCTGTCATGAATCCAGCAATCGCAGGTACAGTTCTTCGATCCGGTCGATCATGCGGTGGTGAGAGAACATTTCACGACACTTTTCTCGTCCGGCGGCGCCGAGGGCTGCGCGGAGGTCGGGTGAGTCGGCGAGTTTCCCGATCGCACTGACCAGGCCGGTAACATCGCCCGGCGCCAGGAGAACGCCGGTCGAGTCATCGACGACCTCGGCGGCGCCGTCAATGTCGAACGATATCACCGGGCGAGACGCCAGCATCGCCTGCGGCAGCGCCCGGGCCAGGCCCTCCCGCAGCGAGCAATGCACCACAATGTCCGAAGCATGCATGACGGCGGGAATTTGCGCCGGCGGAAGGAGACCGGTGAATGTGAAGCGATCGGCAAGCCCTCGCCGGTTCGTCTCGGCCTCGATTCGATCCCGCCAGCGACCGTCGCCGACGAAGCAGAAACGCACGCGAGGGTCGGATATCCGTTCGGCCGCATCGAAGATGTACTGGTGCCCTTTTAGTTCCGCGATGCGCGAGACCTGGGTCACGAGTATCGCATCACCGCCGAACCCCAGCGAGTCACGAAAGGCGTTGGCGCCGTCCGGGCGATCGAGATAGGGTGCAACTTCCATCCCGCTGTAGATGGTTGTGTATTGCTCGCCTCGCCCGACTCCGGCGGCCAGCGCCTGGCGCGTCATGGCGTCGGCCACGGAGACAATCGCGTCGGACCTGCGCGCCGCGCGTTTTTCCAGGGCGATATAGAGCTTGTTCCTCCAGGGCGACAGATACCGGTGATACGGCAGGCCGTGGACGGTGTGGACGATTTTCATCCCTCCGACTTTAGCGGCGGCCTTGCGGGCGAGGATTCCGGCTTTGGACGAATGGGAGTGCATGATATCCGGGCGGAGGTCGCCCAGCAGTCTCACCAGGCGTCGATACGCGCGGTGATCTCTGATCGGATTGATCGGGCGTCTGAGTTGGTTAATTTCGATAACGCGGTATCCACCGTTTCGGGCGCGAGTTATCAGTTGTCCTTCGGGCCCGAGCGCCGGACCGGTGATCAGCGTAACATCGTGGTCTCGGGCGTGCAGGCCTTCGCATGTCAGCAGGGTATTCTCCTGCGCCCCGCCGAGAATCATGCGCGTGATGACGTGGCAGATATTCATTGCCAACCATCCTCTGCGCCGCAAGCGGCGCGGTCAAGTGCGGGCAGAGGCTTTCGTTGGCGAACGTTATGGGGCATAATCTTGTGCGTGAGCGAGAACGGATCACAGGAAACACAAGAAACACATGACCAGCGGCATTTTTTCCGCGGGGCGACAATCATCGCTGTATTGACGATGTTGTCGCGCATATGCGGGCTGGTGCGGGAGGCGGCAATCAGCGCACTGGGTGCGACCAAAACGATGGGCGCGTTCCGCGTGGCGTTTTCGATTCCGAATCTCTTCCGAAGGCTTTTCGGCGAGGGCGCGGTTTCCGCGGCGTTCGTGCCTGTTTTCACCGAGGTCGCCCGGAAGGAGGGCTGGAACAAGGCCCGGAGCGTACTGGCGAATGTCGCGGGTCTGCTGGCGGTGCTGCTGGGGACCATCGTTGTCGTCGGCGAGCTTGTACTGCTCGGGGTTTTAGTGTTCGCTCCACAGTCGGTACTGGACGCACAGCATATGGGCCTGACGGTTCAACTGACGATGATCGTACTCCCGTTTATGCTGACAGTCTGCCTGCTGGCGATAGGCTCGGCGGCGCTGAACTGCAAAGGGCACTTCGCCTATCCCGCGTTCGCGCCGATCATGCTGAACATTTTCCTCATCGGCGCGGCGATGACGATCCACTACCTCGATCTCGGTCAAAGCCGCGCAGGCCTCTATCTCCTGTGCGCCTCGGTGCTGGGCGCCGGGGTAACCCAGATCGTCGGGGTTCTCTGGCTGCTGAAGCGGTTTGATCTGGCGGCGATGCTGACGCTTCGCCCGGTGCTGGCGCCTTCCCGCCGGGTCGCGGCGCTGGCGCTTCCGATGCTCGTACCGCTCGGAGTGATGCAGTTCAGCGCGTTTTTCGATCGGATTTACGCCCATATCCTCTCGGGCGGGATTCTGGGCGCAGGCGTGGTCACCTGGTTCGAAAACGCCAATCGCCTGTACCAGTTCCCGATGGCGATTCTGGGGATATCACTGGCCACCGCGGTATTCCCGCTTTTCTCGCGTTACGCAGCCGACAACGACCTGGACGCCCTGCGCGGAACGGTCAACCGCGCGTTGCGATTGAGTCTGTTCATGGGCATACCGGCCGGGGCGGCGCTGTTCGTATTGGCCGAACCCACAATGGCTGTGATATTCCGCCGGGGCAAATTCTACACCCCGGACGCCATCCAGGCCGCATACATCCTCCGAATGTACTGCCTGGGAATGTGGGCATACTTCTGCAACCACATCCTGCTGCGGACGTTTTTCGCTCAAAAAGACACGCGCACGCCCCTTCGGGTCTCGGTGATACTGGCCCTGGTGAACATGGCGATGGTGTGCGGACTGGTGTTCACCCCGCTGAAGGGCGGCGCGATGGGACTGGCGACCGCAACCACAGCCAGCATAAGCACATTCGTATTCGCGTGGATTCTCAGATCGCGATGGGGGCGAATCGGCCTGAAAAGCATAATCGCCTCGCTGGGAAGAATCTTTATCGCATCGGGGGCAATGTGTGGTGCAATCGTTGGTGGAATGGCTATGATGATGACAGGACCGCTGGACGCCGCGAGCAACACCCAGGCCGCGCTGACACTGCTGGTCTGCATACCGGTGGGGACAATCGCGTTCCTGGTTGCCGCGTGGATACTCAGGTCCACCGAACTGGGTGAACTCTGGGAGGCCCTCACCCACCGAACCGCTAAATGACAATAAATAAAGAACGAAACAATGGAAACCCAGATACCCCTGCCATCCGAATACACCCACGCCGAAACACCTGAACTCCTCAACCGCATCACCGCCCGAAAGAAACAACTGGGAGCGAAGCTCTGTGTTCTCGGACACCACTACCAGCGGGACGAAGTGATCCAGTTCGCCGACTTCACCGGCGACAGCCTCGAACTCTCGCAACTGGCGGCCGGACAAAGCGGCGCGGAGTTCATCGTCTTCTGCGGAGTTCATTTCATGGCCGAGTCGGCGGATATCCTCTCGTCGACCGATCAGAAGGTCATCCTGCCTAATCTCCACGCCGGATGCGCGATGGCGGACATGGCGGACGTCGAAGATGTAGCCGCAGCCATGGAAGAAGTATCCGCCCTGACCGGCGCGAGGGTGATACCGGTCTCGTACGTCAACTCGACGGCCGACATCAAGGCGCTGACCGCACGGGCGGGCGGCGCCTGCTGCACGTCGAGCAACGTGCGAAACGTCTTCGAATGGGCCCTGCGCCCCGCCGCAGACGGCGGGGCCGGAGCGGGAAAAGTATTCTGTATACCCGATCAGCACCTCGCCCGGAATACCGCGATCGCCATGAGCCGCGGAGAGGATGAATGCCGCCTTTACGACCCGCTCCTGCCCAACGGCGGGCTGACCATCGAAGACATTGATCGCGCGACGTTTATCCTATGGAAAGGGCACTGCTACGTTCACCAGTTCTTCCGCCCCGAACACGTGGCTGACGTCCGGAAGGCCCACCCGGATATATCCGTGATCGTGCATCCTGAATGCCCGCGCGAGGTGGTCGAGTTGGCGGACGCATCGGGCAGCACGTCGCAGATAATCACCGCCATTGAAGCGGCGGAACCCGGCAGCAAATGGGCGATAGGAACCGAATCTAATCTCGTAAATCGCCTCGCCAAACGTCACGCCGACAAGTTCATCTGCGTACTGAACCAGGCCGGCGCCACATGCACCCAGATGTGCCGTATCGACCTGCCCCACCTCCTGTGGGCCCTCGACGCCATCGCGTCGGGACAGATCGTAAACCGCATAACCGTCCCCCCCGAAACCGCCGACGACGCACGGGCGGCACTGCAGCGAATGATCGACATAAAGGCGGTCACTCAGATAACGAAACACTCTTAGCAAGCATACCCCAAGCCTGCGCAGGCACTTTACTCGCAGGCCGATCAAGCCGATAATATTGAAATGATTGAAAAGGTCGCAGTCAAACGCAAACTCCACGATCGTCAAGGCGCCGCGGACGACCTGAAGTACTGGCTCAGCCGCACACCGGCCGAGCGGGTCGAGGCCGTCGAACACCTGAGAAGGCAGCAGCATGGAAGTTCAGAAAGACTTCAAAGAGTTGCTCGAGTCATTAAACGCCCGGGGAGTTGAATACGTCATAGTCGGCGCCCACGCGCTGGCTTTCCACGGCGCGCCGCGATACACAGGAGA
>Ga0180429_10001023_pt1 | contig 24152 bp, 18 predicted proteins | sample SS_ome_FD_132428 | JGI IMG/M metagenome (GOLD analysis project Ga0180429, IMG submission 132428) | Hypersaline lake sediment archaeal communities from the Salton Sea, California, USA - SS_1_S_1 metaG | ecosystem: Environmental > Aquatic > Non-marine Saline and Alkaline > Hypersaline > Sediment ...
CCTGCCCGAGAAGCTCCTCCAACGCCTCCGCACTGCGGTGGCGTTCGTAGACGCAGGTCATGTAGTAGTCGATGTCCCAAGCGGCAGATTCCACCGCGTCGACCACGTCGGGCATGTGGGTCGATACGCCGACCAGCATGCCCGCGTCGCGCACCCGCTTCAGGTAATCGCGTATCTGGCTCAGTTGACCGTTCTTGAACAAGCGATCGGTGACCTCGCCGTGATGTGCGATGGCGATACACCCTCCACCGGCAAGCTTCTCAATTCCGGAAGGGGCGCCGGCCGCGATAGCGATGTAGTGCATCTTGCCGCCGCTGTCGACGAACCGCCGGTACAGGTCGACGCTGTTCACGCCCGCCTGCCAGCAGTTGACGCCCACCTGCTGGCAACGGTGCAACGTCTTGAGTATCTGCTCAGGGGTGTAGTAGCTTCGCATCTCGTGGTTGACAAACACGGAAAGATGCGAGCCGGCGTTGAAAGGGTTTGCTCCGCAAATCAAGCGCGATATGGAATGCGGGCCGAGGCGAATTTGCGGGAGTGTCGACTCGTCGCTTCGTGTGTCGATTGCAGCGGCCGCGCAGCCGCCGGCCATCATGGCGACCGGCAAGGCGCCCACCTTCTTGAGAAAACCACGTCGGTCGGCGTCCTGTTCGTCGGCCGGACCGCGGCGGCCATCGGCAGCGTGGCGGTTGTAGTGATCCATGTTCTTTCCTTTGAGGCCCATCCGAATGCCCGTCGAACACCGAGGGATCGAGGCGTGAGTCGCCTCTTACCGATCTTTCAACAGGCTGCCGGAACACCCATCACGATAACGCAAATCATCTCATTTGCAAGCGACGGAAAGACATGAGGCAGTATGATCGGCGTCTGAATGAAAGTTTTTGTCTCCCCTCGTAGGATCTACTTCCAAACAGACCCGCAGGGGGGTGGGGGGCCGCGTTCTCAACGAGGCAGCAACCGAAAACACTGGAAACTACGGGGAAAATTGCTCCGCAAAGCGGTTTTTTCCGTGTTTCTTAGGGTTTTTGGCCAATCTCGTATTGCAATTTTCGCCAAAGTGACTTTAATCATCAGGTCTACGTAACCGGACGAACAAGTTGTTACTCCTACTAACCTCGCATGGAGGGTACTGATTATGGCTAAAGCAGCCAAGAAACCGCCGACGAAGACCGAAATCCTCACCAACATTGCTAACGCAACTGACTTGACCAAGAAAGAGGTCGCCGCCGTTCTCGACGCGCTGTCGGCCGAGATCAAGAAGAGCATTGGTCCTCGTGGGGCCGGCGCCTTCGCCCTTCCCGGCCTGCTGAAGATCGAGAAGAAGAAGGTTCCCGCCCGACCTGCCAAGAAGAATGTGCCCAACCCGTTCAAGCCGGGTGAATTCATGGACGTGAAGGCCCGGGCTGCGTACAACAAGGTCAAGGTTCGTCCGCTGAAGAACCTCAAGGACATGGTGTAAGGCGCCGTTGCCGATCAACACTGGCCGTTGATGAGTGGATTTCCGCGCGCTGCACATCCGCCGGGATGTGTCCTTGGGGGGATTCATTCATCAGCGTTTTTTTTGCGGTCAAATAGTCGTTGTTCGCTCCGCGAACAAGACGTTGGTTCGCGGAGCGAACCACGACTATTATGCGAGCATCTCGGCCAGCAGTTCCATCGGTAGACCCACAACGTTCGATTCGCTGCCTTCGATCACGTGAACCCAGCCCAGGCGATCCTGGTAGCCGAACGCACCGGCTTTGCCTTGCCAGCCTCCGTGGGCAATGTACCGATCGAGTTGCTCGTCGGAGAGATCGTCCATCCGCAGCGTAGTGACGGCGACGCGAACTTCCGGCCGGCCGTGGGGGAGCGGCCAAAGGCACAATCCGCTCAGCACGCGGTGCAGTCGGCCGCTGAGCGTTTTGAGCATTTTCCGGGCGTGGTCTTTGTCGGCCGGCTTGCCGAGGATCGTACCGTCGCACTCGGCCACGGTGTCGCAGCCGAGTATCAGCCCTCGATCGACCTTTCCGGCGACGTCGGCCGCTTTTTGATACGCGAGCCGTGCGACCAGATCGGCCGGGGTTTCTCCGGCGCGAGCAGGCGACTCGGCCGACTCGCTGGGCGGGCAGACCTTGAACTTGTAGCCCGCCGCCCTCAACAACTCTCGCCGTCGCGGCGAGCGGCTGGCAAGAATCAACTTGACGTCGGGATGACACATCGGAAACGGGTGGGTGGAGTGGACGGCCAAAGCTCGCTACGATAACGAATAGATTCTATCCGCCATTACGATCACCCACAACTAACAAGGCCGGCTTTGCCCACGTCCCCACTCAACGTCATCTACGAAGACAACCATCTATTGGTGGTGAACAAGCCGGCAGGCTTGGTTACGATGGGTGCCCCGGGCGGTACGCCGACGCTACTGGCGGCGGCCAAAGAGTACATCAAACGCAAGTATTCCAAGCCGGGTAACGTATACCTGGGCGTAATGAGCCGGCTCGACGCTCCGGTAACCGGCGTTGTGCTGCTGCCTCGAACCTCGAAGGCAGCACGCCGAATGACCCAGCAGTTTCGCGCCCGAGCCGTCGAGAAGACGTATTGGGCATTGGTCGAGCGAAAGGTCAAACCGGCGGCCGGCCGGTGTGTCGATTGGGTCGCTCCCGATGAGCGGCACCGGCGGATGCGGATCGTGGGGCCGCAGTTACCCGGCGCAAAAGAGGCCCGGCTTTCGTATCGAAGGCTGACGGCGATCGACGGCGACCCGCTACTAGAAATCGCCTTGGATACCGGCCGAAAGCACCAGATTAGGCTCCAATTTGCCCATCGCGGTTGGCCGATCCTGGGCGACCGCAAATACGGCTCCGCGCGCCGCTGGCCGTTGGGCATCGCGCTGCACGCCCGGCGACTGGTGATTTCGCATCCCGTGGGCGGCGATCGGCTGACGCTCGAAGCCCCCCTACCGGATCAGTGGCCGCTTGCCGCGTTAGAGTTTTCAGGGTAACGTAGAAGGGTTACTTCCTCGTTTAACCCTAAGCCGAAGGCGACGGTTGTTTTGTGAAGGAGTCGTGTAACCAACGGCCTTCGCCTACGGCTTCGGGTTAAACGACCTGATAGAAACCGTTGAGCAGATCTCCGGCCGCCCCCACTCTTGAAGATACTTCGTCAGTGAACGCCTCCGACCGATCCCAATTTGAGCAATCCGCACTGGCCAGTGGGCTGTTGACCGAGCAGCAACTTGATGAAGCCCGGGCCGGCGGGCGCTGGTCGGAGGGAGACGAGTCGCAGCAGCAAAGCCCGCCGACCGACGAACAACTCGCCGACCGGCTGGTCGAGTTGGGTCGGCTGAACACCTGGCAGGCCCAGCAACTGCTCGAAGGACGGACGAAGTTCAACCTGGGTCCTTACTGGATTGTCGATTCGATCGGCAAAGGCGGCATGGGACAGGTCTTCAAGGCCGAACACAGCTTGACGGGACGCCTGGTCGCCATCAAGGTGTTGCCGCTGAGCAAGTCGACCCCCGACGCCGTCGAGAACTTTACGCGGGAGATTCGGGCGTTGGCCAGCCTCAGCCATCCGCGGCTGGTTCGCGCGCTGGATGCCGGCTTCGACGGCAACGTATACTACCTGGTCATCGAGTACGTTTCCGGCGCCGATCTGCGCAAGGTTGTCCGCCGCGAAGGCCCCTTGGGCATGCGGGAAGCCGCCAACATCATCTACCAAGTGGCCGAAGGGCTCCAACACGCCCATCAGCAAGGCTTGATCCACCGCGACGTGAAGCCGGGAAACGTGCTGGTTGCGCCCGAGGGAGAAGCGAAACTCTCGGACCTGGGCCTGGCCGGACCGTTGGAAGGCGACGCCGAGAGCGACCCGCGATTCGGCAAGATCGTCGGCACGGCCGACTATCTCTCGCCGGATCACATCAATTCCCCCTGGGAGCCGACCCCGGCATGGGACATCTATTCGCTCGGTTGCACGTTGTACTACGCCGTGACCGGCAAGGTACCCTTTCCCGGCGGAACTGTTGCCGACAAGGCCCGAGCGCATCGGGAGTTGCGCCCTCTCGACCCGCGGCGGCTCAACGACGAGCTTAGCGACGAGTTCGTCGACGTGATGGCCGACATGATGGCCAAGGACCCCATGCAGCGGATCCCGTCGGCGACACAGGTAATGGAACGATTGTCGCCGTGGGCCGATCGCGCGTCACTTTCGCCGCCTTCACTGGTGTCGGGTGTTCCGCCGGCTCCGCCAAGAGCGACCGCCCCTCCCGTCGCGCCGCCGCCGGTTGTAGCGCCGCCGCCGTTCCCACCGCGGGTATCCGCGCCGCCGCCACCGGTTCGCCGGTTTGCGGTGCGACCACCCGATCCACCGAGAACGGGCACGCCGACGTTCCGGTTGGGTGAGTCGACCGTTTCCAGTTTCCCGGAGATTCCGCAGCCGTTTCCCGGCGATGAAGAGAGCCCCAGCCAGGAACTGGAGATTGCGGCCCCGGCCGACGCCTCCGGCGCCGAAACGCCGTGGAAGTCGATGGTCAATCCGCTGCTGATACTGGTTCTGCTGCCTCTGGGATTGGTCGTCGTTGCGATTCTGATCTGGATGTTGGTACGGTTGCTCTGGTGACTATCGGACGCCGCGGGCTTTGCGCAGTTGCTGCGAAAGCGCTTCGATATCGTCGATGCCGAGATGCTTGTCGATCAGCTTCTGAGTGTCGTCGAACAGGGCGTTGATCTTTGCCTGCGTGGCGTCGTCGTCGGTACGGATCTTCTCTCGCCGCGTCTTCAGGCGCAGCGAGAACTCGTCGGCGGCCGGCAGTCGCTGAATTTCATCGATCAACTTTGCAGCCTCGTCGAGTTTGTCGTCGGCGAGTTTGTCGTCGGCGAGTTCGTAGTCCTCCAACCGAGCTTCGATCCGCGTCAGCAGCACCTCGCGGCGCGTGACCAGATCGACCAACTCTTCCTGCAACCCGGTGATGAAGCCTTCCGCTTCCAGCCGCCCATCGTCGTCGGCGATCGGCGCGACGCACTCCGGCTGAAGACCCGGCACCAGCGGCAGACGGGCAAGAATCTCTCCGCCGTTCTTGACCAGCAACACCCGCAATGCGTTCGCCGCCGGAGGCACCGTCACGCGGCCTTGCCAATCGCTGCGACCCACCAGCGTGGTCTTCTTGGAATCGGGAGGATGGGCGTAGACGTCGTAGCCGGGCAAGACCCGCTCGGAACCGCTGCGCGACGTCAGCGTAAGCGTGCTGGCGCTGCGCGGAGGAACGATCCGCAACGCCAACGGCTGAACCCGGCCTCGCCGCCGGCCGCTCAGCGGGCTGCGCAAACCGGTGATCAATCGCGCCTCGACGACGTCGGCCGAAAAGCTCTCGACAGTCAGGAACGTCCAGGCGATCTCCGTGATGCGCCGCGGGTTGCCCTCGCGGTCGTTGTAACGCACCACCGGCCGGAAGGCGTCGCCGGCCGCGATGCACCGCAGCGATGGATCGCGAGGCGGCAGTCCCCAGGCCTTCGGCTTCAGCGTGACTTCGGCTTCCTTCACCCGCGAAATCCGCGCCAACGGCGCGAAGGCATCGAGCACGGCCGACACCGCGGCGTCGCGGAGTTTCGCAAGCTGCCACACCGCCCGCACGGCGGTCGTGCTCCAGAGCCGGGTTTGCAGGTCCAGTTCGCGCGCCGCTACGCGGTGACCTTCGGGCCCGACCGTAACAGCCAGCAGCATCACCTTGTCGAGCGCGAGCGAGTCCTTCGGCAGCGATTCGATCGTGACCGAGTCGATCGAGCGCGTAATAGCATGGGCCAACTCCGGCGCGGCCGGCGCGACGGTAACGTCCCAGGGTGCCCCAACCAGTCCGTCGATCCGTTCGCCCAGGCGGTTGCGGAAGTCATCCTGCAATTGCGGCGTCAACTCCGGCAGCGGTGCGAACGCTACGAACACCTGGATCCGATACGGACTCAGTTCCCAAACCGACTGCGCCACGGCGGGTGAAGCCGCCAGCGTGGCGATCAAGCAGGCACGAAGAAGTGTTGCCGGCAGCCCGCGAAACGTGTTGCGGATGGAGAATTGCCCCGCGGGCATTTCAGAACCGGCGCTACGCTCTCCAGAACGTGGTTGAATACCGGGAGCACCCGCGTTCCGGCGAACGCAACTACGATCGATGCTAACGGGCCGGACCGTGACCATTACTCCCCTTCCGGATACTGAAAAGCCGGTCGCCACTGTTGGACGTTTTGGTACAAGGTGATGGGACGCGTCCCGATGCCTTTGAAGCTCTCGCGATACGCGAAGTAATCGGTCAACTGCCACAACGGCACGACCGCCACGTCGCGGTGGGCAACGAGATGCACCCGGCGCAGGTGGCTATGGACCTCTTGCCAATCGGTGGCCTCTTCGAGCCGTCGCAACGCGAGGCTCATGTAGGAACTGCAACCGGCGGCCATGCCCTGCGAACCCAGCAAGCGCCGGGCGTCGACCACCGGCTCCCAGACGGCCAACTCGGCGTAGAGCAGGTCGACGTCGTCCGGTATCTGCCGCGGCGCGGGGCCGGGCAACTCTTTGAGTTCGATCGGTACGCCGATCAACTCGAGTTGCCGCTTGATCGACGGACAAACGGAACGGGCGATCTCGCCGCCCGAATGGGCCAGAACCAACCGGGGCGTCTCTTTGAGTTCTTCGCCCCGTTTCTTCATCGTGGCCGCCAGTTGGTTCACGCTTATGCCGGCCAGGGCGATCGCCAACCGCGGCTCGTAACCTCGCGGCTTGATGTCGCGGTCGTAGGCGTAGCCGATGCGGTCGTCGAGATCTTCTCCGGGTGGAAATGGACCGCTGACCACCCGGCAGCCGGGAAGTTCCTCCCCGCCGGTGATCTGGCCGAGGATCGCTTCGCGATGGATCCCGTAGACCAGTGCCCGGCGAAACGCCCGTTTCGCCGTGAGCGGCTTGCACATGTTGGGAATCAGGCAGTGGACCAGCGGCACGGCGTAGCGGTCGACGACGATGTCCTTCTCTGCACGAACGATTTTCAGGCCCCAAGGGCTGATACGATCGAGCACTTGGATCTCGTCGCGAAGCAACGCCCTGATCGCCATCGCCCCCTTGTCGAAAGGGCGTTCAACCAATTCCTTCGGCTGCCCGGCGGCGACGACAAAGTATTGAGCGTTGGCCCGGTAGATCACCTCCTTCGCACTGCGAGAGTCGACGACATACGGTCCGTTCGACAGCGGCGGGCTCGCGCCGGCGTCCGCGGTACCGTAGGGAATCAACACGGTTTGCAGTAGGGCGTCGCTGCGCACGAAGGGGCGGCGCAGATCGGCCTCGACGCGGTACACCCCATCTACGCCGATGCCCGAGAAAAGCTCCGCCCAAAGCACCCGATAGGCGCCGTCGGCCGGATCGGCCATCGCCATCAGTCTTCGGGCGACGTGGTATCCGGTCAGCGTTTCGCGGCCCGATGACCAGGTGACGTCAGGCGCGATTTGCAGGACCAGCCGGCGGCCGAGTTCCTCGAACTGCAATTGGCCGACCGGGCACGTGTAGGTTCCTCCCTCGGTTCCCGGCCCGGTGAACTCCATCAGCGGCCGATAGAGCAATCGGCTGCTTCGCAGCGCGGCCCAACCGTTGAGCCTTCCGGGGCGAGGGTCCGCCGCCGCAACACTCACGCCGACCACGACGCGGGGATGACTCCGGTGGATCTTCTCGGCCAGTTCACGCGCGCCGGGCAACTCGGGCCGAATGGCCTTTATCTTCCGGCAGAGCTGTCCGGCCTTGCCGAGTTGCCCCGCGGCGGCGGCGGCTCGGGCTTCGCCGAACAAGGCGGCGGCCCGGCGTTCGAGTTGCTCGCTCCATTTGACCGCCACCGCCTGGCCGGGATATGCGTCGGCCAAGTTGTGAATCAGTGTGCGTACGGCCGCGAAGTTGCCTTTCGCCATGTACTCGTCGACGAGCATTTCAGTCGTCGCACCCATGACTTTGTCGAGCCCCGGCCTGGCGGAGTTGCGGCGGTGGAGTTCGCGAAGGACGGCCAACGCCCCGTCGTACTGTCTCTCGCGATAGAGGACCCGGGCTTCCTGGAACAGGTAGTTCTGGACAGATTCGGCCAACTTGCCCGTTTGCGGGTACTTCTCTTCGAGAAACTTGAAGTAGTCGTACGCCTGGTCGGCCTCGCCGGCGGCAGCCAGTTCGTTGGCCTTTCGCAACAGGAAGTCCTCGAAGAACTCGATCTGCTTGATCGTATGCCATTGCGCCTGGTATAGCTTGTCCGGATGATCGACAAGCCGAAGGGTCAGCGTAGCGGTAGGCCGAGGTCGCTCGGGCAACGGACGCTCCAGCGGCTGGACCTTCAGCACGAGGTTGTCGTTGTGTTCGTCGAGCGTAACCTGGTCGAAAGGCTCCATCTCGAAGAACGGTTGCTCGCCCGCCGCGGAAGTGCAAAGCATCAGAATGAGCAGGGTTCCGCTGGCTGGCATTCGCATTGACCTACGGCTGTGGTACTTCATAGATGGTTCCATCGTGGCCGCCGATCACCAGTTTGGAGCCGCGGAGCACGGGGCCGGTCCCCAGTGGACGGCCGGAGTCGATGCGGCCGAGTTCCTCGCCGGTGGCGCTCTCCACGCGCCAGATAATGCCGGCGGTCGAAGCGAGCAACATGCCGTCGTCGGTCGGCAAAGGACTGCCGGCCAAGCGGCCATAGGGGAAAGAGACCCGCCAGACGAGTTTCTCATCGGCCCCCAAGCACAGCAACTGGCCGTCGTCGGTCGAGAGCATCACGTGCTGGCCGACGCGAGCGGGCCCCCACACGGCCTGACCGGCGAGAGGCCATTGTTTTCCACGGCTGAGTTCCGGCAGCCGCAGCGCGGTAACCATCGCGGCGTTGTCGACGCCGTAGGCCACGTTGCCGATGACTGCGATCGGCGAGACGATCGGTTCCGACAATTCCGCCGTGCCCAGCGGCGCCAAATGCGGCCTCGGCGTGCCGTTAATGCCGAGGCGATACAGGCCGGAACGTCCGTCGGAGAGCACGGCCTCCTTTTGGGCAAAGACGGCGGGCGTCGACCAGCGCAGCTCCACACCCTGTTGCAGCCGCGGCATGAACGGAGCGGTCGGTTGTTGGCCGGTGTTCGGGTCGATCAAGAACACTTGCCCCGCCTTCGACGGCGCCAACAGCCCGCCGCCAAACAGGGCCGGATGGCAGGCGAGCGGATCGGGTAGCAATAGCTGAAGAAGCCGCGCCGGTTCCCGGGGATTGTATACTACGATCTGTTTGGAATCCGCGCCGGCACTGAGCGCCAGCAAACCGTTGCCGAGCCGGATCATCCGGTTGATCGGCCGCCGGACTTCGGCCGGACTGAGCGCCGCCATCGGCTGATCGGCAACGCTGGTGCTATTTGCGGCTGCCGCGCCGAAACGGAACAACGCGCCGCCGGAGGTGACGGCGGTGACTTGCCCGGTCGCCGCGTCGACGATCGGCTCGCCGGCCAGCGGGCAGCCCAGTTGTGTTTCCCAGTAGCGATTCGGCTCCTCCATTTCGATGGCCGATACCAACACGCCGGGTACGCCCAACTTGCGTCGCACCGAGAAGACCGTCTGCCCGATCGCCACCGGCGGCTGTGTGAAGACGCACTGCTCGTCGACGATCCACTTGGGTACCAGCCGTTTATGAGCGGCCAGGATATCGTACTTGGTCAACTGGACGTCGGCCAGCCAGAAGTTACCGCCCTGCATCAACGGGAAGCGGACCAGATTCTCTTCGCCGGCCACCGTGCTGTCGGCGACCGCTCGCAGCGGTTTCGTGGGGTCGGCACCGCCCAGTTCAAAGACGGTAACCGCGCCGAGATCGGTCGCCACCAACACTCGCTGGCCCGCGACAACCGGCGGCGTGTCGACGTGTCCTTTCAGGCGAATGCGCTGGAGAGGTTCGAAGAGCGGCAGGTCGGAGTCGTCGCCGTTCTCGGTCGCGAGCACCAGTAACGTAGAATCCTTGGCCCGGTCGTTGAGCACGACGAAAAGATACCGGCCGACGACCGCCGGCCGTGCCGTGAGGCTCCCCCGCTCGAAGCCCAAGTGGACGACGCGGCGACAGGTTCCGTCGGCCGTGGAGATCACGAACAAGTTGGAGTGATCGGCCGGCTGAAAGACCAGGCCGCGGGCCGAATCGACCGCCGGGGCCACGCTTAGCGGTTGTGGAAGTTGCACGAAGCCGGACGAACTGCCCGAGGCGGCTTCGATGGTCACCAGACGGCCACCGCGGGTGGCGACCAGGATCTTGTCGCCGTCGACGACCGGATGGGCGTCGAAACGCTCACCCAGCGGATGCCGCCAACGGAGTTTGCCGGTCGACGCGTCAAGGCATTGAAGTTCGTTGCGCACGGGATCGACCAACAGCACGTCGCCGTCGCCGTGCGGGGAGATGGGCGTTGGTGGAAAGGCGAGACCGTGTGCCGAGGAGTTGAACCCCAGGAACCGCCGCCACAGCACGCTGCCCGTGGCGGCGTCGAGCCCGTAGGCGGCACCCTCTGCCAAGACGAACAGTGCCCGTCCCTCTGCGCCGGGTGCGTCGGAGGTTTTGATCGTTGTTCGCGCCAGCGCGGTGGCCGAGTGTATTGCGGTGGCCGGTTCGGTCATCTCGGGCTGCCGGGGCTTGTCGACCGTTTCGACCGCCGCCTGCTGGGCCTGGGAGATTGCCAACACGGCTTCGGCCAGTTTCGGATCGTCGATCACGACGGGATGGCGTTTCAGCAGCGCCCTGCGGATTTGGTAGGCTTCGGCCGTATCGCCTTTTTCGAGCGACTCGCCGATGGCGGCTATCGCTTCTTTCAGTTCTCTACCCCGGGCGATTTCGTGTTCGGTTTGGGCCAGCGATGCTCTGATGTCGGCCAGCCGCTCGGGATGTCGCAGCGATTTTGGTACGTGCTGCTCCAGCAGGGCGATTCCCTCTTGGGCCTGTTCGACAAGCGCCGGATCGGTGGCAGCCCGGGCTTGTCCGGCCAATCCATGGGAAATGTCGCCCAACATGGCGGACAGTTCAGCACGGGCCTCATCAAAATCGTTCTCGTTCTCGATGTTGGCGAGAACGTCCCTGGCCGTTTCCAGAGCAGCCGACCAATTGCTGGTACCTCTGGGAGTAGCCTGACGGAGGCGGCACAGCCCCAACCTCACTCGGGCAAAGCTGGTGCCGTTGTGTTTGGGGAATCTTCGCAGGTATTGGTTGTACTTGGAGATTGCCTGCGTGTAGGACCCGGAACGATACTCGTCATTGGCTATTCCCAGTGCTTCATCTCCGCTGCCTCGACCGATTGCCCAGAACAGCGCGGCGCCGAGCATGATCAGCCCCAGCAGTGTGCCGCCGGCGATCAACAACAGCGAGGAGTCCCAGACGTTCTCCTTCCGGCCCCTTTGCCGCCTCCAGAAGAAGAGGATTTTCCAAATGCCTTTCTTGCGGGGTACGACCGTTTGCAGCGGGCTTCCAACGGCGGCCGACTCGAGCGCGGAGTCGGCCATCAGGCCGTCGAGCGGGCCCAGGGCGGCCGCGTCGTCGGCCAGGCCGGGGAGTTCTTCGTCGAGCAGCGAGGGCGGCCCCACCGCCGGTGTTCGGGCAGTATCGGCCGCCGGCTTGGGGCCCTTGGCTGCCTGTTGCGCGGAGGTGGAGGGTGTTTGGGGCTCGGCTGCCTTGCGGGCTTGCTTCTTGGGCGTCTTCCTTGCCTTTTTCGCGGCCGGCTCGTCGTCCAGCGGTGCGAGGCCGAGGTCGTCAGATGCCTGCTGTTTCTGCTTCGCCTTTCCTTTCTTCTTGTCCTCTTCGAGCGGCGCGAGGCCGAGGTCTTCTTCCTCCGCTTCGGGTCTCTTCTGCGGCGCAGCGGCCGCGGCCGCCGGCGCCTGTTCGGCCAGCGCCGCCAGCAACCGCTTGGCCAGCGCGGGCGTGAGATGACCGGCTTTGATCAGCCGCTTGGCCACGCTCTCGACGGGGATCGGTCTCTTCGATCGGGCAACCTGGTCTCGCATGCTTTCGATCAGGCCGGCCGACAGCAGGTCTTTGTCTTGGAGGTCGTCCAGGAATTTCTGGCAGCGGGCTCGTTCCACCTCGTTGGCTTTCATCGTTTCGACAACTTCCGTTTCCAGTCTCTGCCGCAGTCCTTTGTCGTACGCGGCTTTGCGGCGGTGATTCAACAAACAAACCTTCGCCACCGCCACTTCGTTGATCAGTTTCAACGCAGCCCGGGCGTGCTCGCCCTTCTTGTAGGCGTGAAGGCTACCGGTGCGCTCGTCGGCGGCCGCTTCGATCGTTTGGTGGTCGCCTTCAAACGGCTGGATGCCGAGCAACCGGTAGTGATTCGGCGGCTGCTCCTCCGCCGAGATCCCCAGCCATGCATGATATGGATCGAAGGTGTCGGGCATGTTTCCAAGTAGGTGTTGGGTATCAATAATCAGTTGCATCGCCGGTTGCCAATCGCACGCGTTCCATGCCCACCGCGTTGCCGGCGTCGAGTACCATCACCACCGTCTCGTGGCGGCAGTCGCCGCTGGCCAGCACCATCAGGCTCGACGCGCCGATCGAATCGGTGCCGGGCACGGGTTCTCGTGCCTCGCGAAGTTTGATCAGCAATTCCTGCTCGCCGGGGGCCAGGCTCTCGTTGACCCAAATCGTGTTGTCGGCGTAGATCTCGACGATCACGTAGTCGTCGTCCTCCTCCAACTCCTCTAACGTCTGGGACTGGGTCGATTGCTCTTGCTGGTCGGGTGCGGGCACCTCGAGCGACTTCTGCAAACTGAACGCCGCCGTGACCATGAAAAAGATCAACAGCAGGAAGGTCACGTCGACCATCGGCGTCATGTCCATTTCGCTCTCGGCCGATTCGGTCGGCCGGCGAAATACGATCACTTCGGTGTCGTTCGGCGGTTCGGCGATAGTGTCGGGTGGCGACATTACCTACTCGATCTCAAATACGGCCAGGTGCATGTGAACTCCTTCAACACGGCCGGCGGCGGCGACCACGCGGGAAACCTCCCGATGTAGCGCCTCCTTGTCGGCCTTCACGAGAACGTTCGGCTTGCCTTCGTTAAATCCCTCCTGAACGTATTGGGTGATCCGCGCGTCTTGCGTGTCATGATCGTCCGGCAACGGAGTGCCGGTGATTCCATCGTCCAGGTAGACGCGGGCCGGGCCGGACTCGCCGGAGCCGGAGATCGTCAGGACCACTGAATTCCGATCGCTCACGCCCTTGCCGTACCTGGCGGGCGGCAATTCCACGGTCGTCGACCTTTCGGTCGTTGAGGAGACCAGGAAGAAGATCAACAGCAGGAAGGTCACGTCGATCATCGGCGTGATGTCCAGGTCGGCCGATTGTTCCAGCCGCCGCCGGGCGATTGGCGGTGCGCCGTTCCCCTCATCGAGCGATTCATAGCCGGCGTGTTCGTCAGCCATGTTTTCTACTCCTTCCCGGCCGGCGACTTCATCAAGGCCGCCTTGAACGTCTCCAGGAACCGGGTCAAACCCGAGGAGACGAGGTCCTCCATCTGCCGAATCTTCACGTTGATGCTGGCCGTGGCCAGCACCAGCGGAATGGCAATCGCCAGGCCGCAGGCCGTGGTGATCAGGGCGAGGCTGATGTCGTCGGCAAGCTGCGTGGGGTCGACTTTGTCGCCGCTGGAGAGCTTGGCGAAGGCCCCCATCATTCCGATTACCGTACCCAACAGGCCGACCATCGGGGCACTCTTGATGACCGTGTAGATCCAACTCAACCGGTACTCCAGGTCGGAAAGCACGTCCCGCTGGAAGCGGTCGGCAACCAGCGTGCGGACCTTGGGATAAGCGAGTTCGCGATTGGTGATCGCCAACAGGGCCAGTTGCGACATTGCCCGATCGTCGTTGTCGCAGATTTCGGTGGCCGACGCAAAATCTGACTGCGCGAGACATTCGTCGACCGTGTCGAGGAAGGCCGATTGCTCGTTCTCGTTGCGAAAGCGGATCCGCGACACGCGGCGCAACACGACGATTACACAAAACGCTCCCCAAATGGCGATCAGGGCCAGGGACACGTAGATGATGTTACCGACGATTCCAGTGATTGCGGTGATTTCCATAGAGACGTATCAGGGTTCAAGGGGTGGGGGATACACTCAACTGCGATATGACTGCTGCAGCACGAAGAACACATAGCCGCTGCCCTCGGCGCGAACGCCGAACACGGTCTTGCGGACATTGTCGGCCTCGGTGCCGGCGCGTGCCCTTTCCAGGGCCAGCAGCCGGGCCTCGATCTCCGGCGGGAGGAACTTGAGGATCAGCCGGCCCTTGGTCGGAGTTCCGGTCCGGCCGAGCAGGTCCCGGTCGGCCTGCTGCAGGTCGCCGCCCCGCCACGTCAGGTAATAGCGCCGCTCGGCGTCGGCCGGTCCGGTTCGCGTTTCCGGCCTCTTTCTGGAAAGGTGATAGGCGTAGATCACTTTGTTTCCCGGCATCAGCACACCCAACTCGATGCCGAAGAAATCGAGTTGTTTGGCGTAGCTGTCCAGGGTGTTGCCTTCGGCGAAACGGACTTCCCATTGACGCGAGATACCGGTACCCGTGCCCGGCCCTCCGCCCAAACGCCCGTCGCCGTGGCCACCCGACTGCGACATGCCGGTGAAACGGGGATCGTCGAGGATGGCCGCCTTCGTGCCCACGGCGCTGGCTATGGCGGTGAGCATCTCGGCGACCATCGGTGTTTCCAGGTCACTTTCCAGGCCAAGCTCCTCGGGTGGGGTCTCCAGATCCATCCCTCCACCCAGCGCACTGTCGCCGTCGCCGAGTTCAGTGAGTTCCAGTGGCAGGGCGGCCTGACTGAGAAAGATCTGGTTGGTGAGCCAAATGATCAGCAGTGCCAGTACGATGACCCCCAGCAGAATCACCAGCGCAAGCATCATGCTGGATACCCGATCATAGCGCGAAACCCGCAAGCGGTATTCAGCGTAGTGCGATGGGGAAACTCCGGCGTTCACAATGCCTCTCTCGCGTGCCTTATCAGTTCTCGAATTCCGTGTCCGGCCGTACGGCCAGGTACCATTGCTTCCAGGCTCGAATCGCCGTGCGGCGGTCCGATTCGTTCCATTTCTGTGGCAAGCCAAACCCGACCGGTCTGCGGGCCAGCCGGCGCAGCGCGTCTCGGGCTTCGATCACGACCGTGCGGTCGGGATCGGTCAGGGCGTAGATCAGCGTTGGTGCGTTGTCGAAATCGCGGGTTTTGCCCAGCGCGCGTACCGCGGCCATCCGCGCCTCCGGATCGCGGTCGGCGGCCAAACGGCGCAGCTTCTCCTTGTGTTTGCCGACGATCTTCGCGGCCTCCTGCGTGGGCAGTTCGGCCAGCAGGTCAACCGCCTTATGGTAGTCGGGGTTTTCCCGGCTCTCCAGCACGGCCAGCAATGCTTCGGCCGGCCCCAACAGCGGCTTGGCCACGACCGAGCCCATTCGCACCTCCACGCGCGTCGTCTCTTTGGGTAATCCTCGCCCACCGACCATCGTGCCGTCGCCGAAGTTTCGGGCCTTGTCAATGCTCTTCTTCGATGAGCGCAACAAGAACAGCAGTGCAAAAGAGGTGCTGGGAGTCGGTTTGGCTTTGCCCACCCAACTTCCATTTTCCTGCTGCGTCTTGGTCAGAAAACGCACACCGTCGTCGTACCAGGGCGCCTCCTTCACGGCCCGCTTGCCCACCTTGCCCTCGGCCAGGTCGCGAAAAGCCATGTACCGTTCCAGGGCGTACATGTAGTAGTAGGTCCACTGCTCGGGATCGATTTTGTATTTCTCGGCGAACCAACGATTGCCGCGGGCTTGTGCTTCGCGAAACAGCCGGACGTCGATGCGGGTCTTCGGCTTCTGGACGTCGTCGGCCGGCTCCTTCTGCTTGATCTCTTTCAGCGCCGGCGGCAGCCCGTCGTCTACTTCCTCTTGTCTTACGACGAAGCCCAGCAGGTCGGCGCAGATGTATACGCTACCGAGTCCGGCGGCCGCCATGCTGTGTCTGACGTCGCTTTGCGCGACCGGTGCGAAAGAGGAAGATATGCGCCCCTGGTATCCGAACGCGCCGCTGGGGTCCTGGGTCCTCAGCAGCCAGGTGGCCACTCTTTCGACAGATTCATCCGGCACGTTGAACCCTGCCTGCCTGGCTTCCCAAGCACTGAGCACTCCGTACTGCGTCATCGACGTGTCGCCGGTGTGCCGTTCCGGATATCCCCATCCGCCGTGATCTTTCTGGCGAATCTGGAGCGACTGAATCAGACATTCGATTTCGGAAGAATACTTGCTCGGATCGAGCGTGATCAGAAAGATGGCCGCCAGGCCCGTGCTGTAGATATCGGCATTCAACTTCGCCGGATCGTAATCGCGCAGGCGTTTCTGAATCGCTTGGACGGCTTCGGCAACACGAGGATGGTCCGGTTTTCCCCCGTGCTTTAACATGACCATGCCCACCAGCGCCATAGCCCCCATGCGGCCGTCCTCGGCGGCGTCCGACTCGAGGAACAATACACCCCGGTCTACGATCTGCTTCACCTCGGGGCTTTCCGGGGTGTAGGCGTTGGTAATAGGGGCAAAGACCACAACGACCAGCAGCACCGACACGATGAGGGCCATCGACGATCGGGCGCATAACCAGAGCCGAGTTCTCATTTTGCCATCCTCTTCGTCCTGTGTTCCGCAGCGGGGAAGCCACCCCCGCCATCAGCGCCCCCCATCGGCAGCGTCGGGGACGATAAGCCTCTACATTATCCAGCCTACTCCGATTGTAAGGCTGCGTAACAAAGGTGTCAAGCAGGAAAACGGGCTCCTACGGCCCGAAGGCGTGGGTCCAGTATTCGACTTCCTCGATCGAGGAGGCGAAGTGCGGGACGCTCGCGGTCATCTGGTCGACCATTTGCCGAAAAGCGATCACGGTGGCGGGGAAGGTGGCCAATGCGGCCAGCAGGACGGCGGTCGAGGCGGATTTCAGCAGGGCCTTCATGGGTCTGGCTCCTTCAGGAAGGGTCGATGTCTGGCTCTGCACTACTGGGGCGAGGCGGCCGACCGCATATAACACCGCCCGGCAACCCACCCTACATGCGGGGCAACCGCATTGCACACGGGGCCGGCAACGCCATAGAATACAGGCTCCCCGGCCGCACCTCAGCCGTCAATGACCGGCAAAGACCGATAGCATGCAACCCTTCACTCTCCTGATCAAACCCTCCGGCTCGGACTGCAACATCGATTGCCGCTACTGTTTCTACAAAGGCCGGCCCGCCGAGTTCGGCCAAGGCACCCAGCGAATGAGCTTCGAGACCCTCGCGGAACTCGTCAAGCGCTACATGCGGCTGCGTTTCCCGAAGGCCGGCTTCGCATGGCAGGGCGGCGAGCCGACGTTGATGGGCGTCGAGTTCTTTCAGCGAGCGGTTTGGCTACAGAAGAAATACGGCACGCCCGGGCAGGAAATCAGCAATACGCTCCAAACCAACGGCATCACGCTCAGCAACAAGTGGTGCCGGTTCTTCCACCAGAACAAGTTCTTGCTCGGAATCAGCATCGACGGGCCCGAGAGGTTTCACGATCGATACCGCGTAGACCATTCGGGCAAGGGCACCTTTGCCAAGGTAATGCGGGGTATCGAGAACTGCAAAAAACACCGGGTCGAATTCAACGCCCTGGTACTGCTGAACAATAGAAACGTCGAACATCCGGACGAACTGTTCGACTTCGTCGTGACGAACGACCTGACCTACCTGCAGTTCATCCCCTGCATCGAACGCGATCCCGCGACCGGAGAGCCGGCGAAGTTTTCGATCACTCCCAAGCAATACGGTGATTTCTTGTGCCGTCTGTTCGACCTGTGGTGCGACTACGGCCCCGAGAAGCTCAACATCCGCGAGTTCGATTCGTTGACGACCTACTTTGTGCTGGGTAATCACACCATCTGCACCTACAGCAAGCAGTGTGCGGGCTTCGTGGTCGTCGAGCACAACGGCGACCTCTTCCCTTGCGAGTTCTTCGTCGAGCCCAAGTGGCGTCTGGGCAATATCTCCGAAACTCCGCTGGAAGAACTGGCCGCCGGCGGCACGAAGCTCGCCTTTGCCCGGCAGAAGGAGGACCTCTGCGAGGAATGCGTAAGCTGCTGTTTTCTGAAGATCTGTAGAGGCGGATGCATGAAAGACAGAACCCGGCTGGGCGGCGGCCAGCCGGATCGGGTGAGCTATTTCTGCGAAAGCTACCGGCAGTTCTTCGACTACGCATTGATCACGCTGATGGATATGTCCAAGGCCGTTAAGGAAGGCTGGCTATCCCGGCATACGCGGCCCGTCGATAGCGTGCGGCTCGAAGTTCCGGACGAATGATCGCGGTTTATCCTGCTGGATGCGTCTTGTGTGCGTCTTGTGCGGTGCATTCTCGGGTCACCCAAATGCCACGAATGGCGGAAGCCCATGAGTTTTCAGAACAGTCCCGAGTCGGCCCGGTATATTCACTTCATCGAGTATCGCATCAAAGACATCGAGCACTTGCATGAGAAGTCGGTGCGCAAGAGGCTGGAGGCGAAAGAACACAAGCGGCGAGGAGTCATCGATGAATCGAACCTGTTTCAGAAAGTAAGCGACTTGGCTGGAATTCGCATAATCCCACTCTATACAAGCCGACTACAGTTCGGCTCCTTCTTCTGCCTTCTGCTTTGAGTTCAATGCGATAAATCCCAGGTGGTCCGGGGGACTGGTCTCCCATTTCAAACAACACGGTCTTTAGTCCATCTTCGACCCATTAACTCCGGCGCGTCGAAACTCAACGTCAGGCTGAACCAGTACGTAAGCCCCTAATCTCTGACCCTTTGCCCCTCGACCAATTGGAAGCAGACCACCGATTCCATGCCCCGGATGTACATACGGCCGTTGGCAATGGTCGGCTGTTGCGGCCTGCCCAGGTCAACTCCCAGACCTACACGGCCGAGTTCGCGGTATCCGGTTCGCTTGGCCTCTGCCATCACGAGTTCGTCGTTCTGCGTCAGGGCAAAGAGCAATCCGTCGGCGATGATCAGGTTCTGGTCTTTGGTCCAGTCCTTGCTGTCTTCCCTCCACAGCAGGCGCCCGTCTTCGAGATTGGTGCAGTGCAGAAAGCCGATCCTCTTGTTACCGCTGAATCCGAACACGGCGTCTTGATAGACGGCGACCGTGTTATACATGTTTGTCTGCAGTTCGGTGCTTCGATAGAGTTCCTCGTAAGCGACCTTTCCCTCGACAACCTGCATCTGCAAACACGCCGAGAAGTTGCGGCCCACTCCTTCTCCACCGCAGATGAATAGACGCGGTCCCACGGCGACGGGCGTGCTAATCAGGCCGAGGATAATCCCGGCCGGATAGGGGTAGCGCCACATGACCTTGCCCGTGACGGCATGCACGCCCAGGACCTCTCTGGTCCCATAGGTCGCCACGACCACCTGCGGTATCCCCCCGACGACCTGGTAGGTCAGCGACGCCGGCGCGCCGAGTTCCCGGCCCTTCTGCGAATTCGCATCCGCGGCCCAACGCAACTTCCCGGTCTTCTTGTCGAGTGCCACGAGGATCACGCGTTGGGGGTTGTCGGCGGCCACGTACAGTGTATCACCAACCACCAAAGGGGTCGAAGCCTCGGTTGCCCAGAAAGTCTCGTCTGCTCGCCACAGTTCCGTGCCGTCGGTTTTCAGGCACACAATAGGGCAGCGCATCTCCCACACGTCATTCTCGTAGATGGCATACGGGATGAAGTAGACGCGATCACCGTCAATGACCGGCGAGGTCACCGGCCCAAAGGTGAAATGACGGTTCTTTTTCGGCAGCAGCAGGTGCTTCCACCGCGTGGCGCCGGTGAGCGGATCGAGGCAGATCGCCCACTGCTTCTCGTCAGTTTCCGCGGCGGTAAATGCCCGGCCGTTTGCCTCCACGACCGCGCTCTTACCCCATCCGATCTTGACGCGCCACAGCTCTTTCGGTCCTTTGGAAGGCCATCGGCGCAGCAGGCCCGTGGCGTTGTATACCGTGTTGCCGTGGTTTGGCAAGAAACGCTCGAGGTCCGCGTTTTCGGCTTCGCCGGCCTGCGCCGGCGAGTTCATGCCGGCAGTAGGCCGCATCCATGGTGTTACAACGAGCCCCAATACGATGATGTACAAGCGAGTTCTCTGCATCATGTCTCCCCTCCTGGCTTTCAAATACGGTGAGGTCCAAGAAAAGTCGCACGCCCCGCAGCCAATTACCAGTATATACGCTCGCGCATTGGTTTACAGCACCCGGGATGGTACTCGGGCCGCGGGACAACATGACCCGGTATCGGCGAGCCGGACGAGGCCCGCTGGGTTCCGTGCCGGAACACGCGGCCGTAACGTTTGGCCGTGTCGCGAATGGCGGCCGCCTCGCGGATCGTCATGCTCATGGGCTTCTCGCCGTACACGTCTTCGCGCGCCCTTGGTAACCGCCCCGCAACTTTTGCGGCCCGCCAAAACCTTTCGGATCACCTACTTGTTCTCTCACTCGGGCCGGCCTCGAGCCGCGCCAACGATCACTCAGCGCGGATCGTCGTCGGTGCGAAAGCTGACGGCGGGAAGGCCTTCTTTGTTGATCAGGTTGAACCGCGCCAGCGGATGCCAGCCGAACCGCGCCTGCTTCGGCTCGTTGACCGTCGTGTTCCATACGGCGACCGTATCCGGCTCGACGATCTCCGCCCGCGCCTGAACGTAAACGGTGCGATTGCGTTCCTTCGTGCCATCGGAGATCTCGAACCAGTTTGGGGCGTCGCCGGCGTTGGTCTTCAGGCCCGAGCCGGAATGCTTGAACTTGACGAGCATTCGGTCGTCTCGGACTCGATGCGAGTCGTACATCGGACCAAAGATGACGCCTTGCAGTTTGTCGTACGTCCGGTCCAGTGCGATGCGGGCCAGACGTTCGGCGATCTTGTGTTTTCCGGTCGGGTGCGGGTTACCTCCGCCGGCGATCGGCAGCCCGGTCTTTTCATCGATCCGCAGCTTGAATCCACCGTTAGTGGTACCGTCGTAGATGTCATTGCTGACGGCAAGTCCCGTGTGCGGTACGTTCTCCATCGTCCACCGCTGGGCCTCCCAGACGCCGAGCATTCCGCTGGCGTAAGTGGTCTGAGCGATCTGGGCGAAGTAAAACGGCAGGTCCGCCCGGCCGAAGAGTCGCCGCCAGGCGGCAATCATTGCGGAAAAGTCCTCGGCGTACTGCCGATTCCTCCCGTCGTCTTCACCCTGGTACCAGACCACGCCCCGTGCGGTATACGGCACCAGGCCGCGCATGCGTACTTCGTACAGGACGCCCGGCTTGTGCGTCAGACCTTGCATCGGCTGGTCATAGGTCAGTGACTCCGCCACGCCGGCAGTGGGTGTCCAGTCTTTCGCGGTTGACCCGCCGCAGTTCATCTGGACCAAACCGACCGGCACGCCGAGTTCCTCATGGATCCCGCGCCCAAAAACGTAAGCGACCTCCGAGAATCCGCGGCGACCTTTTTCTCGCGAACCGTCGCCGGCCTGTGAGATGACCTCCGGAGAGCAGACTGCCCAACCGAAGGTGTCGTCAATGCCCTTCTTCCGCGGCGTGTTGCCCGAGATATTCAACAGTCGGATCTTCGGTCGGTCGGCCGATCGGACTTGCTCGCCGGTGACCGGCCGGCCCATGTTGGATTGCCCCCCACAAATCCACACTTCGCCCAGCAGCACGTCGTTCAGTTCGATCTTCTGGCCGCCTGCGGACACGGCGAGCGTGTAGGCCTTGCCGTCCGCCTTCATCGCCGGCAGATCGACGCGCCACCGCCCGCGCCCATTCGCCTTGGCGGTTGCGATCACGTCGCCAATCGTCACGATGACCGTCGCGTCCGGATCGGCTTGGCCCCATACCGCGACGGGCATCTGCTGCTGCAAGACCATGTGATCGGTGAAGACCGTCGCGATGCGGACCTCAGCCGTGGCTTCGAGCGAGCAGATGGCCAATACTAAAGCCGTTGCTACTGTTGTTGTTCTGAACACGTGGTTGTTCCTCCAGACTGAATTGTAGGCCGCGCGGCACGTTGTGGAAATCGAACTCGCGTTCTACGATGCTTCGGTTCTCGACACGTGTCGCGGCCCCGTGCATTACTGCCAAGCATTGCCGGGAGCGCCGTCTTTCAGCGACGTGTGGATTAGCGGTGGTCTATTCCACGCTCTTGCCGAGGATTTGCAGCATCTGCTTTCCGAACGCCTCGCCGATCTCGTAAATGATCTTCGGGCTACCGAGGTAATGGTACGCGAAATCGTTTCCATGGTGACGCCAGGCTTCGACGTCCTGCCGCCAGACCTTATACGCCTCCGCGGCGACGGGGTCCCAGTACTGGTCGGTCCTCACGACGGCAACGTTGCCCTTGAACTCCGGCCGGTCCGCGGCGGCGGCCTGATTCGCTTTGAAGACCTCTTTCTTGTCCGTCGCCGGGTCGTCACCCTCATAGGGACCGCCCACGCCGAGTTGGCCGATGACAAACGGCAGGTTTGGCGCGTCGAGGTCCTTGCGCACGTCCTTAATGAAATGCACCATGTTTTCGGTGTAGGCGGCGGAGAACTCCCCGTTGATCATGTCGTTCCACCCCTGGAACCAGACGAACCCGGTCAGTTGCAGCTCTTTGCCCTTCAGTTCGGGGAAAAGCGTCTGGTAATTCTCCCGCACGCCGTTCACCTCGGCGAGCACGTCGCGGTAGGCGAACCCGTACTTGCTCTTGACGTCGTCCATGGTCGTTTCGGGATTGCGCTTTTTGGCGCCGTCAAGCTCTTCCTTCAGTCGCGTCTCGTCGGGGAGCCCGGCCGAGGGTGAGCGGAAATCGCGAAACAGCGATCGGCCGCCGTAGGCCGCCTTGATGATCAGCACCGGCTCGTCCAGGGCGTCGCCGACCGTCCACCCGAACCCGAGTTCAGGCCCAAACCGGTCCTTGCTACCGTACCCGACCTCCAATTTGCCGTGGCGCTCCAAAAAGTTGATGAACACGTCGTCGCGCAACAGGTAATTGCCCTTTCCGTCGTGCAGGTGGGCGAATTGCCTCTTGGTCCGCTCCGCCTTGATCTGGTGAGCGAGCGTGACCAGCGATGCCTTGCCCTGCATATTTGACTGGCCGACGAGCACAAAAGCCTTGACCGGACTTTTCCCCGGCTGCTCGGCCCATGATGTCGCCGTGAGCGTCGCCAGCGACAATCCAATCAGCACCGTGGTACATCCGGCCATGTTCGATAGATTTCTCATCTTGTGATCTCCGGGTGGTGTAAAAAAGATTTCCTTGGACACGAAGTAATATGCGGAAAGACCGGTGCCCGTTCCGCCACCCGTATTTTCTTTCATCTGCGGGTGGATGTCAAGATAGGGTCGTCTCAGCCCGTGCTGGCAAGTGAACTCCAGAAACACGTCGTTGCCAACAGCCGCCGCAGAAACACGTTTCTCATGCCCGACAGCTCGGACTTCCACTCCTTGCGGCACACGTGCGGCGCATGGCTGGCCCTGGCCGGGGCACATCCCAAGACAGTCCACTCGGTGATGCGACACTCGACGATAACCCTGACGCTGGACACCTATGGGCATCTCTTTCCCGGTCAGGAGGCCGAGGCCGTCAGCAAGCCGCCGGATATGTTGGGTGAGCCATCGAGGAATAACGGCAAGAAGCGCGGCGAGCACGGTCGTAGCAAAGAGAAGTAGCAGGCGGGTGGCTGCGCGATAAGAAGGCTTTCACCGCACTCACCGCCGCCAGTCTATCGCCGCGGCCACCCTAGCCGACCAGATCGTAACCCGCGCCCACGTTTCGCGTCGTGGGCCAGTGTTCCCAGGACCCTTGCGAAAGCCTGCGGACAGGGATATGCTGGCGGGAGTGGGAGGGCTTCCGCGTCGGCAGAGCACCCACGCGCCCCAATTACGGGTATAGTCCGATCGGCTTACTAGCAGAGTCAGCCGCTGAGAGGAAACGGCTCGGCTTGTAGCACGACTAGAATCAAGTATTACCCTGACCACCGGTCCCATTACTTTGTTCTCAAGGAGCGATCCCATGACCAAGACGAAGCTCATCCTGTCTATCGCTGCCATGTCCTGCCTCCTGCTTTCCTTGCGCGTTTACTCCCAGGAGCCGGCTCGCTCCGGACTTCCGGCACGTGCATCTCGTCTCGAACTCGTTGAAGCCGAGATTGAGGTAAAAACGCATGAGTTGGAACTCA